>Ga0180435_10002233_pt1 | contig 19866 bp, 22 predicted proteins | sample SS_ome_3_FD_132467 | JGI IMG/M metagenome (GOLD analysis project Ga0180435, IMG submission 132467) | Hypersaline lake sediment archaeal communities from the Salton Sea, California, USA - SS_3_S_1 metaG | ecosystem: Environmental > Aquatic > Non-marine Saline and Alkaline > Hypersaline >...
AAAACACTGCGCAACACCGGCATTACCAAACTCGTCGCATTGAGCCTGTACCCGCACTACTCCTGCGCAACCACCGGCTCATCACTCAATGAGCTGCGCCGTTACCTGCTTGACCGCCCCCTCACCGAATCGGTCATAGAAATCGATTCCTGGCCCGACCATCCCGGCTACATCGCCTGCCTGGCTGAAAAAATCACCAGAGGCCTCGAACAGTTCGGCACCGACCCGGTGCAGGTCGTCTACAGTGCACACAGCCTGCCGGTCAAGTTTATCGAAGAGGGGGACCCGTACGTCGACCACCTGCAGAAAACCGTGGCCGCCGTCGAGCGCATCACCGGCCGGGAAGGCAAACTCTGCTACCAGAGCAGGTCCGGCCCGGTGGAATGGCTGGCCCCGTCTACCCCCGACACGATCGTAGAACTCGGAGAAGCAGGCTGCACGAACATCCTGATGGTCCCGATCAGCTTCGTGTCGGACCACGTGGAAACTTTGGTCGAAATCAACATGCAGTACCGGGAGTTAGCCGCCGAGCACGGCATTCGCCTGGAAATGACCGAGGCCCTCAATGATGATCCTGATTTTATTGCGGCTTTAAAGGATATTGTTTTAAAACATCTCTGAAAATGGATAGTTCAGGAAAGGAATCGGAATTGACTGGTTGATAATATTAAAAGAAAAGAGATATGCTCATGCAGGACCTCAGGGCAGATGGTCCAGATAGTTTCACATGCGAACTTACTCGGCGGCGGTGGCGGCATGTTTCTGACTGCATCGCGGAGGCCCGGCGTAGCAGCGGAACGGTTGGCAATGTAGTCATAGGCCGAAGGCCTATGACGGTTGCCGTGGAGCTGATACGTCGATAAAGGCCGGAGAGCAGCAGTCAGAAACATGGCGCCACCGCCTTCCCCAGAACCTCTTATAACAACACCTTACATCTATTCAACATTCTGCCCAACCTGAAATCTCCTCATCCGCACATTGAGCAGGATTCCAAAACCAAGCATGGTGGTCAGCAGCGAAGAGCCGCCATAGGATACGAGCGGCAGCGGAATCCCGACGACGGGCAGGAAGCCCAGGATCATCAGCAGGTTAATAACCGCCTGCCAGAAAATCAGCATCACGATGCCGAAGGAGAGCAGCATGCCGAAACGGTCGCGGGCGAACGCACTGGCATACAGGCCCCAGAGCAGCATCATGAAATAGATGCCGATAAAGAAGATGCTGCCGAAAAAGCCCCACTCCTCGCTCCATACGGCAAACGCGAAGTCCGTGTGGCGCTCGGGCAGGAAGTGGAGGTGCCCCTGCGTTCCTTCCAGGTAGCCCTTGCCGAACCGGCCGCCGCTGCCGACCGCAATTTTTGACTGCATGATCTGGTAGCCGTGGCCCATCGGATCCTGCTCGGGGTTCAGAAATGTCTGGATCCGCTGTTTCTGGTAGGGTTTGAGCAGTTTGTCCCAGGCCACGAAAATCGCGGCAATCCCGCAGCTTCCCAGAATCGCGTAGACGGAAAATCGCAGTTTTACATAGATGGTCATCGACGCGAAGATGAAACCGAGCATCAGCGCCGTACCGAGATCCGGCTGGAGCAGGATGAGGACGAACGGGACCGCGGTCAGGGCAATCGGCACGATCAGCTGGCGAATCGTATAGCCGTCGGTCACCTCCTTGCGCGAATAGTAGCTGGCCAGCGTTATGACGAGCATCAGTTTTGCCAGTTCGGACGGCTGCAGGTTGAAAAAACCGAGATTTATCCAGCGCTGGGCGCCGCCTGCAGTCTTGCCGATAACCAGGATTGCGGCCAGCAGCACCACCACGAAGATATAAAAGAAATAGTTCCAGAAATGCAGTTCCTGATAATCAAACCCGAGGATAAACAGAATAAACACGAATCCCATCAGGTAAAAGTACAGCTGTTTCAGGTACGGCGCCGTACCATAGGGTTTCGGGGGATAGGACGCGCTGTAGAGGTTGAACAGCGCCATGCCGCAGACGAGCAGGAACATGATCAGGAGCCACCAGTCGAAATGGGCCAGGAGTCTTCGGTCAAAGCGGAGCATGGTCAGAGTATCTACCTGTTGTTACCGTTCATGAGTTTTTCGCAAGCGTGTTCTGCTCTTCCAGCTCCCGCTGTTCCTGCAGGTACTTTTCGAAATATTTCTTCAGCATGACACGGGCGATCGGACCGGCTCCCGAGCCGCCGTGCAGGCCGTGCTCAACCAGCACGGTTACGGCAATTTTCGGGTCATCGGCCGGTGCATAGCAGGTGAACCACGCATGATCGCGGTATTTGTACGGGATCTCCTGTTCTTTCAATCCTTTATACTGGGCCAGCCGCACCACCTGCGCCGTTCCGGTTTTGCCGGCGACGGTGATTCCCTCGATCCGAACATTGCGCGCCGTCCCGCGCTTGCCCTGGACGACCCCGAACATCCCTTCTCTGATCAATTCCAGGTAATGCTTCTCCCTGTCGTTTAATTCACTGACCAGTTCCGGGGTGAACTGTTCAATCACTTCTCCGTCAGGAGTCATGACCGATTCGACGATCTGCGGTTGGTACATTTTCCCGCCGTTGGCGATAACGGACGTCATGATGCAGATCTGCAGCGGTGTCACATTGTTGAAGCCCTGCCCGATCGCAACAGACAGCGTTTCGCCCTCGTGCCATTTGTCCTTGAAGCGCTTGCGTTTCCACGCTTTGGTCGGGATGATGCCCTGTTTTTCATGCTCCAGTTCGACGCCCGAGCGCACGCCGAGCCCGAGCTTCTTGGCGTATTCCGCCAGCTTATCAACGCCAACCCGCTGACCGACCTGGTAGAAATAGACATCGCAGGACTCGATGATCGCACGCCTGATATCGACGGTTCCATGACCGCTGTGCTTCCAGCAGCGATACAACCGGTTTCCGAAATAGTAGTGGCCGGGGCAGTAGAATGTGGTGTGCTCGGTAATGACCCCTTCGCTCAAACCGGCCAGCGCGGTAATCATCTTGTACGTCGAACCGGGCGGATAGGCACCCTGCACCACCTTGTTGAGCAGCGGATTCTTCGGGTTTTCCAGCAGTGCGTTCCAGTTCTTCTTGGAAATACCGCCGATAAAGTCCTCGAGATGTATCGACGGGGCGCTTGCCGCCGCGATCAGCCTGCCCGTATCAACCTCCATGGCGACCACCGCGCCGGCTTTGTCGCTGATCGCCATATACTGCTCCGCCGCCTTCTGCAGTTCCGCGTCGATGGTCAGCGTGATATCCCTGCCCGGCAATGGATAGACGCTCTTGAGCTGCTGCTGCTCGAACCCGCGGGCATTAACCTCGGTGGAGCTGCTGCCCTTTTCGCCGCGCAGATCTTTTTCCCGCAGCCGTTCGAGTCCGCGTTTGCCGATCAGGTCGCCGCCCTCGTAATAGCTCTCTTCATCGGCTTCAAGCTGTTTCTGGTTGATCGAACCGATGTAGCCGATCATGTTTGCCCCCAGGTCTCCGTAGTGGTAAACCCTGACCGGCTGCACCTCGATCCTGACTCCGGAAAATTTGTATTTGTTGTTCTCCAGGTACGCCAGCGTCTCCCAGTCGACATCCTCCTTCAGCGTGATAGGGAGATGCCGCGGGGTTCCTTCCGCCTTGCGGATGCGTCTCCAGAGCGCTTCGATATCTTCATCGAGTACCACGGCAAGTCGTTTCAGTACGTCCTGGATATCGTACGAATCTTCGCGGATCAGGGACACGTTGAACGACGGCCGGTTGGTGACGATCTCGCGGCCGTATTTGTCGAAGATGTGTCCGCGCGGCGCCGGTACCGAACGGATCCGTACGCGGTTGGTCTCCGCCAGTGTCCGGTAATGCTCACCCTGGTCTATCTGCAGATACCAGAAGCGCGACATGATCACGAGCAAAAACAGGATGACGACCCCGACGGCCACCATCACCCGCCGCTTGAGCATGTTCAGCGCTTCTTCGTCATGCTCGGGAATATCCTCGATATCTTCTATGAACAGTTTCTTTTCCATAACCTACCTGAACCGGTTGCCGGTTCTCTTCCGGGTAACGCGGGGCATGACCCGGCGCTGCAGAAGATACTCGTACAGACTGTTGAATAACAGAAAACAGGGTACCGTCGCAATCATCAGGATTATCGTTTCAGTACCGGCGCGGTTCCACGACCACGGCGAAACCAGATCGGCGGAAGTCGTCGAAAGCATCACCCAGAAGCCGATCTGGGCCATGAAATAGCTGATCCCGACCAGCGGGATCTGGTAGGCCGACTCCTTGACCGGACTGTTCTGGGTCATCAGGAACAGCATGAAAAAAACGACCACGTATTTAACCGCAAACACGCCCAGGTGGATGCCCGACACGACATCCATCATCCAGCCGAGCATGAAGGCCAGCATGCAGCCCCGCAGCCAGTCGAACCGAAAGGCGAGAAACGCGATCAGGATGAATATCAGGTCGGGATAGCCGAACCAGTCGGGCAGGATCTGCAGCACCGTCGTCTGCATGACGATGAGAAACATTCCGATCAATAGAAACGCCAGGGTTTTCATCTACTCGATCTTTTCCTCAATCAGGGATTGCTGCAGGGACAGGTTCAGCTGCAGGAATTCGAGCCGCTGAAAATCCACGGACGGCTCGACTTCGATATCGAGAAACATGCCTCGCTGTTTCCGGTGCACCTTCGTGACGGTTCCAACCGGAATTCCCGACGCAAACAGGCCGCCGATCCCGGCGGTGACAATACGATCGCCCTCGGCAACCTCTGCATTTTTTAAAACGTAGTGGAGCTTGTAGCCGCCCTCGCCGACCCCTTTGAGAATACCGCGAACCCGGTTTTTCTGCACGAACACATCGATGGCGCTGCTCGGCGCGATGGCCAGCAGCACCTTGCTGTAGTTATTGGAAACGTGAATGACCTGACCGACGATTCCCTGGGAGTTCAGCGCGGTCATACCCTCGACGACGCCATCGTTCTCACCCCGGTCGACGATAATGGTGTGAAACCAGAAACTCGGGTCCTTGCCGATTACCCGGGCAGTCAGCGGCGGGAAATCGGTGCCTTTCCTGAAGTCAAGCTCCTGCTGCATGCGCAGGTACACGGTGTACGCTTCACGGTACTCAGCCAGCTCTTTTTCATACGATTCCACCATCGCCTCGAGGCGCTGGTTTTTCTCCCGTACGTCAAGCAGGTCCACGTATTCCGCCCACACATTGCGCGCGGCGGAGGCCGCCTTTGCCGAAAACGACTGCAGCGGGCCGAGCACTTCCAGCGTAACCTGGTGGGTGAGACCGAATCTGCCGCCGAAGGTCGACACAAGCAGGAGAGCACCCGTCAGCAGCAGTACGATTATCAGAATCAGGGATCGTACGCGCAGTCCGCCGGTCCGTTTTTTCCTGTCCTTGGTCTGCGTACTCACGGTCCTGCCGGCATCCCTTTGCTTACCAGGGATAGATTGGTCACAAGCGGTTAATCGATGGTAACTTCTTTCAGGATATCTAGATTGTCAAGCGCCTGCCCGGAACCGAGCACTACCGACGAGAGCGGGTCATCCGCCACGATGATCGGCATGCCGGTTTCTTCCTTGAGACACTTGTCGAGGTTTTTCAACAGTGCGCCGCCGCCGGTCAGCACAATGCCCTGGTCGACGATATCGGCGGCCAGTTCCGGCGGCGTCACCTCGAGCGCCACCTTGACCGCCTCAACGATGACGTCCACCTGTTCGGCGATGGCCGTCTGAATTTCATCGGCCCCGACGGTGATCGTCTTCGGGACACCGGACACGAGATCGCGCCCTTTGATATCCATCACCTCGTAGGGCTCTTCCGGAATCACGTTGCCGATGGTGGTCTTGATCAATTCCGCGGTGCGCTCGCCGATCGCCAGGTTGTGCTTGCGTTTGATGTACTGCAGGATCGATTCGTCCATTTTGTCACCGGCCACGCGAACCGATTTCGCATACACGATGCCGGCCAGCGATATGACCGCGACTTCGGTGGTGCCCCCGCCGATGTCGACAATCATGTTCGCGGTCGGTTCAGTGATCGGCAGATCGGCCCCGATTGCCGCGGCCATGGGTTCTTCGATCAGGTACACTTCACGCGCACCGGCCGATTCCGCGGATTCCTTCACCGCCCGTTTTTCCACCTGCGTAATGCCGGACGGAACCGAGATAATGATGCGCGGATGCACGAGCGTACGCCGGTTATGCACCTTCTTGATGAAATAGCGAAGCATCGCTTCGGTCACTTCGAAATCAGCGATAACCCCGTCCTTGATGGGGCGGATTGCATTGATATTGCCCGGCGTCTTGCCGAGCATCTGCTTGGCCTCCTGGCCGACGGCCAGCACCTTGCTCATGCGGATGTCCTGGCGTACCGCCACCACGGAGGGTTCACGCAGGACAATTCCTTTCCCTTTGACATATAACACGGTATTGGCAGTACCGAGGTCGATGGCCAGATCGTTGGACAGCCAGCCGAATAAGAAATTAAATGGCGAGTACATACTTCAGTCCTTGTAAATAACAGATATTATATGAAATTTTTCAAGATTTCCGAGGATATGGACGGGTGATTGGGAATCTGGAAAAATAGTAAATTATCAGAACAGAAAAGATACCAGAGCGCTCTTCTAATGGCAAGATTTATGGAAACCAACCCGTCTCTCCGCCTCCTTTTTTATTGACACCCGAAACAAAGGTTGGTAAGTAAAAACCCTTCCAACGCATACTGCGTGGGGCTGTAGCTCAGTTGGGAGAGCGCGTGAATGGCATTCACGAGGCCGTCGGTTCGATCCCGTCCAGCTCCACCATAGATAATAAGGCCTGTTGCCGTCGCGGCAGCAGGCCTTTTTTTCATTTGCTCACGGTACTCCGGTCAAAGCCGCCTTCAGCCGCGCATCGCGCGCGTCTCGCTGAAATGCAGCAGCCCGTTTTCGTCGTGCCAGGCGGTTAAATAGGTGAGGTGGACGGGGACCCGTTCCCTCAGGGCACGACCCTCCGTTCCCCGGACTGCACGACGCGGCGCAGGTGGAAAAGGGTTTCGGTTCGTGCGATATTGGGGGCAGCGTCCAGAACGGGTTGAATGCCACTTTCGCCGCTTCGGCAAACAGTTCGGGAAAGGTGTGATGAGGTTGAACAATACAACCAGACCTGACGGGGCACGCTGAATCACGTTCACTCGGACTGACAGAAAATGGTGCATAAAAGCAACCATGGCATCATTCACGATTTTCCTGTATTATGGCAATCTTTGCATACAAAGGGTACCGATAAACACATGAGCACACCCCCACAGAGAAATGAACTGTCGCGCCGCGCCTTCATCGCGTTGTCCTGCCAATGCGCCGCCGGCCTCTTACTGGCGACTTCACTGCCCTGCTCTGCCGCCCAGGTTCCCGATTCCCGCTTGTCGCTGTACCACACGCACACCCACCAGAACCTGACGTTCAGGCTCGGCGATACATCCGCATGGACCGGGGGGAGGATCAATCGCTTTCTGCGTGACTTCAGGACCGGGGAAACCCACGCGATCGATCCCCAGCTGATTACAATGCTCGGGCAGATAAAAGAGATCAGCGGGAGCAGCGGGACGTTTGAAATCATATCCGGCTTCCGGTCCCCCAAGACCAATGCAATGCTGCGCAAGCATGGCGACGGCGTCGCCAAAAAAAGCCTGCATATGTCCGGCCGCGCCCTCGATATCAGGTTGAGCGACGTGAAAACAGGAATTATCAGAGATATCGCCCGATCCCTCAAACGGGGCGGGGTCGGCTACTACCCCAAATCGGATTTCGTCCACATCGATACCGGACGGGTCAGGAGCTGGTAAAATCCCCATGACCCTCAGACCCTTTTTTCTCTTGGTTTCGTTTATGCTCTGTTCGGCACTGCTGACGCCGACTTCCGGCCGCACAGCTTCAAACCGCTACGACGCTCCGGATTTTACGCTGACGGACCTGCAGGGCAATACGGTTCAGCTGCTAGATCTGCGCGGCAGTGTCGTGCCGATCATGTTCTGGACAATCTGGTGACCATCGTGCCAGAAGGAGTTGCCTTCTCTGGACGAAGCACATCGACAGTACCGGGATCAGGGGCTCAAAGTCCTCATGATCAACTTTCAGGACAGGCAGGCAAGTGTTGAAAAACACGTGAAAAAGCACCAGTACACGGCAACGGTGATCCTCGACAAAAAAGGAGAAATCGCGAAAAAATTCCACATTACCGGGATTCCCACCACCCTGGTTATCGACAAGGCGGGAAAGATCGCGTTCCGGGCAAGCAAGCCGGTGGAGTGGAAATCAGCGGAAATGCAGGCCCTGATCACGGAACTGCTGAGCGAATCCTACCAGTAAAAACCTTTTGCCGCCATCGTCGGAGAGTGCGGCTCGGCAGCAAGCAGAGCGGCAAGCCCCGTACAGTCATCGGGGATCCCGGCGAGCTCTGCGCCATGAATACCGCTTGCCACCAGTATGCTGTCGATCCCAAACGCTGCAGCCCCGGCGATATCGGTCTTGATACCGTCACCAACAGCCGCCACCCGGCCGGTCTCGATTCCCAGGATTTGCAGGCACCGCTCGTAAATCGCGCGATGCGGTTTACCGAAGTAGATTACCTCTCCTCCCAGGCGCTCGTAAAATGATGCAAGCGCACCCGAGCCGATGCCCATCACGCCGTCCCTGACCACGTGAATATCGGGATTGGCGCACACCATCGGGAGTTTCCGGGCCGCGGCATCGATGAGCAGCGGTTCATAGGCACTCGGAGACGACGGATTGCCGGATATGCCCACGGCAAACACAAAGTTCGCCCGACCAGGATCGTCGGTTCTCTGGAACCCAAGACCATGGGCTACCCGATACGTGTCCGGTCCCAGCAGTACATAGCGCCTGCCCAGGCCGGCGATGCGCGTATCCGACCCACTCAGGAAAACGTCCCTGGTCAGCTCTCCGGAAGAGAGAATATGGTCGTACAGGTCCTTTTTCAGGCCAAGGGCTGCAATCTGGTCCCTGATCTCGTCCGCAAGCCGTGCCGAGTTCGAAAGCAGGAGAACTTTCTTGTTGTACTGTTTCAGGTGAGTCAGGCAGTCTCGGACACCGGGGTACAGGCGGACGCCGTCATGCAGTACACCCCAGATATCCGAGATAAACGCATCGTAGCGGCCGGCGACCGCACTGATCCCGTCAAGAAATTCGATCGGACGGTCGTTTACGCGCAGAAGCATCCGCCCGCCCCCTCAGGTAATGCGGCTGCGCACCTTGATGGAAAGATACTCACTGACCAGCACGACGCCGAAAATGGAGATCAGGATAACGGCTACCTCATCCCACGAGAACAGGTTGATGGATGAATAGAGCACGATGCCGATACCGCCGGCGCCGACAAATCCAAGCACCGTCGATTCGCGGATGTTGATGTCCCAGCGATAGATAATCGTGCCGAGGATGACCGGCATCACCTGCGGCAGGACCCCGATCAGCAGGATCTGCAGCTTGTTCGCCCCGGTCGCCTCGATCGCTTCGACGGTGCCGTGATCGATTTCCTCGATCGCTTCAGCAATCAGTTTTCCGACAAACCCGATCGAGCGGGCGGCGACAGAAAAGATACCGGCTACAGGGCCGGGCCCGAATATCGCGACGAACAGGAGCCCCCACACAACCGTGTTGACCGAACGCGACGTCACCAGGATGAAACGCCCGATAAACCACGTGAACCGGTTCAGCGTCGTATTGCGCGCCGACATGATCGCCACCGGAAACGTCAGGACCACCGTAAACACCGTCCCCAGCGTGGCGATGTGCAGGGTCTCGATCAACGGATCGACTATGTTCACGAAGAAGGGCCAGTACGGCGGGATCATGCGGGTCAGCAGGTCGCCCGCCTGGACGTGGGCGTCGAGAAAGTAGAACCACGGGATATCGAGATTGCTGACGGACCACACCGCGATAAAGACGATTATCGCGTATACGACATACCGGGTAAGCGTCTGGGCCGGGGTAAACCGTTTCCAGATGAATGGGTACTTCTGCTGCAGTTCGCTCCGGGTCATCGCAGATAGCCCCTGATCCATTTGCTGAAGAATTCGCCGATGAACACCAGCGATACGATGGTTATCAGGATGGCCAGGCTGAACCCGTAGTCGTAACGGGAGAAACTGGCCGCCAGGGTCTGCCCGATGCCGCCGGCGCCGACAATGCCGACCACGGTGGAATGCCTGATGTTGGCGTCGAGCCGATAGATCGACACGCCGATATAACGCGGCAGGATATGCGGCTGGATCGCGTAGTTGAGCAGTTTTGGAAAACTCGCTCCGGTCGCCTTGATCGCCTCGAGTTTTCCCGGCTTCATATTCTCGATATCTTCAGCGAGCATTTTACCGATAAAGCTGAAACTCGCGACGATCAGCGTCAGAACGCCGGCCAGCGGGCCAAAACCAAATATTTTCACGAAGAAGATCGCGACGATGATCTCATGAAACGTACGGCTGATCCCGAGAAACGCCCGGCCGACGAAGTAGACCGGTTTGGGCACCAGGTTGTTGGCCGCACAGAGCCCGACCGGTATCGCGAAAATCATGCCGAAGAAACTGGCGGCAAAGGCCATCTGCACGCTTTCGAGCACGCCGCGCATGAGCAGGCTCCAGCGGCTGAAATCCGGCGGGAACATGCGCTGGAAGATATCGACGGCCCGGGGGATGCCCTGGAGCGCTCGGTTCCAGTCCGCCTCCAGCGTGAGCCAGGAAAATACGAAATATCCGATTACCGCGGACATGACCCCGTAGCGCACATACGGGCTCCTGAAAAAACTCGGCGGTTTCCAGGTATCAGGATAGCTCATCCGGCTGCAGACTCCCTGGCGATATCCGCCTCTTCATCGTCGACCTCGTCGGACTCGTCACCGTTGTTCTTGATCGTGAGGCTCCAGTCCTCTTCCCCGTAGATATCGGTCAGAACCTGGTCGGTCACTTCCTCTGCGGACCCGTCGAACGCCACCGTGCCCCCGGCAAGCCCGACAACGCGGTCGGCAAAAGCCTGGGCCAGGGCTACATCATGGATATTGACCAGAGCCGGCGTGCCGCGCTCCTGCGCGAGCTCGACGATGAGACGCATGATCTGGCGCGATGTCTTCGGGTCAAGACTTGCGGTCGGTTCATCCACGAGCAGCAGATCGGGCCGCTGCATCAGTGCCCGGGCGATTCCGACACGCTGCCGCTGGCCGCCGGAAAGCGCGTCAGCCCGCTGGTTTACATACTCCATCAGCCCCACCCGGTCCAGCAGCTCATACGCCGCGGCAATATCCTCGGACGGATATTTTCTGCGATACGCCTGCCAGAAACTGACGTACCCGAGGCGGCCCGACAGCACGTTTTCCATCACCGTCAACCGATCGACGAGGTTGTACTCCTGAAAGATCATGCCCATGCGCCGGCGGGCCCTTCTCAGGCCGCCCCTGCCGAGCGCAGTGATTTCGATATCGTGGAGCGCGACGGATCCTGTTGTCGGTTCGATCAACCGGTTGATGCAGCGTATCAGCGTGCTTTTTCCGGCTCCGGAAGAACCGATGATCATCACCACCTGCGGTTCGTCAATCTGCAGATCGACGTCCTGTAAAGCAGTCACCCCGCCGGAATAAGTTTTTGAAAGACCGGTAATCTTGAACATGTAGTTCCCGCGTGCTTGAAAACTGAGCAGTTGCCCGCTCCCGTGAGCGTATCGGTAAAGCACGGGGAGTCAGCAGAGACTCCCCGCTGCTCTTCCTACTTTTTGACCTTCATCTCGTTCAGGGCTTCGCGGGAATAGACCGTTCCGTTCTCCTTCTGGATGATTCTGATCGGATTCCAGTCCTTTTCAAACGTGATCGCGCAGAACTTGTCCGCCTGCTTGCCGAATTCCTTGGCCAGCGCGGTGCCGGTCCAATCGAAAGTCAGGAACGCTTCCCTGATCTTTTCCTGCAGTTCCGGTTTCAGGTTGTGAGCAAAGCCATACGACGTGGTCGGAAATGGATCCGACTCCCAGATAATCTTGAGGTCGTCGCGATTGACGACACCCTTCTGCACCATTCGATCGAGGACGCTCGAAGCGATCGGGGCGGCATCGTAATCCTTGTTTGCAACTCCCATGATCGAGTTGTCGTGCTTGCCGGAATACGTAACTTCGTAGTCGACGTCGGGCGTTACCCCCATATCCTTGAACAACGCGCGCGGAGCCTGGTTGCCGGAATTTGACGAAGGCGTAACATGGGCAATTTTCCTGCCTTTGAGGTCTTTGATTTCGTTGATGTCGGAATCCTTCTGGGTAATCAGCTGCAGCTTGTAGCCGAAACTGCCGTCGCCCTTGCACATGATCGCAATCGGGACATAACCGGCCAGATTGACGCCGAACACGGTCGGACCGGTGGAAATGCCGGCAACATGCAGGCGGCCCGAACGCATCGCCTCTACCTGCGCGGCGTACGATTCAGCTCCGTACCAGCGGACTTTTTTACCGGTTTTTTCCGACAGGTACTCCATGAATTCGGTAAATACGTTCTCATAGACCGACGGGTCTTCGACCGGCGTATACGAGAAAATCAATACTTTCGGATCCAGCAGTTCGGAAGCGTCTGTCGGCGTATCCGCTACAAGGTCCCCGTCCTCATCGCAATATTGCTGATCCAGGTCGCCCCTGTTGCAGTCTGCCGCCAGTGCAGACATCGAGAAGACCATGGTCAGCCCCAGCACCAGCAGTAATGATGATACAGTCTCAATCCATTTCTTTCCCATACGAACCTCCACCGTTAAAGATTCTTTACATGTAACCGCCATCACCGGATGATGGGGTCGGAAAACAGCCGGACAGCATGGTACCCGAGACAGGCTTGCCTCTTGCCACAGCGGTTACACTATCTCATTTATGGAGCTAACGCCAGCTAATTCCTCGGATAGTCCTGACCGAACCTATCCACTCGAGCATCACCGTTGATGCCATAAAATACACACGATATCGAAATATTAGAAGGACCGAAAGCCGACATCAGCGACGCTCGGTTCGTGACTCGAGCAGCAGCTCGGCAAACTCGGCAAATCCCCGGGCACTGCGCCCTGCGGTGATCCATTTCGGCTGAACGGGCATCGTGAAATCGGCCACATTGGCAACCCCGACACTGTTGATAAAAAAGGCGAACATCGGAGAATCGTTGGGCGAATCACCAATATAGGCGATCAATTCGTTGTCTTTATCGATATCGACATCGAAGAGGGTCCGCATACAGGTCCGGGTCGTCGTCAGTTTATCGTATGCCCCGAACCAGCCGTTCACGTGAATCGAGCTGATCTTCGCGGTCGCTCCGTGTTCCTCAAACACGCGGACGATAGAGGCGATTTCGTCATCGGAGAGCCGGTCGACATCCTCGCAGAAATCGATCGCCAGATCCGCCACCCGGTACCGCTGATCCGACGCGATCCCGGCACCGGGGACTTCACGAAGGATGCGCGCCCTGATCTGGTCGAGCCGCACCCTGTCCGCTCTTCTCTCATTCTCGTCCTTGACGAAAAACTGGTTCATCCTGTGCTTGACGCGATCATAGGAGAAATACAGCGCACCGTTTTCACCGACGACCGCCCTCACCGACCACATCCGCGCCACATGGTCGCACCATCCCGCCGGACGGCCGGTTATCGGAACAACGCCGATCCCGGCCCGCTCCAGGCCTTCAACGGCAGACAGGCTTGCAGCGGGCAGCAGGCCGTTCTGCGTCATCGTATCGTCAACATCGGTCAACAGGTACCGGATTTTTTGCAGCCGCTGACGCGGGATCTCGCCAATGGATCTCATTTCTTATACGCCGTCGCCGTCGTCTTGCCGCCGCTGCCGGTCCAGTTCGTATGGAAGAATTCACCGCGGGGCGCATCGATCCGTTCATAGGTGTGGGCCCCGAAATAGTCGCGCTGGGCCTGCAGGAGATTGGCCGGGAGCCGGTCCGAGCGGAGACCGTCGTAGTATGCAAGCGCCGACGCGAGACAGGGGCTGGGGATACCGGCGGCGGCGGAGGAAGAGACGATGGAACGCAGGTCTTTCTGGCCGCGGTTGACCGTGTCGGTGAAAAACCGGTCGAGCAGCAGGTTGTCCAGCTCAGGCGTCCGCCGATACGCTTCGCTAATCCGGTCGAGAAACACTGAACGGATAATGCAGCCGCCGCGCCAGATCGCCGCGATGGTACCGAAATCGAGTTCCCAGCCGGATTCGGCGGCAACGGCTTTCAGCAAGGCAAACCCCTGCGCGTAGGAGATAATCTTTGCCGTGTACAGCGCATCTTTCAGCCTGCTGAGCACCCGCTGCCGATCATGCTCCAGCAGCCCGGCCGGCCCGTCAAGGATTGCTGCCGCTTCGACCCGCTGCGCTTTTAACGCCGACAGACAGCGGGCAAATACCGACTCGCTGATCAACGAAAACGGCACCCCGGCATCGAGCGCCTCGTTGACCGTCCATTTGCCGGTCCCCTTCTGCCCGGCCGTATCGAGGATTTTTTCGACAAGCGGATCGCCGCGCTCGTCCCTGTATGCGAGGATATCGGCGGTGATCTCGATCAGGTAGCTGCTCAGTTCACCATCGTTCCAGTCGGCAAATACCCGGTGCATTTCCCCGGCGTCCATGCCCAACCCCTTTTTCATGATCTGGTAGGCTTCACAGATCAGCTGCATGTCACCGTATTCGATGCCGTTGTGAACCATCTTCACGAAATGGCCGGCACCGCCGGGTCCGATCCACTCGCAGCATGGCTCATCGTTGCCGGCACGGGCGGCAATTGCCTGGAAAATGGGCTGCAGTTCCGGCCACGCGGATGCGTCGCCGCCCGGCATGATGGACGGTCCGAGCAAGGCCCCCTCTTCGCCGCCGGACACCCCGGCGCCGACATAGCGGATGCCCTTCTGGGCCAGAAACAGTTCCCGCCTCGCCGTATCGTGATAGTTGGAATTGCCGCCGTCGATCAGGATGTCTCCCGTCTCGAGCAGCGGCAGCGCCTGCTCGATGAAACGGTCGACAACCGCTCCGGCCTTCACCATCATCATCACTTTGCGCGGCCGCGCAAGCGATGCGATAAAATCAGCCAGTTCGAGGAAACCGGTAATCGTTTTGCCGCCGGCCCTGCCCGCGAGAAACGCCTCGGTCTTTGCCCCGGTCCGGTTGAAAACGGATACGCCAAACCCTCTCGATGCCATGTTCAGGGTCAGGTTCTCCCCCATTACGGCGAGTCCGGCAACCCCGATCTGTCCCTCTGTCATAGTTCTACCTGCCCATGTCTAGGTTTCGTATTATTTTCTCGGCCAGTTCAGCCGGAGCAGCTCCAATATCGGCGTTGATGCCGCGGGTTCAGCAACGGGCAGGTGGCCGTGGCAGTCGAAAATGGGCATCTCAGCGGCGTATTCGTGGTACAGCCGCTGCGCGCTTTCGGCCTGCAGCAGGAAATCCCCTGATAGAAACGGTTTCATAAACGGCTGCCTATTGCCTGGTCAGTACCGATACCGAGTTGACATCGATCAGGATGATGTCCCCCTTGCCGGTGGTTGCCACGAACACGCAGTTCTCTTTGTCTACCTTGGTGATGGTCAGCGTGTGTCCCTTGTCGATACCTTTCATCCGTATCCCGTAAAGATTTCCGGGCTCGACATAGTTTACCAGGCCGGTGCAGGTTCCCGCCCCCATCCCGGGAGCGGCGGTCAGCACGGCACCTAACGCAAAAAATGCGGCAATAGTTCTCATAAATCCTCCGTGATAGATACTTCGCACTAAAATTATTCTGATGGATCCCTGCTGTTCATGATACCTGATAACCGGCTGCTATTTCCATTTCTATTGTCATACCGACACCCGGGCGCAGACCGCATGCGCCTTCACCCTAACATTTCTGAACACAACTGTTTGTTTTATTTGATCTTCTGATCAACCTCTGTATTATAGACGAGAGAATTCTCTGCGCAGTGATTGATACTTCTTTGCAGAAAGACGGAACTTACCGTAATCAAAAAGAGAAATCTTCTTCCATGGCCATCCAGTTCGAGATCGACAAGAAAAAGCGGGTCATCACCGGAACCATCTCCGGCGATGTCAGCCGGGACGTCCTTGCGGACATGATGGCTCAACTCCACATTCTAACCACCAACAACAGCGATTGTAACCTGCTCTTCGACCTCAGTAAATCCGAACTCGAACCGGCCCAGATGGACATGTACCGGGTCATCGACATGGTGTCTGCAATTATCAGCATCAGGGAGCAGTTCGGGGAAAAAATCGCCCACATCGTGCCGAACCGGAAAGACCGTATCATTCACGCCCGCGATATCGGCTCCGTCGCCAAAATCAGAGGGATAAACTACCGCGTATTTACCGAAATCGATCAAGCCAGAGCGTGGCTCAACGAGTAGTACGCATAAAAATTTCAAATTGCAATTTTTCCGGGCAGCCTGTATATCTGAGACACTGGTGAAAAATCTTTTTTTCTTGTAATAATAATTTGTTAGATTGGAGGATCCGGCGCATGGACAACCCCGGTGACAAACGTAAGCTGGTTCGCCTGCCCTTTACCCCACGGGCATACTGTCAGATGCAGGACGGCGGCCGGGAATTTACCGGCGTCATTCGCGATATCAGCCTGCTTTCCATTTATATGGAGCTGGAAGGCGCCGATGACTTGACGGGTGAATGCGATATCCAGATCGTGCTCGAAGGAGAGCACAGCGAGATGGAAATCAACAACCTGAGCGGCTACATCATCCGCAGCGACGACAAAGGCCTGGCAATCCGTTTCGATGAACCGTTCGAATGGCTCGCCATCGTGCCGACCCTGTTCAAGAAGTTTTCCACCAAGTAAAACGGCTGCCGCGCAGCTGTCTTATCCAACAAGAGATGCACCCTTCATCTGCGGGAACATGCTTCAGTGTGTCCCCTTTTGTTTCAGTGACGAAGGTAAAATAAATAATAATTACAAAGAAGCTCCCGTGATGGCGGTGGCGGTATGTTTCTGACTGCTGCTCTCCGGCCTTTATCGCCGTATCAGTTCCACGGCAACCGTCAAATTCAACTACATTACCAACCGTTCCACTGCTGCGGCGGGCCTCCGCGATGCAGTCAGAAACATGCCGCCACCGCCGCCGAGTCCGGTGGCTCTTCTCACCATTTGACTCCTTCTCTGTCGTATTCAGCGTGTCCCTTTTCGGTATTTACATCAGTAAGCACAACAAGAGGACACGCTGAAGCATGCCCCCAGCCGTTGCGGATTTTGAGATGCACGGCCTTCGGTAGGGAAAGCCCCTTACAGGATCTGACTGAGGAACAACCTGGTCCGGTCATGCTGCGGATGGTCGAAGAACGCGTTCGGCTCGTTCTCCTCGACGATCTCACCAAAATCCATGAAGATCACGCGATCGGCGACGGTTTTTGCAAATCCCATCTCGTGGGTGACAACGATCATCGTCATGCCCTCCCGCGCCAGGTCGACCATGACGTCCAGCACTTCCTTGATCATTTCCGGATCGAGCGCCGATGTCGGTTCGTCGAACAGCATGATCTTGGGCTTCATGCACAGGCTCCTGGCAATGGCCACACGCTGCTGCTGTCCTCCTGAAATCTGGCCCGGGTACTTGTGGGCCTGTTCGGGGATACGCACGATTTCGAGGTAGTGCATGGCCAGTTCTTCCGCTTCTTTCCTGGGCGTTTTGCGCACCCAGATCGGCCCTACGGTGAGATTTTCGAGGATGGTGAGATGCGGGAACAGGTTGAAGTGCTGGAACACCATGCCGACTTCGGTGCGCACCCGCTCGATATTTTTCAGGTCCCGGGTCAGTTCGGTGCCGTTGACGATTATCTTGCCGCGCTGATGCTCCTCGAGCCGGTTGATGCAGCGGATCATCGTCGACTTGCCGGAACCGGACGGCCCGCAGACGACGATTTTCTCCTGCGGTTTGACCTCGAGATTGATGTCCTTGAGCACATGGAAGTCGTCGAACCACTTGTGCATTCCAATGATTTCTATGATCGGTTTGTCGATTCCGGTCTGCGCCTGTTTGCTCATCTGCATCGTGCTCATAACGTCAAAACGAAGAAGCCTGTCTGACGGACCCAGGCTTATTTTTTTACTTTTTCGGCCCCGACCCTGAGACCGTTGATATTTTTTATAATGTAGCGGGCGTCGGGGATCAGGTTCGGATTCCAGTTGCAGGAAAGATGAATTTCACTGCCCACCGATACCAGCCTCAACCCCTTGCCTGCTGGCAGTTCGAAACCGATTCCCCGTGATGATATGTCTTTGAGAATGACTTCCATTTCACGCCCGTCGCGGGTTCTCAGGTTAAGCTTGCCGGCATGATACACACGCTGTTCGGGACGGCGATTGAACAGACATTTCACCATCTCCCCGCAGCTGTGGCAGCGGATGGTCTTACGCCGGATATCCTGAATCATCGAATTTCGCCGCGCCCCGCAGGTCGGACATTTGAACAACAGTCTTCGGTTGAGAACTCTGAATTCTTTTGTTTTCGCCATTCAGGCACCCCGTTTTTTCTGCGCTCGCCAGGCCTGCTCCATGTCTTCCGGCACGACGCCGCCGGTCTCCCTCCCCAAAATCGATTACCTGCCCCGGATCGCCCTACGCTCCCAATGCTTCGATCCCGCACCATGCCGCCCCGTACAACGCTGCCTTCGGGGTCATGATTACATGCACGGGCATATCTGAACAGAGTCCGAAGAATCGCCCCTTATTGGCAATCCTGCTTAAAAAATCGGGTTGTTTCAAGCGCTCCAGGATCCGCGGCGGAATGCCGCCGCCAAGGTAGATTCCGCCCAGCGGCAGGATCGTGATGGCCATGTTCGATACAGCCGACCCGAGCATATTGACAAACATGTCAAGCGTCGCTTCGCAGATATCGGCTTTCTTCTCAAGCGCCGCCCGGATAATGATCGGAGTGCGGTCGTCGGCCTGTTCCAGCTCACTTTTGAGCCAGTTCGGCTCAACGTAACTGCGCTTTTCTATAAGGAAATCATAAATGTTGGGCAGCTGCCCCCCCGAACAGACCCGCTCGAAACTGACGTGCCGATAGCGCCGCTGCAGGTACTTTAACAATTCGATCTCCTGCATGTTGTCTGGTGCAAACGACGTATGCCCGCCCTCGCTGGCCAGCGCCTTATACCGCTGCCCGGTCCAGACCAGAAATGCCGTTCCGAGTCCGGTCCCTGGAGCAACGACGGCAATATTGCCCTGTGGCCCGGCAATTCCTTCATTGAGCGTGTAGAGCTCGCTGCTGTCAAGATGCGGAACCGCCATCGCAATCGACTCGAGATCGTTGAGCAGCATCACCTGGCCAAAGCCGAATGTCTCGCGCAGCTTCGCGGAACTGATCAGCCAGGGAAGGTTGGTAACCTGGGATTCCTGGTTGGTGACCGGCCCGGCGACACCAAAACAGGCGATGGTCGGCTTTGCCCCGGTTTCTTTCAGGAATTGAGAAACAATCTCCTCGAGTGATTCATAATCGGCGCTTTTATACCGGCATTCATGGATTTCCCCCCCGTCTATCCCGTCTTTCAGCGAGAAGAGTGCCAGTACGGTTTTGGTTGCTCCGATATCACCAGCCAAAATCATTTTGCATCCTATCCTGGACACCAGCCAGGCGCTCTGTAGAAATCCGTGTTTATGCAATGATATCCGTCATCTGTCAGGATATCACAGGTAGCATTCATTTACAACGGGACAAGCGGCGGGCAAGGCGAAGACGGCCGACAGCAGCGTTATTCGGCGTACTCGAACCCCATCTCAAAGCCGATATCAAGCGCCATCTGGTTGCCGGCCATGAACGACGGCGGGAATTTGTCGGCCAGCACCTGCTCCACCGAACGCTTCTTCACGATGCCGCGC
>Ga0180435_10002234_pt1 | contig 19865 bp, 17 predicted proteins | sample SS_ome_3_FD_132467 | JGI IMG/M metagenome (GOLD analysis project Ga0180435, IMG submission 132467) | Hypersaline lake sediment archaeal communities from the Salton Sea, California, USA - SS_3_S_1 metaG | ecosystem: Environmental > Aquatic > Non-marine Saline and Alkaline > Hypersaline >...
CAGCTGATGGTGCCTTACACTCTGGATGTCAACGATATGCGCTTTGCCACCGCCCAGGGATTTAATACCGGCACCCAGTTCTACGACTATCTTATGGACACTTTTGAACAGCTGTATCTGGAAGGCGAGGCGTCGCCCAGAATGATGTCGGTCGGCTTACATTGCCGACTGGCCGGCAAACCCGGACGCGCCGCTGCCCTTGCCCGTTTTCTCGATCACATTGCGCAAAAGGAAGACGTCTGGTGCTGTACGCGCCTGGACATCGCCAATCACTGGCGAAGCACACACCCTCTGACACCCACTGCACCATGAGCCTGGACCGGGAAACTTTTGTACACCGCTTTGGCGGCGTTTACGAACACTCACCCTGGGTTGCAGAGTTGTGCTGGGAAAAAGGTCGGCTGGCAGAAACGGCGGCAGAGCTGGCAGAAATCATGTCTGCCGTGGTAGACCAGGCTGAGATCAGCAAACGCCTTACCCTGATACGTGCACACCCTGACCTTGCCGGTCGCCTGGCAGTAGCGGGCGAGCTTACCGCTGCGTCCACTGACGAACAGGCCAGCGCAGGTCTGGATCAGTGCAGCGCTGACGAATTTGCCACCTTGCAGCGGCTCAATCAGGCGTATAAAGACAAGTTTTCTTTTCCGTTTGTGATGGCCGTTAAAAACAGCAATCGGCATAAAATTATGGCCGCCTTTGAAGAGCGTCTGGGCAACAGCTACGACACCGAGTTTGACCAGGCGATCTTTGAAATTCACAAAATCGCCCGTCTACGTCTGGAGCAACTATTTTGAGCAGCAACCCCCATCCTTTCCACCAGTGGATAGACCTGGCACAGCCACGACTGGGCACACAGGTGGTTTATGCAACCGATGATTTTTTTGCCGACAAATCGAGACTGATCGAGCCTAAAGCACCTGTCTTTATTCCCGATAAATATGATGAAAACGGTAAATGGATGGACGGCTGGGAAAGTCGACGCAAGCGTACACCGGGATACGACTACTGCATTGTTAAGCTGGGCACCCCTGGCATCATTCACGGTTTTGATATCGATACCTCACATTTCACGGGTAACTATCCACCCGCTGCTTCTATCGATGCCTGCTTCAGCAATGAGGAGATTCCGCCGGAGTCAGCTGGTTGGATAAACATCGTTCCAAACAGCACGCTTGAAGGAGACAGCCATCTGTTTGTGCCAGTCGATTTTGACCAGCCAATCACCCACCTGCGGCTTAACATCTTTCCAGACGGTGGTGTCGCCCGTTTACGTGTGTACGGTGAGATTCGCAAAAACTGGGATGAGCACCCAGCTGACAGGGTTACCGATTTGTTTGCCCTGGAAAATGGAGGTCGAGCGCTAGCCTGTAACGACGAGCACTTCGGCAGCATGCACAACCTCAACATCCCCGGTCGCGGCGTCAATATGGGCGACGGCTGGGAAACCGCACGGCGCCGGGTTCCTGGTAACGACTGCGTTATTCTGCAACTGGGAACACCCGGTGTAATCAGTGAAGTGGAAATTGATACCGCCCATTTCAAAGGCAACTACCCGGATCGTGTTTCGCTCAAATGCGCAAATCTGCAAGCGGACACTGATGACGACCTCACAACTGTTTCCGCACAATGGCCGCTGTTAATGTCCGAACAAAAACTCACCATGGATCATGTTCACACCTTCACGGACCTTGAACAGCACGACGCCATTACCCACGTGCGCATGGACATTTTCCCGGATGGCGGCATCAGCCGGATCCGCCTGCGCGGCATCCCCGTAAAGTCAGAGGTTTAATATTGTGCATCCGGAACTACCGTTAAAACCCTTATCCAGGGAAGGTTTTGCGCCATTTGGCGCGGTGATAGAGACCCGTTCTGATGGACTGGCAGACGAAGAATACCAATCCATGAATGACGCACGGTTTGTTCGCTTTGACAACCTTGCCACTACCGATGTTCAGCCTGATTGCCAGACCATCATCAGCATTGCTCAGTGTCTACAGCCAACCCTGCTCCCTTACCCGATAACCCTGCTGGAAAGACATCCTCTGGGCAGCCAGGCTTTTATCCCGTTGCAGCAGCAACAGATGATAATTGTTGTCGCAGAAACTTCACCCGATGACAAACCGGGCAAGCTGGTGGGGTTTATCAGCAATGGGCAACAGAGCATTCAATATCACCGTGGCACCTGGCATATGCCGCTGATTGCTTTCCAGCAGGGTGCCACTTTTCTGATTATAGACAGCAACGACAAGCGGCCAAACTGTGATGAGCATACGCTCAGTGAACCGGTTTATATTCCCGCATCCGCATTGTCAGGCTAAATCAGGCAGCCAGCATGCCCTGATGTTTGATGAATTCGGCGATCTCGTTCAGACCTGTCGATTCTTTCAGGTTGGTAAACACAAACGGTCGCTCCCCGCGCATACGTTTAGCATCCGTATCCATGACCGACAATGATGCGCCTACATAAGGCGCCAGATCGATTTTGTTGATCACCAGGAGGTCTGATTTGGTAATGCCGGGACCACCTTTGCGGGGAATTTTATCTCCAGCTGAAACATCTATGACATAAATCGTCAGGTCTGATAGTTCGGGGCTGAAGGTTGCGCTCAAGTTGTCGCCACCACTTTCTACGAAGATGATATCCAGATGGCCATGCAGATCCTGCAGTTCAGCGATGGCTGCCAGATTCATAGAAGCATCTTCCCGTATCGCGGTGTGCGGGCAACCGCCTGTCTCAACACCTCTGATCCGTTGCGCGGGCAGAGCGCCGTGATGAGTGAGAAACTGAGCATCTTCCTGAGTGTAAATGTCGTTGGTGACCACGGCGATGCTGAACGTATCTCGTAGCAACTGGCAAAGCGCCAGAGTGAGCGCCGTTTTACCTGAGCCGACCGGACCACCAATGCCTACCCTTAATGCTGTTTTACTCATTTACTGCTCCTGTTTAATGTTGCGCCAGCATGTTTTAACTGCGGAACAACCGGCTGTATTGTGTTTCATGCCAGCTGCTTAACAGGCCCAGGCCAGGCAGCGAGCGCCCTATATCAACGTCATCTATCGACTCAGCAGTCGTCACCGCCTGTTGCAATGCGGGTGTGAGCTGTAACAGCAGGCGTTGTCCATCCGTTTGCCCCAAAGGCACCAGTTTAATCGCTGCCGCCACCTGATTTTCGAGCCAGGCCCAGACCAGTCCATGGGCGCCGTCCACTCGCGTAACCTGCCAGCGCACACAAGCCAGCGCAAACATCACTGCAAAACTTGGCTGGGATATTGTATCTGCATCCTCGATATCTAAATCAATCATCAAACGCTGCAAAGCGGCCCCCGTCTGCCTGTCTTCAGCCAACAGCTCCTGAGTTTCCCGCAAGCTCTGCAGCTTTTCGCAAGCCAGTACAACGCCTGCAATATCCTGTCTTTCCCAAAGGTCGTAAAGGCGCAGGTACATGGGTAAGTCATTAAACGCAAACGACTCCGCCAGTAATCCGGAAAGCCACTCCTGACAGGAAACAAAGTTGTGCACATGGCCATGTTCTACGGCCGACTCCAGGCCACCACTATAGGCATATGCACCTACAGGCAGGGTGGAACTGATCAGTTGCCACAGCCGGACATCACTCATGATGGTGATGGTGTCCATAAGCACCCGACTCAGGCTCAAAAGGCTGATCTTCGTGTCGGACAGCTAATCCAAGCTGTTCACACATACCATCTAAAACATGGTCTTCAAGATAGCGTAGCCAACCACTGCCAACCTGCATCGGTACGTGGCGATTACCCAGATGGTATGCAGCTCTGGCTAACTGAAGGTCATTATCCGCATAAACCGTTGAAACGTGTTCAGGCGCGGCTTCAACCACTATAGCCTGACCAGCACAATCACCTAAAAAGTCACCATGCCTGAGGACCGAGCCTCGCTCAATAGACACGCCAACGTCCCGACCATCAGCCAGAACCGCTCGGAAGCGGCTCTTCTGCCGAACCTCAAAGGGCAATGCCAGCACGCCCGTGCTGGCTTGAGGTTTATCGAGTTTTTCTGTTAATTCAAGCATCCTTAAAACAGAAAGTATTTTTGTGCCATGGGTAACTCCGTGGCTGGCTCGCAGATCAACAGATTTCCATCTGCGCGGACTTCATAGGTTTGCGGGTCAACTTCAATATCCGGCTGGTAGGTGTTTAATAACATGTCCTTTTTCTGCACCGTGCGACAATCTGTCACACCGACCACCGAGTTCTTTAAGCCTATCGACTCGGCCACACCAAGGGCTATGGCTGCCTGTGACATGAAGCTCACGCAGGTATGTTGCCGGGCTGCGCCCAACGCGCCAAACATTTCCCGGTAAATCACCGGCTGTGGCGTGGGTATCGAAGCGTTCGGATCGCCCATTGGCGCGGCAGAAATAAAGCCACCCTTTATAATCAGGCTGGGTTTCGTACCAAAAAAAGCAGGTTTCCATAACACCAGATCGGCCAGTTTACCCACAGCTATAGAACCCACTTCATGAGCAATACCATGCGCAAGCGCGGGATTAATCGTGTACTTGGCAACATAACGCTTCACCCGGTGATTATCGGCGCGATCACTGTCTTCCGGCAGCGGTCCGCGTTGGGTTTTCATCTTGTGAGCAGTCTGCCAGGTACGACAGATGACTTCGCCGACGCGACCCATGGCCTGCGAGTCGCTTGCGATCATCGAAAAGGCGCCCAGATCGTGAAGTATGTCTTCTGCCGCAATTGTTTCCCGGCGAATTCTGGACTCTGCAAACGCAACATCTTCGGGAATGCTCGGGTCAAGGTGATGACAGACCATCAACATATCCAGATGTTCGTCAATAGTGTTCACCGTGTAGGGTCGCGTTGGATTAGTACTTGACGGTAAAACATTAGCGGAGCCGCAGGCTTTAATGATATCAGGTGCATGCCCTCCGCCGGCGCCTTCGGTGTGGTAAGTGTGAATAGTGCGGCCTTTAAACGCAGCCAGCGTGTCTTCAACAAATCCGGACTCGTTCAGAGTATCGGTGTGGATGGCCACCTGAATGTCATGCTGCTCGGCCACACTCAAACAGTTGTCTATGGAGGCGGGGGTTGTACCCCAGTCCTCATGCAGCTTAAGGCCCATTGCCCCAGCCTCCACCTGTTCATTCAGTGCATCTGGCAGACTCGCGTTACCTTTGCCCAGAAAACCAATATTGACCGGCAACGAATCTGCGGCCTGATACATGCGGTGAATGTTCCAGGGTCCGGGAGTACAGGTGGTGGCATTGGTACCGGTTGCGGGGCCCGTACCACCGCCTAACATGGTTGTTATGCCCGACATTAACGCTTCGTCCACCTGCTGCGGACAAATGAAATGGATATGCGCATCGATCCCGCCCGCCGTCAGGATCTGGCCTTCACCGGCAATGACTTCAGTACCTGGACCAATCACAATATCAACGCCAGCCTGGGTATCCGGATTTCCTGCTTTGCCAATCGCAAAAATTCTGCCCGCCTTTATGCCCACATCTGCCTTCACAATGCCCCAATGATCAACAATCAAAGCATTGGTAATAACTGTATCTACACAATCAGCGGAAGTACGCTGACTCTGGCCCATGCCATCTCGTATGACTTTGCCGCCACCAAACTTAACTTCATCGCCATAGCGGGTATGATCGGCTTCCACTTCAATTATCAGCGCGCTGTCTCCCAGCCGCACCCGATCGCCGACGGTGGGTCCAAACATATCTGCGTAAGCCTGTCTTGAAAGCTTTGCCATTATTGTGTGCCTCCCATGTCACCCATCACCTTGCCCTGAAAGCCAAATGCTTTTCGCTCACCAGCAAAGGCAACCAGTTCAACATCACGCTCCTGACCAGGTTCAAAACGCACCGCTGTTCCCGCTGCGATATTCAAACGCATGCCACGCGTCGGCTCACGATCAAACATCAGCGCGTTGTTGGTTTCATAAAAATGATAATGCGAGCCGACCTGAACGGGTCGATCACCTGAGTTAGCTACGGTAATCGAGAGGGTGTGCAATCCAACATTCAATTCGATATCACCATCTTCAACCAGCACTTCGCCTGGTACTAGACCCGGTTCATGTGGAATCGGGTTGTGTACGGTGACCAGTTTTGTACCGTCAGGAAAGGTTGCTTCTACCTGCACCTCGTGAATCATTTCGGCAACCCCTTCCATGACCTGATCTGCGCTCAGCAGTGTAGTGCCATAGTGCATCAGGTCTGCAACCCGACGGCCATCGCGCGCACCTTCTACAATTGCATTTGAAATCAGCGCAACCGCCTCGGGATAATTGAGTTTAACGCCCCGGGCGAGTCGCCCTTCGGCCACCAGCGCCGCAGTAAACAGGAGCAGCTTGTCTTTTTCTCTTGGTGTGAGTTCCATGTGTTCTTTTCTCTCTATCCCGGTCTATGTATTCCAAATTCTGGGCGGGCAGGCTTCGCACTTCAACAACAGCGGTCGGATCGTCTCCCAGACCTGAATAAAAACGCGCCGCAGATCCTGCGCCTGAGCCGCCATGCCACGGATCACCAACAGTTCATTTAACAAGGTAACGCCCACAGGCAGGTTGCTGGAGTGGAGCACCTCGCGCACTTTATCCCGCAGATCGCTGTCTCCTGGATATGCAAGCATTACGCCAAGCGCCGTGTTCTGATTTAACCCCCAGGGAGAGGTCATAACACGTGATTTTGCATCCAGCATCAGACTATCGTGTAACAATCTGCCCTGTGGGTTTTCTACCGTTGTCAGGAAACGCGCGCATCCATCCTTAAACGGTAAATCACCTGCAGGACGTCCAAGGCAGACTATTTCCCAGCTGATTAAACGCGCCTGTGGCCCTAAAGTAATTTTCGTCTGGCTGCTGATTTTGCTGTTGTTAAACAGAATGACTTCCTGAGGTAACCATTCCAGGACGCCGTCTACCCGCAGAGTTGTGGTCAGTTGTGACTGGGTGCAGACATTGCGATACGCCTTTGTGGCGCCAGGAGTGGTGATGAGCGTATGTGATGAAGCACCAACAGAAGCTTGAATCTCCAGAACATCATCACCCACCATCCCGCCAGGTGGATGCAGAACATAGGTGTGATTCACCCCGCCCTCTGGAAAGAAAGGTCGCTGCACGCGCAGCGGACCACAATGCTGATGGGATAGCAGTGTCCGTGCGCCCACCTGCGAGTAATTCAGCCTCAGGCTCGCCTGCCATCCCTGCTGCACCTCACTTGCGTTTGCATCAGTACCTGCAACTGTCATCGGATCTACTGCCATTTTGCGAAAACCAAAAGCGTCAAACATCATTGTGCGCAAGCTTTCTTTCGCCGTCCATCAGCCTTAGCGTAAATTCGTTCAACGTTGAAATCCTGGCGCGCCAAATCGGTGCAATGGCGAACAACGTGAACAATATTGGTGCTGCAGAGCCTGACTTTATAATGAGGAGCCGAACTCTTCGCAGATAGGGTTGGCCTACAGTATTGGCGCGCAACTGATATCGCGATAAGGTAGCCGAATGCAGTGACTTCTAGACAAGAACAACACATCCCACTGCTGCCGTGAGACCACCCATGCCTTCTATTGACCAGTATTTTCAGCTCTCTGCTCGCGGCACCAGCGTTCGTGTAGAGGGCGCCGCAGCGTTTACAACCTTCCTGACGATGGCTTACATCACAGTCGTTAATCCTTCGGTCCTGTCACAAGCAGGTATGGATTTCGGTGCAGTTTTTGTAGCGACATGTATCGCCGCTGCGGTGGGTTCCATCCTCATGGGACTGCTGGGCAATTATCCCATTGCTCAAGCACCCGGCATGGGGCAGAACGCCTTTTTTACCTTTGCGGTTGTGCTTGGCATGGGACATACCTGGCAGGCAGCGCTGGGCGCTGTGTTTCTGTCCGGGATTCTGTTTGTCGTTCTGAGCGTGCTTCCTGCACGCGAGTGGCTGATTAATGCCATCCCGAGAAATCTGAAACTGGGTATTGCTGCCGGTATCGGTCTGTTTATCGGATTCATAGCTTTGAGCAATGCCGGCATTATCGTTGATCATCCCGCTACGCTGGTCGGCCTGGGTGACTTGACCACTGCGCCAGCCTTTCTCTGCTTATTAGGTTTCTTTCTCATTGTCGCCCTGACCGCTCGTAAGGTCGTTGGCGCGGTGATTATCGGCATGCTTGGCGTCACACTCATCGGCTGGGTGACCGGCGATGCAGAATTTCAAGGCATTGTCGCACTACCGCCCTCAGCCGCGCCTGTGTTTCTGCAACTTGATATCGCGGCTGCTTTTAACATCAGCATGGTCACAGTGATCCTTACCCTGCTGCTGGTCGACGTTTTTGATACCGCAGGCACAATGGTTGGTGTCGCCACACGAGCGGGCTTAGTCGATCAAAATGGCAAGCTGCCGCGCCTGGGCAAAGCTTTGCTGGCAGATTCCGGGGCAACCGTCGTGGGAGCGCTGGCTGGCACCTCCTCGACAACCAGTTATATTGAGAGCGGTGCAGGCGTCGAAGTCGGTGGACGCACTGGGTTGACTGCTGTTTTTGTTGGACTGATCTTTCTCGCCTGCCTGTTTTTTGCGCCGCTGGCGCAAAGTATTCCTGCCTACGCTACGGCTTCTGCTTTATTATTCGTCGCCTGCCTGATGGCAAAAGGCCTCGCAGATCTGGATTGGCAGGACATCACTGAATCTGCACCCGCAGTCGTCACAGCTCTGGCTATGCCCCTGTCTTTTTCTATCGCTGATGGCATCGGCATCGGCTTCATCACCTATGCGGGTATAAAACTGGGCAGCGGCGGCGCACGGCAGTGTCCGGCGGCTGTATATGTCATTGCCGCAATTTTTGTCGCCAAGTTCATATTCCTGTAAATCATGTCGGCAGCTTGTCTATGACCACTACCTGGATCAGAAACCCCCGCGCCAGTTTTGACGGACAGCAGTCAGGGCGCGCAGACGGTGGCCTGGTCATATCCAACAACACAATTACACAGGTACTGGCCTCCGGTGAAACACCCGCTCAGTCAGTTGACGTGGTGTTTGACGCCAGCGATATGGTTCTGCTGCCAGGCCTGATCAATACCCACCATCATTTCTACCAGACTCTGACCCGGGCAATCAGAACTGCGCTCAATAGGCCGTTGTTTCCCTGGCTGACCGCCCTGTATCCAATGTGGGCCAATCTGACCAACGAGATGGTTGGAATCTCCAGCGAACTGGCCCTTGCAGAACTTATGCTGTCCGGGTGCACAACTACCACAGACCACCACTACGTCTTTTCAGATCAGCTCGACGAAGCCATCGACAGACAGGTTCAAGCTGCCGATCAGCTTGGTATGCGGGTGGTGTTGACCCGGGGCTCAATGAGCCTGGGACAATCTTCTGGAGGGCTGCCACCGGATAACATCGTACAATCCGAGCAAACCATTCTGGATGATTGCGAGCGCCTCATCCGCACCCACCATCAGAGCACGCCTTATGCCATGACTCAGATCGCTCTGGCACCCTGCTCACCTTTCTCCGTTACTGCAGAACTCATGCAGGCCTGCGCGGCACTGGCGGCCAAACACGATGTGTTGTTACACACTCACCTGGCAGAAACACACGATGAAACAGAGTTTTGTCTGAAACAATTTGGTCTTCGACCCGTCGACTATCTGGAACAGTTAGACTGGATTAACAAAAGGGCCTGGTTCGCCCATGGCATCCATTTTGATGCACAGGAAACAGAGCGTCTGGGCAAGGCTGGTTGCGGGGTGAGCCACTGTCCCAGTTCAAATATGATCCTCGCGTCAGGAATCTGCCCGGCTGCAGCACTGGAAACCGCAGGCGTTAATCTTGGCCTGGGGGTTGACGGTTCAGCGTCTAACGACTGCTCAAATCTGATTCAGGAAGTGCGTCAGGCACTTTTGATACAGCGTCTGGGCGCATCCTACCAAACGCCAACCGATGAGTTAACCTCACACGTTGACGCTTTACGCTGGGCGACCTGGGGAGGTGCAAACCTGTTACATCGCTCAGAGCTGGGGCACCTGGCACCTGGCGCCGCTGCCGACATTGCGCTTTTCAAACTGGATCAGCCACGTTTCAGCGGCACCGAGGATCCCCTGGCAGCACTGATCCTGAGCGGTGCTGACCGGGCTGAAGCGGTGATGATTAATGGACGGTGGCGCGTCCGGCACGGCGCCCTGGTAGATACAGATCTGGCGGAACTGATGGCACGACATCATCAACAGGCACACCAGCTGTGGGCTGCGCTGTGAAATTTGTATACTGCGCCCTTTGAAATCTGGGGAAACTGCTATGAACGAAGTGCTTATTGAAGACAATGGTCATGTGCGCTGGATCACTTTGAACCGGCCAGAGGTCATGAACGCAATCACCTCCAACATGCTGGCGGAACTTAACGAGGCATTCAAAGCGGCGGACGACGCTGCCAATGTACGCGTTGTTGTATTGACCGGCGCCGGTCGCGGCTTCTGTTCAGGACTGGATCTTAAACAAGCCGCATCAGGGGAAGGCATTGGTGGCGCTGACCTCGCTTCCGCGGGCGCAAGGCACTATTCAACTCGAGAAATCTGCACCGTAACGCTGCAACGTATGGACACCCCGGTCATCGGCGCCATCAACGGCGTTGCTGCCGGATATGGTTTAGACCTGGCGCTGGGCTGCGATATGCGCATCATGAGCGAAAGCGCGGTGCTGATGCCAGGTTTCGCCAGAATGGGGGTTGTGCCTGAAAGCGGTGGCACCTGGTATTTACCACGCCTGTTAGGTTGGGCCAAAGCCTGCGAAGTCGCCATGCTGGGTGACAACATGGATGCACACACTGCAGTCGACTACGGCCTGGCCAACGCTGCCTGCCCGGAAGCAGAATTCTCCAACACCGTGGATCAGTGGGCAGAAAAAATCGCGGGTAACGCACCTCTGGCCATCGCAGAGATCAAGCGCCTCTTTCGACACGGCTTAACCCAGGATTTCGAGAGCCACTCGCATCACGTGCTGATGTCTGTGCTCAACCTGTTCAAGTCACAGGACTTCAACGAAGGCGTGCAGTCATTTGTTGAAAGGCGAGCGCCGGAATTTAAAGGAAAGTAGCGGAGCGCGACCGCGCCCCGCCACTTCAGTCTTGCCGACTGCCCGAAGATTTAGAAGAATCGTCGGTAAGTCACACCCAGGGTGCGCGGCATATTTGTGCGGAAACCAAGCCGCGCACGTCCACCACGCTCTCTGTCAAAAGACAAATCTGCGTTTTCGTCCGTTGCATTGTTAACGTACAACACAGCCTCCCAGTTCTGGCTGATAAATCCGGCGTTCAGATTAACCAGTGTGTAGGGATCCAGCTCAAGGTCGATGTTGGTCACTTCGGCACCCGTCGCTCCGGCAAAGGGTAATCCGCTGACAAAAGCACCAGCGCCCGCGACCTGGTCACTAGGCTGTGTTATGCGATCGCCAACATGTTGCACAGTTGCCTGCACAAAGAAGCTTGCGCCATCAAACCACTCGGTTGGAACTGTATAAGTGGCGTTACCAGACATCTGGAATTCAGGCACGGAAGCCAGGCGATTACCGTCTTCAACACCACCCAGAACGTCGCCAGTTTCGGAACGTACAGTACTGTCAAACTCAGATTCAACAATGCTCCCCGACAAACCAAGCTCGAGTCCTTCTAACGGATTAGCTGTCACTTCGATTTCAAAACCGGTTGAATGGGCATCTTCGACGTTGAACGAGATTCTTGAGGAACAGGAGCCCGCATCCAGAGTCACCTGCAGATCTTCGATTTCAGCATGGAATGCTGCAGCCTGCACAGTGATGCCATTATCAAAGACGGCTTTCAGCCCCAGTTCATAGTTCCACATGGTTTCGTCATCATAGGCCTGGAAGCTGCCAAACGTCGCCTGGTCACCAGGTGTACACAACGCCGTGTTCAACGGATCGTTCACACCACCGAGCCGAAAACCCTGCGCAGCTTGTGCGTTAAGTGTGACTGCATCATTCAAGTCATAACTGGCCAGGACGCGCGGGTTAAAACCGTCAGATTCAGTTTTGTCCACCACACCGGAATCACCAGCAGCGAACAATCCACCGGTAGTAATGGTGCGCTCTTCTTCAAAATCATACCAACGACCACCGACGGTAACGCGGAAGTCTTCGCTGAAGTCGTAGGTGATTTCACCAAAGACTGCCAACTGTTCTATGTCGTAAGGCAGGTCTGAGTTGAACGGAGAGTCTGCAGGGAAACCGTTAGCAACACTCGCCGAAGTACCCGCGCCAAGCACGGCATCCGTCACCGCATCATAGCCGGAGGTAGGCAGACGCTGACGATACTCACGCTCAGTGTCTGAATAGAACACACCAAACAGCCAGAACAGTTTGCCATCATCATTGGAACTGATGCGCAGTTCCTGAGTCAGCTGTTCTACGTCTGTTGTGTCCCGCAGATTTGAGGGAATAGTGACTGCAGATTCAGGATAACCCAGGTCGACAGACACACTGCCAGTCAACGCACTGGCGTCCCGGCTGACCAGAATGTCACGCTCGGTATAGCTGGTCACGGAGGTCACATCAAAACCATCAAAACTGGCTTCAACGGTAACGTCGGCCAGTAATGTTTCGTCTTCAAACGCTTCATCCAAGAGCAGATACTGCTCGCGCTCATCAAGACGAATTGCTGGTCGAGTCGTTGTAAAAGGGTTGGCAAACAGGTTAAACGCTTCCTGGCGGTTGAACCCGTCAGTTTCAATTTCCTGATAAACAATCCGTGGTGTAATCGCCAACATATCGTTCGGCTCAAACCGCAGTGCAGCACGGATACCATTATTGGTGCCGTCATTTACGTCGTCTTTCTTACCGTTTTCGGTACGTGCATCGATGAAACCAGGATATTGGTTGGTGTAGCCCACCAGACGCAATGCAGCTGTATCACCGATCGGCAGGTTGATCATGCCTTTTGCATGGCCACCAAGGTCACCATCGGTGACGCTGTTCAGATCGAGTTCAAACGACCCTTCTGTCTCGCCCAGCACCGGTTGGTTGGTGATGTAGCGAATGGTACCGCCGACTGAACCGGATCCGAAAATGGTGCCTTGCGGACCGCGCAAGGTTTCAACTCGATTGAGATCGTAAAGGTCAAAATCCGGGGTGAACAGTGAAAGGGAAATTACCGACTCATCCAGATAAACACCGACCTGCTCTTTTACACCGGGTTGGTCGCGTACAATCTGACCCGCAGACACACCGCGAATAGCGACCTGACTCTGGCCCGGACCGAGGTTTTGTACCGTCAGACCGGCAATATTTCGCGACAGCTCTTCAATATTGCTGGCTCCGGCGCGTTGTATATCTTCCTGAGTTTGAACGTTCAGAGAAAACGGCACCTCTTGTGCGGTTGTTGCTCTTTTTGTTGCTGTAACCACCACTTCTTCCATGACCTGTTCTTCAGCATAAACTGATACAGGAGCAAGCAAGAGGGCGGGCAAAAGCAGTTTTGTAGCTTTCTTCATATAGGACTCTCCATTTGGCCTTTCTTGTGTTTAAGAAAAGGTGGCGGCATCTTAGAGATTTTTCAGACAAATGCTACATTTTGGTGCGTGGCGAAAAGTCAGCCAGCCAATTGGTCCAGATAGAGACAACACACGAGAATCAACACCGCCATGACGATCAGCGCTGTAACTGTTGGGCGTCTTGTCGGGTAGGTATAAAAGGCGCGGTTGACGCCAATCCCCTGGATCAATTGAAAGAGCAAGGTCGTCATCAGGGACGCGCCCAGACCGATGACATTCCACCATAACCAGGACACCTGGGGGACAAACAAAGCCACAACAACATTGGCCAGCAATCCAGCTGCAAAACCGCTTAACGCAGCTTTCTGCGTCACCCCCTTCAACAGCAGTGCAACCACAAACATCGCCAGCAGCGGACCGTTGGCCATAGAACCGATCTTGTTGATGGCTTCGAGCACCGTCGGCGCAATCTGCTCAACCTGGAATGAAAACACGATACTGAACAACCCCCACAACAATGTGGTTATCCGCGAGTACGTGAGGGTCTGCCGTTCGTTTAATTCTTTAAAGGGCTTTACAAAATCTTCCATGGTCGCTGCTGACAATGAATTGATTGCCGAATCAATCGAGGACATGGCTGCTGCAATCAACCCCACCATAACCAGGCCTACAAAACCGGGCGCAAAATAGTTCATCACATAGGTGGGGAAAACCATGTTGAAATTCGGCAGCCCTGCTGACGTCTGCGGCAGCGTGCTGATGAATTCAGGATGTGCGCTGGCAAATGCCGCCAGCCCCATACCTAACAGACAATAGCTGAATACCAGCGGGAAGCGGAGCAAACCATTCAACAGCAGAACACGCTGCGAGCCGGCATCACTGTCGGCGGCCAGAACCCGTTGCGCCTGGCTCTGGTCACACCCGTAATAAGCCATATAGAGAAAAAATCCGCCGATCAGCATGGGCCAGAACCCATAGTCGTTGCCGCTAAACCCCCAGTCGTTAACCAGCGTATCGGTTCGATCGGCAAAGAAAGCAGACCAGCTGGTGGCATCTGCCAGCAGGAACACACTGACCCAGACAGCCGCCACCAACAATACAAGTTGAATAAGATCACTGAGCACAACAGCGCGCAGCCCTCCCAGCACATCGTAAAAAATCGTTATGGCCATTAACAGGACAACAGACCAGGTAAACGACAATCCAAGAATGGCGCTCAGAATCAGGGCCACACCATAAATGGTTACACCTGTCGCAACGCCGCGAAACAGCAGGAACGCGGCGCTGGCCAGTCTGCGGCTGGCGACACCAAGACGCTGCTCCAGGATCTCGTAAATAGAGGTTACCCGTGCTTGCCTGGCGGGCACGATAATCCAGATCAGAGCAGCCATCGCTAACGGTACTGCCAGTTCATATTGAAGCCAGAGCAGACCGCCGCCAAGGGTAAACCCGACAAATGCAGGGGCACCCAGCAGACTGTTGGTAGAACACTGGGTTGCCATAGTCGACGCCGCAAGCGAAGCACTGCTCATACCGCGACCGGCAAGGAAATAGTCTGTACTGTTGGCTTGTTTGCGCCCCACGTAGGCCGCCAGCAGTAACATGCCGCAGAGGTAACCGAAGAGAATCAGCCAATCAAGCAACAACATATTGTGCACCAGTGGTTCGCGCCTTAATCAATTGCGCCGAAAATTTGCTATCTTTCGCAGCAACACACGACAGGCCATTCCTTGAAAGATTCTGACATCCAAAATAAAGAGGTCGCATTTGCTGATTTGCGCGGCAACAGCAGCAGCGTAAACGCCGTTGAGGCCCCCACCACACCGACCGAATACTACCTGCTGGAGTATCTATCACACCTTTACGGCGGCGGCGTTGCGCCTGAGCTGACCAAAGTCCTGTTGCAGACCGTATCAAAACAACGCGAAAGCGATCCCACGACAACATCAGAGGCCCATACCCGAGGCGCTGCACCGATACTGAGCGAACAGGATGTGTTGCTGATCACCTATGCGGATACCCTGGTAGACGGCGACAAACCGCCGTTGCAGGTTCTGAACCAGTTTGCCTGCGGTCACCTTGCTGACTATTTCAGCGGTATACATATTCTGCCTTTTTTTCCGTACACCTCTGATGACGGTTTTGCGGTTGTTGACTACAACAGCGTCCGCGCAGACCTTGGCGACTGGCAGGACATCACGGCAATGAGTGAGCACTTTGACCTGATGTTCGATCTTGTGATCAACCACTGCTCCAGGGAACACCTGTGGTTTGCAGATTTTGTGAATGGTCGCGCACCGGGCAGCGAGTTTTTTATTACGCTGCCATCTGACACTAACGTGGATGAAGTGGTCAGGCCCCGGAACACGCCGCTGTTGAGCGAAGTGCAAACTTATTCGGGTCCAAAACACGTGTGGACTACTTTCAGCGACGACCAGGTTGATCTGAATTTCAGTAATCCGGAAGTACTGTGTCAGTTTGTCGACATTCTGTTTGATTACATTGATCGAGGCGCACGTTACATTCGCCTGGATGCTATTGCCTTCCTCTGGAAACGTCTCGGCACCAACTGCATGAGCCTGCCTGAGACCCACATGGTGGTCAAAATAATGCGCCTGCTGATCGATCATGCCGGTGCTGACGTTGTGCTGTTGACGGAAACCAACGTGCCGCATCTGGAGAACGTCAGCTATTTCGGACAGAAAGACGAAGCGCATATGGTGTATCAGTTCAGCCTGGCGCCACTGCTGCTTTACAGCTATCTGTTCAATGACGGCAGCTACCTGCAGAACTGGGCAAGCGAACTGCAGCAACCCCCTGAAGGTTGTGCGTATCTCAACTTCATCGCCAGTCATGACGGCATCGGTCTGCGTCCACTTGAAGGCCTGTTGCCCACTGATGACATCGAGAAACTGATCAGCAGCGTGCACAAACAAGGTGGTTTTGTCAGCATGCGCACCACCAGCGGGGGCGAGCAGAAGGCTTACGAGATGAACATCTCTCTGTTTGCGGCATTTGGTGGCAGTGTTGAAACTGTTCCCGCCTACATTGGTGCCCATCAGCTCCTGCTGGCTTTTCAAGGTGTGCCTGCTTTGTATCTACGGGCAATACTGGCCAGCCAGAACGACCTGGATGCCGTCGAAAGAACCGGACGGACACGTTCTATTAATCGTGGCAAGCTACACGCCACAGATGTGCACAACGACATTACCGACAACAATAGTCTGTCGCATGCAGTTTTCACGACCTTGACCCGAACGCTGGAGATCAGACGGCAACAACCGGCCTTCAGCCCGGCCGCAAACCAGGAAGTGATGCCCAGCGGGCCGCAGCTTCTGATCATCAGCCGGAGCGCAACACAACAGAGGGTTCTGGTCATTGCGTCGTTTTCTGCAACCATGCAATCTGTCTCTCTCAGGAGTTATATTGACCCGGACCTGCTGAACACACCCGATGTCAAAGATCTGTTAACCCAAACCATCTATGCTGCAGACCTGGAATTGCAGCTCAATCCCTATCAGGTCTTATGGTTGGAACTAGAGCGCCTTTAAGCCATCGTTTGCTTGCATACCCGAATGATCTTTGAAATCTTCGCTGACGGCAGTTAACAAATCTTCAAAAACGTCTGGATAAACGCTTGTCACCCGGTTCCAGGAGGGAATGTAGGGCGTCTCCTCACCGCTTTGTAAAAAAGATTCTCCAGCTTTAAGAATATTGCTGGCAAACAACTCTACCGCACGTTCTTCCGCATCACGGTCCAGTTGCAAACCATTGATTTCAGCGTCATTGGCATAAGACTCAATGAGGTCCAATGCCACCCGCAGATAGGAAGCTTTGATGGTGCGCACAGTACCCATATCAAAGACGGTGCCAAATGTTGCGAGTTTCTTAAACAGGCTTTTTGCAATATCCATGCTCATGCGCGACAAGCCGCTGCTGACATCTTCTGCCGAAAGTGGCTGATGCTTATGGTCGTAGTTATCCGCAACCTCCACCTGACACAATCTGTTAGTAGAGTAGTTTCGATAAACTTCAGACAGGACGCCAATCTCCAGACCCCAATCAGAAGGTATACGCAGATCCTTGAGCACATCGGCACGCATCGAGAACTCCCCCGCCAGGGGATAGCGGAAGCTGTCCAGATAGTCCAAGTATGGATGAGCGCCGTTGACCTTTTTCATGGTTCGGATCAACGGGGAGACCAAAAGACGGCTGACCCGACCATTCAGTTTGCCGTCAGCTACCCGAGCATAAAACCCTTTGCAGAACTCGTAGTTAAATCTTGGATGGGCTACGGGATATAACAATCGGGCCAACAGACTCCGGTCATAGGTTGAAATATCACAATCATGCAGCGCTACCGCTTTCGCCTGACCCATCGCCTGAATCAACCCGAAGCAGTACCAGACGTTACAGCCTTTACCCAATTCCCCAGGGGCGAGATTCAGCGCCCTGAGCTGGTCAGCAATGGCACACATTCGAGGCCCATCATTCCAGATCACGGTGTGATCGTGAGGCAGGCGACTGAAATACTGCAGCGCATGCTGGTATTCCCCCTCGTTCGCTCTATCAAGACCGATAACGATATGTGACAGATACTTAGCCTTAGCCAGTTCATCTACAATGGTGGTCAGAGCTGGCTGGCTGAGTTCGGAGTACAGACAAGGTAATACCAGCGTCATGGGCCGTTCTTGAGCAAACTGTTCCAGCTCCGCTTCCAGGTCCGCCAACTTCTTACTGGACAGGTTATGCAGCGTGGTGATGATGCCGTTTTGAAAAAAATCGCTCAAAATAGAAACTCGTTATTTGTGTGAAGCAGGAAGATCCGCCTGCTGGGACCGCTCGGACACTTTGGATAGAAGTTCGTTAACCGCTTCCAGCCAGGGCAATGCTCCGGCGGATTTCGCTTTGACAGAAAAAGGATGGGTGCACGCCATATAACTGCCGTCGCGTTGCGGGAACAGTGCACACCCCTGCGCTGCTTCCAGCATAGGTTTGTCGTTCGGACTGTCACCACAGGCCAATACGGTCAGTTCCGATCCGCAGGTTGCGGCAATGACCCGCATAAGACGACGAGCTGCAACCCCTTTATCAGTTGGGTTCATGACATGATAAAATCGACCGCCAGAAACAAGGTGAAGTCCGCGAGCCTGCAGCTGCGCCTTGAAATCAGCCAGGCGAACAGATTCATCACTCCATATGATCGGCTCCGATGCCAGGCGCTGCTTCGCCAGGGCTGCACCATGAATAGCCAAACCAGTTGCTGCTGCGACTTCTTCTACTGAGAGTTCAGAAAAACCGCTAAACGCAAAATTCTGGCCGCGTTTTATGCGTGCCAGCACCTCGCAAATCTGTTCATAACTCATTGTTGGCGCAATAGTTTCAAGCTGATGGGGTGAGTCACTCTGCTCCAGCAAGGTGGACTGCAGGTACTCAGGCCAGACGATACCGGCACCGTTTTCGCTGATAAGCGGCGCATCGTAGGCAAACAACGCTTTCAGTTCCGACAATTCCGCCTTGGTTTTGCTTGACGCAGGAATGGTCAGCACCCCGCGTGCATAGAGCTCGTTACACATATAAGCAGCGCCAGCCAGATCGTACCGATCATCAAGCAATGTACCGTCGAGATCAGTAAATACAATTGCGTGTATAGGTTTGTTGTCGATCACTGCTGGCTCCCTCTCACCAATATGAAATCGCCACGGGCACTGGTAACAGCAAATGCAAAGAGCGGGCCAGAAAAAGCGACCCTTTTTTGACCGAAAACAGAGCACGGCGGTACACAACGGTGCAGAAACCATTTCTAAAAATTTTTACGCACCAATTTTGTGCATAAAGGGTCTATGCCATCGGCACGAGGATTATTGAAAAGAATTGGCGGGGTCTGGGCCGGTTTTACGATCTATATAAACAGGCAGGATCGAATCGAAAGGATCGGGGGACACATGAATCTATATTTGCGACTCATCATCGTGTTGGCTGCCAGCCTGCGGCGAGTACGCCTTAGCTACGATGCTGTCTGTGTTACGCGCTTCCGCGTATGGCCTCATGACCTGGACATATTTGGCCATATGAACAACGGACGGTATCTACAGATTATGGATGTCTCCCGCACGGAATGGATGGCACGAACCGGGGTGCTCACAGCCATGATCGATCAGCAGTGGTCTGCAGTTCTCGGTGGCGGTCTGACGCGATACCGGCGCACCCTAAAGCTGATGCAGAGCTATGACGTACACACACAGCTGGTGCATTGGGATAAGCGCTGGTTCTACTTCGAACATACCTTTGTTGACCTGAGTGGCAAGAAGATCGCTGTCGGCGTCAGTCGTGCTGCGCTGCGAAGCCGGTCAAAGTGGGTTAACACCCAGAG
>Ga0180435_10002235_pt1 | contig 19849 bp, 18 predicted proteins | sample SS_ome_3_FD_132467 | JGI IMG/M metagenome (GOLD analysis project Ga0180435, IMG submission 132467) | Hypersaline lake sediment archaeal communities from the Salton Sea, California, USA - SS_3_S_1 metaG | ecosystem: Environmental > Aquatic > Non-marine Saline and Alkaline > Hypersaline >...
GTCGACCGCCTTTCAAACGGTCCACGGCTTACACCAACCAGAAAATCAAAGCTCAGAGGAGATACATCGTGCTCGAAAACGAGAATCAAGAGTTGTCTGGCGAAATTGATGACATGGAGAACATCTCATCAAACCAATCAAAAAACCGCCCTTTCGATGACGTGCTGAAGGCCAGCGTGTCTCGCCGTGCCATGCTAAAAGGCTCTCTCGCAGTCGCCGGCGCCAGCTTCCTGGCACCCGCCGCTGCGACAGCTGGCCGCGGCCACGGGCATGGCCACGGCTGGGGCCATGATAATGACAATGGCCCACTGGTGGGCTTCGAGCCGCTGAGCAAGACCGACGCGGTCGCTGCCGGTGGCAAGACTGTCACCATCTCTCCCGATTACGAGTACCAAGTGCTGATTCCCTGGGGAACCCCGATCAACCCGCGTTCCGGTGTCCCCGAGTACACCGGTGACCCGAGCACCCGCCCGACTGCCGAAGAAGCGGAACAACAGACCGGCCTCGGCCACGACGGCACCTGGTTCTTCCCGGCCAACCTGCGCAAGGCACTACGTGCCGACATGCGTATCTACAGGCACCTCAAGCGTCACCCACGCGCCTATCACCTGAAAAAGAAGATGGGCAAGTGGCCACAGAGCAGCCGCGTCGGCATGCTGTGTGTCAACCACGAATACGGCACTAACGACCATGCGCTGGGCAAATCCGCACCGGAAACCCTCGAGGATGTACGCCTGTCCCAGGCCGTGCACGGTGTTTCCGTGGTAGCCATCGCTCGCCGCTGGCGTGGTGAGTGGCGCGTGATCCCGAGCAACAAGAGCCGTCGCATCACCGTCAACTCTCCGGTTCAGTTCTCCGGCCCGGCTGCCGGCAGCCCGCTGCTGCAGAATGCAGCCAACAACGAGCCCCAGGGTACCGTGAACAACTGCGGCGCTGGCGCGACTCCGTGGGGCACCTATGTGACATGCGAAGAAAACTTTAACGGCTACTTCGGCGCCACTGGCGCATGGACTCCTACCGCGGAGCAGGATCGCTACGGTTTGAGCACCGGCGGTTTTGGCTATGCCTGGCACGAATTCGACGAGCGTTTCGACCTGTCCAACCCGGACTATGCCAACGAGTGCAACCGTTTCGGCTGGTGTGTTGAGATCGATCCATTCGACGGCAGCCACAAGCCCGTCAAGCGCACCGCCATGGGCCGCTTCAAGCATGAATGCGTATCCTTCCTCCCGGAAGAGTTCGACGAGCGCGCCGTGGCCTACATGGGTGACGACCAGCGTGGCGACTACTGCTACAAGTACATTTCCGACAAGGCCTGGCGTGAGCATTTGCTCGACGGCGAGAGCCCGCTGGATCACGGCACCCTGTACGTCGCGCGTTTCGACGAAGGCACTGACGGCAACGACGGCATGGGCAGCGGCGAGTGGCTGGAGCTTTCCATGAACAACCCGGCAGTGGCTGCCGAGTTCAACAGTCTGGATGAGATCCTGATCAACGCCCGTGTTGCCGCAGATGCTGCCGGCGCCACCCCGATGGATCGCCCTGAATGGTCCACTATCGCCACCGACGGCGGCGTGTTCTGGACCTTCACCAACAACGACCGCAAGGATGATGGTCAGGGCGAATTGAGCGAGGCCAACCCAATCTTTGAGAACAAAGATGGCCACATCATCAAGACCATGGATACCAGCGATACCACCTTCGAGTGGAGCATCTTCATCCTGGCCCGCAACACCCGCGCCGAAGATCCAATGACCGACTTTGGTGATCTGCCGTACGCGGCTTACACCGCACCGGCTGACGGCGGCGAGAACGTGTTCACCGACCCCGATGCCGCCTGGGCCGATCCGTTCGGTCGCCTGTTCATCGGCACCGACGGCACCCAGCCAGACGGTCTGCAGGACCAAATGGTGGTGTTCGATGTCGAGACCGGCGAGTACAAGCGCCTGCTGATGGGTGTGGCCAGTGATGAGATCACCGGCATCACCACCACCCCGGATTACCGCACCATGTTCACCAACACCCAGCATCCGGGTAACGGTGATCCGACTGTCACCAACTTCCCGGCGGCAGACGACGGCGTGACCATTCCTCGTGACTGCACCCTGGTCGTCACACGCAAGAATGGCGGCGTCATCGGTTCATAAATCGTATCAAGACGACCTTTTCAGGGCCCCAATCGGGGCCCTTTTTTTATCCTTTGAAAACCCAACCCGACTAAACAGAACCAGCGCGCAAACAGGGTGGGCAACTTTGCGGCTTCTTTCCCGGAACGCTGCCGTGTTTTCGAATCTCGCCGGATACAGATCAACCCGCTGATTCGAAACCTGCCAAGGCGAAATGCCGAGCAGGAAATAACCTCCAGGTCGGCGTACACTCTGCCATGGTCAGACTGAAGCAATACACACCAAGGAGAGCCAAAAATGGGTTTCAAGCATTTATTCAGCATCCTGCTTATTAGCCTGAGCGGCATCGCACTTGCCGCAAACCACGGTGGGCCTGGCAAGCACCAAATGGGCCACGGCAAAGACAAGGCACATAAGGGGATGCACATGTTGCAACCCATGCCCAACCTGATGCGCGTCGTTGTCCAGCACGGCGACCAACTCAACTTGAACAAGGATCAGTCAGCGGCGTTCGCCAAGTGGCGTGAACTGAATCACGACAAGGTGCATTCCCGCATGGAGGAAATGCTCGCAATCCGCAAAGCGCTGCAGGTCGCAGCGACCAAGGGCGCAAACCTGGCAGCAATCAACGTTTACGTATCGAAGATGGATAAGCTACGCGCCGAAATCATCGCAGCCAAAGTCGCCTGTCGAGACAATATGCGTCGGATCCTCAATGACGAACAATGGGACAAGGTGATCGCCCTGTATCGCGAAAACCACCTCTGACCGCGTGACAGCGCCGAGAGGCCGGTGCGTAGCTGCGTGCCCGCCTCTCGACAAGCTGCTCACCTCAATCGGACAGCTCGTAAAACGCGTTGCAGCGCGTTTTACCCAGAAACCGATAACCGATCTCCCGCAACAATTTCTCGATATCGCTCTTGTCACCCAGGTGCTCAATCGAGATACGCCTCGGCCAGAGATCCCTGGCACAACGATTGAAAAATGGTGACAGTGCGCGGTACTCGTAGCCTTCGATATCGATTTTCAATGCATCGATATGATCGACCTGTTCCGCTTTCAGAATCTCTTCCAACGGCACTACCGTGATCTCGCCATCGTCGTCCTGGACCGTATTGACGATGGCAAGGTCTTCCTTGTTGATGTTCAGTGTCGCAGAGCCATGGTAGTCACCCACGGCGACGGCGTGAACCGCAACATTGTCGAACTTGTTGGCATCGATATTGAAATTCAGACGCTCCAGCGTGGAAGGATTTGGCTCGATGGCAATCACCTTTCCATCCCCGCCTTCGAGGTATTTGGCAATCCGCAGGGTGTAAAGACCGATATTCGCCCCGATGTCCACAAACACCGGGTTCGAGCCGGGCAAACCCTGCTTCAAAAACTCGATCTCCGCCAGGTTGTAGTCCTTGCGCAGCAGGATGCCGTTCTCGATCAGGTTGGTCTTGGGATAGAGGCGGAAGCGAACGCCGCGGTCGTCCAGGTCCATGGCGCCAGGTCGTATCCAGTTCAATAGCCGGGTCCAGCTCGGACGCGCCCAACCACGGCACAACACGGGTAGCCTTGCCACCTTCAATACTGCCTGCTGCAGTCCAGTCAGCCGATACCTGCCGAAGGCACTCGATACATCGTTGTCAATCTCAAGCACGCCACTTCCTGCCATAAACTCAAAAATTGGCGAAAGACTGCGTGCACGGACTGTGCCTGTCAAATCGAACATCTCCCTGCCGCCTGCGGATATACGACTTTTCCCGGGTTAAGGTAGAATTACCCGCGACTTCCCCCCTTCCAACACAGCTAACCATTCTGTTATGAGCGCACAAATCCTCGATGGCAAAGCTATCGCCGCAGATATTCGTGACCAAGTGAAAGCCCGCGTGGACGCCCGCCTGGCTGACGGACAGCGAGCCCCGGGACTGGTTGTGGTGCTGGTTGGTGAAAATCCCGCTTCCCAGGTCTATGTCCGCAACAAGCAGAACGCCTGCGAGAAGGTTGGTTTCAAATCGGAATTGGTAAAGCTGCCCGCTACCACTTCCCAGGCGGAACTGCTCGAGCTGATCGACACGCTGAATGCACGCGATGAAGTTGACGGCATCCTGGTGCAGCTGCCATTGCCGGACCAGATCGACGAGGAAACCGTCACCGAGCGCATCGTCCCTACCAAGGATGTCGATGGCTTCCATCCTTACAACATCGGTCGCCTGACACTGCGCATGCCCCTGTTGCGTCCGTGCACCCCCAAGGGTGTGATGACCATGCTGGAACGCACCGGCATGGATCTTGTCGGGAAAGACGCGGTGATCATCGGCCAGTCGAACATCGTCGGGCGCCCCATGTTCCTGGAGCTACTGATGGCGCGTTGCACGCCGACAGTCTGCCACAGCCGAACCAAGGACCTTGAAGCCAAGATAAAGGCTGCCGACATCGTGGTCGCCGCCGTCGGCGTACCCAAGTTCGTGAAGGGCGAATGGCTGAAAGACGGCGCCGTCGTGATCGACGTTGGAATCAACCGCCTCGAAGACGGCAGCCTTTGTGGCGACGTGGACTATGACTCCGCCAAGGACGTAGCCAGCTGGATCACCCCGGTGCCTGGCGGTGTCGGCCCGATGACCGTCGCCACCCTGCTCGAGAATACCCTGCAGGCAGCTGAACTGCATTCGCTGGGATAACCTCCCGTTCTCGGACGCTCGTCCGGGTTTTCCCTGCACTTTTCCTATTACCTGCTATGTTCCTCTGTAGCGGCGAAGCCATTCGTCGATAACAAAAACCCTGCGCATACAGGGCTTCATCCAAAAGGAGGAAACTTCATGAGTAAGCAACCTGGGGATAAATCCGCCCAGAAGACACCTTCCTCGACTTCCCGAAGGCAGTTTTTGAAATCCACCGCGGCTGCCGGGGGAGCCGCCATTCTCGGCGCACCCTACATTCGCAATGCCGAGGCCGCGCAAACCACCACGTGGAAAGTCCAGACGTCCTGGCCCGGCGGTATCGGCCTGGAGATTTTCAAGGATTGGTGCAACAGCATCGTCGAGAAGACCGGCGGCGAACTGGCATTCCAGCCATTTGGCGCCAAGGATGTGGTCGGCGAGTTCCAGTTGTTCGACGCGGTAAAGAACGGCGTGCTCGACGCGATGAATCCCTTCACCCTGTACTGGGCAGGCCGCATGCCTGCCGCCGCCTTCCTCAGTTCCTATCCCATGGGGCTGCGCAACCCGCACGAGTGGGACGTTTTCTACTATGGCCTTGGCGGCCTTGAACTGGCCCGCGAGATGTTCGCCAAGCAGGGCATGCACTTTGTCGGCCCCATCCACCACGGCCCCAACATCATCCATTCCAAGGTGCCGATCCGCTCCATCGATGACTTCCGTGGACGCAAGATGCGTCTGCCCGGAGGCATGGTTGCTGAACTGTTCCAGGCGGCAGGTGCCAAGACCACCCTGCTGCCCGGCTCGGAGATCTTCCCGGCGCTGGAGAAGGGCACCATCGACGTGGCTGACTACGTGGGCCCGGCAATCAACCACGCGCTCGGTTTCCACCAGGTGACCAAGTACATCTCCATGGGGCCGCCCGGGTTCATGTCCCTGTATCAGCCCGTCGACCTGATGGATCTGACCGTCGGCATGGATTCGTGGAAGAAGCTGTCGCCGAAAATGCAGCAATTCGTCGAAATGGAAGTCCACGCCTACTCTGACATGCACCACGCCAAGATCCAGAAGGCTGACCAGGATGCCTGGAAGAAATTCGCCGAAGCCGGTACCGAGGTTTCCCGCCTGGGCGAGGATGATGTCGAGGCCTTCACCGAGCTGGCAGTGCCCATCTGGTTCAAGTGGGCAAACAAAGACAAGGATGCAGCAAGGGTGTTCAAGATCCAGCTGGATTACATGATGTCCGGCTCGCTGGGTTACGTGACACCGGAAATGATCGAGAGTCACAGCCTCAAGGCCTGACCGTTAACCCGCATGCGGCCCACCGCAGGGTGGGCCGCACTTCCCGGAGCCATTCGATGCCCGAATTGTCGTTCGTGCTGCCCCACTGGTTGTACTGGGCAGGCCTGCTGCTGTTCCCCTTGCTGGCGATTTGGCTACACCGCCGATCCTCGGCCAAACCAAGGCAAGCTGTCTCCCTGACGCTGGCTTATTTTCTCCTGATCACCGGTGGTTTTGTCGGGGTGCACCGCCTGTACCTGAAAAGTCGCTGGGCGGCATTTTTCGTCGCCTTGTTCGTCGCGGTGCTGCTTGTCAATGTCGAGGCCCGCCAAGCCCGTGACGACTACTCCGGCGCAAGCAACGCGGTCAGCCTGACCGAATCGCGTATCGCCCGCGCGGAAAAATCGCTCAAGAAAGCAGAAGCACGCGTTGCACGCCGCGACAACGAGCGCAATCGCAAACGCGTTGCCAAGGAGGAAGAAAAACTCGCTAGTGCCAAGGCCAGGATCGACCAGGTCAAAGTTGAAAAAGTCGCGTCCGAACAGAATCTCCTTTTCTGGCAGGGAGTCGCCGAAGCCATTGGCCTTGCCCTGCTGATCGGGATCCTGGTGGATGCCTTGCAGTTACCCAGGCTGGTGCGCCGCGCCAACCAGACCGAGCAACTTCCCGGTGATGAGGTCTTTTCCTGCCCGGTAGTGGACGAAGTCGAGGCCGAGCACGACGACAGCAAGGAGCCGTTCATCTTCAACCGTGCCATTTCGCGGCTCAATGCTTACGCCGGCGAATTCGTCGCCTACTGGTCGATCATCGCGGTGTTCGTGTACTACTACGAGGTCGTGGCACGCTACGTATTCAACTCGCCAACCAACTGGGCCCATGAGGGCATGTTCCTGATGTTCGGCATGCAGTACCTTATGGCTGGCGGCTTCTGCCTGCGTGAGAACGCCCATGTCCGCGTCGACGTGATCTACTCGCTGCTGTCCAAACGCACCCAGGCGATGATCGACGTGATCACTTCGCTGTTCTTCTTCATCTTCATGGTCACCCTGCTGGTGACCGGCTGGATCTTCTTCCACGACGCCTACGAGATTGGTGAGGTCTCCTTTACCGAGTGGGGTATCCAGTACTGGCCGATCAAGTTCGCCCTGCCACTGGGTGCGGCGCTATTGCTGTTGCAAGGTATCGCACAACTGATGAAGGACATCGCCGTGTTGCGCGACCCCGAGCACGTGGCGCTCGATACCGCCACCAGGCCGGAGGCATAAACCATGGGCCTGGAAATCGATATTTTCTGGTTGACCATCCTCATGTTCGGCTCGCTGGCCATTCTGCTGATGGCCGGCCTGCCCCTGGCATTCGTCACCGGTGGCCTCGCCTGTGTGTTCCTGTTCGTCTTCGGCGACGCGCAGATGCTCAACATCCTGCCGTCGCGCATCTTTCCGTTGATGACCGACTACCAGTTGTCAGCCATACCCCTGTTCATCTTCATGGCCTCGATGCTGGAGCGGGCAGGCATCATCGAGGAACTGTACGACATGGTGTACAAGATCCTCGGCGGCCTGCGAGGGGGCCTGGCGATCTCCACCATTATCGCCTCGACCCTGCTTGCCGCGATGTGCGGTGTGATCGGGGCCACCGAGGTGACCATGGGCTTGATCGCCCTGCCGGCGATGGTCAGGCGCAACTACCATCCGACCATCGCGTGCGGCTCGATCCTTGCCGGCGGCACCCTGGGCATCCTGATCCCGCCGTCGATACTGGCGATTCTTTTTGCTGTGGTAGCACAACAGTCGGTTGGTGAGCTGTTTATCGGGGCAGTGGTACCTGGCCTGATTCTGTCCGGCCTGTACATCACTTACGTGCTGGTGGCCACTTGGTTCAAGCCCGAACATGGCCCTGCCCTGCCCCTGGAGGAACGGGTCAGCTCGCGCGAGAAACTCCGTTTGCTGTCCAACATGGCCGCACCCATCGCGCTCGTGACCCTGGTACTCGGCATCATCTTCGCCGGCATCGCGACACCGGTAGAAGCTGCCGGCGTGGGTACATTTGGTGCCTTGGTGGTTGCCTCGGTACACCGGCGCCTGACCTGGGACAATGTACGCGCCGCAGCAATCACCACCCTTCGCGTCACCGGCATGGTGTTGTGGATCATCTTCGGTGCGACCCTGTTCGTGGGCTTTTACGTGGTCAACGGCGGGCAGGAATTCGTCAACGAAACCATCGTCGGCACCGGCCTGGGTCCCTACGGCATTCTGATCCTGATGATGTTCATCCTGGTGGTGCTCGGTATGTTCCTCGACTGGGTCGGCATACTGCTGTTGGCGGTGCCAATCTTCGTGCCATTGATGAAGACCCTGGAGTTCGACGGCCTATTCGGCCTGCCCGGCGTGCCAGCGGAGGACCTGGCGTTATGGTTTGGCGTCGTCTACATGGTGAACATGCAGATGTCCTTCCTCAGCCCTCCGTTCGGCTACGCATTGTTCTACCTCAAGAGCGTTGCACCGCCGGGCATCACCATGGCACAGATCTACCGTTCTTCGTTGCCGTTTCTCGCCTTGCAGGCGGTCGGCCTGAGTATCTGCGTCATCTTCCCGGAAGTGGTGCTGTGGTTACCCAGGCTGGTCTACGGATAACCCAATAACCGGGGCCCGACCTTTCCAGTTGGGCCCTGCTTGCTTCATGCCGCCTCTGTCTGCGCCATCTTGCCTGCAAGGGAAACGAAATCTTTCGGCCCTTCTACCGCCCCGCGCAAGTGTTTGGCGGTCCCCAGGTTCTCGTTCCAGAATGCCAAGGTCAAAAAGGGGCGAATCGTCAGCAGTTCATACAGCGTCCGGCGAGTCCGCAATGGGCGCGACAACTGACCAGCGGACTTGACCAACCTATAGTAGGAACGGTTCTTGATCGCCTGCTTTTCCTGTTCGATCAACGCGGTACTCCAGAAGCGCCCCCAACGTTCCACGAATTCCCCGCGTTGCGCCTTCACCACCACCGGGCGGAAGATTTCCGCGGTCTTCTTGAAACCGTCCACATTTTCATCATACGAATTGATCGCTTCCTGCAGCTTGATGAAAAGACTCCCTCCCACCAGCACCGCATGATCCCTGCCTTTGGAACTGACCTTGCAGCAAATATCCGGGAGCCCCACCAGAATGGGTTTCTCGGTCAGGTTATGGATATCGAGCGTATCCTGGTAAACGACGCCATCATGTTTCGCCGCAATCGACAGCTTGACCCGCTTGAAGCGGCGCCCTTGCACGGCCCTGACCGCGATCAACAAGGAAGATTTTCCATTCCGTTGAGGTGCCGAGATGATATGCGTGTCGAACTCAACATAGCCACGCAAATCCTGCCAGGATGCTGTCTTGGCCTGTTGCTGCCAGTACCTTTCATCGGAGACCTGGTACGCATCCAGAAAGAGACTCCGGCTCAAGGTATTGGTGATCGTCTTTGAAGGAGAAGAACTGGCGGATACTTTTTGAGCACCTGCACTTGGCTTGTTGGTTTGTTGCATCGATATCACCCACTCATCACAAGATGTGAAAAAGTATTTATCGGACTGCCATCGGCTGCAGGAATTTCGTCACAAGTCTGCCCAGTCAGATTTCGTTTGTGTGAAGCAAGCCACATCCCTTCGGGCTTTGCCTTCTGCTTACGCACTTCCCAACGCAGTTTTTGCCTTCGCAGAAGGCCCGGCATGATTACTAACCCTGTCGCCTGCTGCTCGCTGATGTAAAATCCGCGTCTATTTTTCGCACCAGCAGCTATCGAGAATTCCATGGCCCAGTACATCTACACCATGAACCGTGTCGGCAAGATCGTCCCGCCCAAGCGCGAGATCCTGCGTGACATCTCCCTCTCCTTCTTCCCCGGCGCCAAGATCGGGGTACTCGGCCTCAACGGCGCGGGCAAATCGACCCTGCTGCGCATCATGGCCGGTGTCGACACTGAGATCGAGGGCGAAGCCCGTCCACAACCAGGCATCCGCGTGGGTTACCTGCCCCAGGAACCGCAGCTCGACCCGGAAAAGGACGTGCGTGGCAACGTGGAAGAAGCGCTCGGCGAGATCAAAGAGGCCCAGGACGAGTTGGAAAAGGTCTACGCCGCCTATGCCGAGCCGGACGCCGACTTCGATGCCTTGGCCAAACGGCAGGCCGAACTGGAGAACATCATCCAAGCCGCCGATGGCCACAATCTCGACCGCCAGTTGGATGTCGCCGCCGACGCCCTGCGCCTCCCGCCATGGGATGCCGACGTGACCAAGCTTTCCGGCGGCGAGCGTCGCCGCGTGGCCCTGTGCAAACTGCTACTGTCAAAGCCTGACATGCTGCTGCTGGACGAGCCGACCAACCACCTCGACGCCGAGTCGGTGGCCTGGCTGGAGCGTTTCCTGCACGACTACCCCGGTACCGTGGTGGCGGTCACCCACGACCGCTACTTCCTGGATAACGTCGCCGGCTGGATTCTGGAACTCGACCGCGGTCACGGCATCCCCTACGAGGGTAACTATTCCTCCTGGCTGGAGCAGAAGGAGAAGCGCCTGGAACAGGAAGAGAAGACCGAGGCCGGTCGCGTCAAGGCGATGAAGGAGGAACTCGAATGGGTGCGCTCCAACCCCAAGGGCCGCCAAGCCAAGAGCAAAGCGCGTCTCGCCCGCTTCGACGAGTTGCAGAACTCCGACTTCCAGAAGCGCAACGAGACCAACGAGATCTACATCCCACCCGGCGAGCGCCTCGGCGACCTGGTGGTCGAGGCCAAGGGCATCCAGAAGTCCTTCGGCGACAAGCTGCTGTACAAGGACCTGAGCTTCAACCTGCCGCGCGGCGGCATCGTCGGCATCATCGGCCCGAACGGCGCCGGTAAGACCACTTTGTTCCGCATGCTGACCGGCGAAGAAAAACCCGATGCCGGCGAGATGCGTATCGGCGAGACGGTGCAGATCGCCGCGGTCGACCAGTCACGCGACGCCCTCAAGGACAGCAACAGCGTGTGGCAGGAGATCTCCGACGACCAGGACATCATCACCGTGGGCAACTACCAGGTGCAGTCGCGTGCCTACTGCTCACGCTTCAACTTCCGCGGCTCGGACCAGCAGAAGAAGATCGGCGACCTGTCCGGTGGTGAGCGGAACCGGGTGCACCTGGCCAAGATGCTAAAGTCCGGCGGCAACCTGCTGCTGCTCGACGAACCGACCAACGACCTCGACGTGGAAACCCTGCGTGCCCTGGAAGAAGCCATTCTGGCCTTCCCTGGCTGCGCGGTCATCATCTCGCACGACCGCTGGTTCCTCGACCGTATCGCTACCCACATCCTCGCCTTCGAGGGCGATTCCGAGGTGGTGTGGTTCGAAGGGAACTTCGCCGATTACGAGGAGGACAAGAAGCGTCGCCTGGGCGAGGATGCGATCAACCCGCACCGCATCAAGTACAAGAAGATCGACGCCTGAAGACGATACAGCGGGGCATGAAAAAGGCTATGTCACCGTTAAGTGTTGGTTCGGTATAGCAAGTCCCTATTTTGACGCCCCACCCTAGCCCTCCCCACCCGTGGGGAACGGACGGTCTACCCTGTCACCTGAATATCTGTTCCTCCCCCATTTCATGGGGGAGCCTAGGAGGGGGAATTCAAATCCGGTCGGCACCAACACTTAACGGTGACATAGCCATGAAAAAGCCCCGCACATGCTCGCGACAGGGCTTTTTCCCGTTATGAAGCCTACTGGGTGGCCGGAGCTACAGGTTGTTGAACCGGTGCCACTTGCTGGTGAGCCCAAGGCGGTGCCCATGGATACTGTTGAACCCCGTAAGGTACACCGTAGTAATACGGGCTGTTCTCATACCCATACCCTGACCAGTTGCCATGGGTATCACCATTGCCGCGGAAATCGGCATTGGTGCGGCCTCGGCCAGTAAATGTCATGGAAAACGTGGCCTCGCCTTCGGCGTCGCCATTACCGACGAAATCACCGCGGCCATCGTAGTTTCCGCCAGTGTAGCCATTACTGTCGTCCCAACCCCAGAATGCTGCTGCCGGGGCTGCGGCAACCATGGCTGCTACTGCAACTGATGCGATAAGCTTTTTCATGATCGCCTCCTGCTACTTGGCTGGGTCTGCTGACACGCCAGGTATTACGGTAGATTATCACCCGGCTTGACTTTAACTATATAAGCATTTGCTTAATTAGCAAGATCGAGCAACACGCGTTGGTGACCCATATCAATAAACTTAGCGGAATGTAAAAAACCTGCCCGATGCCCACGCCTCAGCCGACTATTGAATCTGCCGACCTTGACGACGCACGTGATGCGCACGACTACCGGGAACAACTGGCAGCCTACGCCAGCGACGCCATGGGCGGCGGTACCTCCCTGCCCGACGATCGCCTGCAGCGCGTCATCCTGGATCTGAAGCAGATGCCGCACGCGCGATTGTTCCTGGCGCGGCTGGAAGGCAAGGCTGTCGGCTATGCGACCTGTTTCAGCGCCTACTCCACGTTCCGCGCACACCCCTTGTGGAACATTCATGACATTGCCGTTCTTGCCAGCCATCGCGGGCAAGGCATCGGGCGGGCACTGATAGAGCATATAGCTGAAGCGGCACAGGCAGAGGGCTGCTGCAAACTGACGCTGGAAGTCAGGGAGGACAACCCGCTGGCGCATGGCCTGTACAGCAAGTTGGGCTTCACCACAGCACAGATCCAGGACCGGCAGGTGCAATACCTGTTCCTGGAAAAGCCCCTGAGCCCGACATAAAACACGCGCAAAAAAAACGCCCCGCAATGCGGAGCGTCTCCATCCCCCTCCGGGCTTGTTCTATTCGCAAGTCTCGAAGATTGGCCGAGTATACCCACTCAGCCGCACATGTTGTAGTCCGTTTCCAGAACAAATCGCATTGACATGCGCGTCAAAAAGAAGGGTGCTTTCTGTCGATAACCCTGCGCCCCCTCCTTGTGCGCACCGCCAACAACAATATCAGCAACGCCGCATAGACCGATGGCTCCAGCAGATCGGCCTTGACCAGCCAGAGGTAATGCAAAATCCCGAGCGCACCAATCACGTACACCGCGCGGTGCAGTGTTGCCCAACGTCTACCCAGGCGCCTGATGGACCAGCGGTTGGAAGTCAGGGCCAGCGGCAACAGCAACAGCCAGGCGGCAAAACCTACCGTGACGTACGGCCGCTTGGAGATATCCTCTACGATCTGCGCCCACTGCCACTGCTGGTCCAGCCAGGCCCAGGTCATGAAATGCAGGCTGGCGTAGAAAAACACGAACAGCCCCAGCATGCGACGGATGCGAATTGGCCAGACTTGGCTCGTCAGCTGACGTAACGGCGTCATTGCCAGGGTCAGCAGCAACAGGCGCAGCGTCCATTCACCGGTCACGTGGGTAATGCGCTCAACCGGGTTGGCTCCCAACTGGTCGTAAAGCGCGCCGTGAAACAACAGGCCGAAAGGCACCAGGCAGGCAACAAAAACCAGTGGCTTGATTATCCAGCGCAGGCGCTGATCCGTGTGCAACATGATTGGCATTCAGAAGAAGCGTTTCAGGTCCATACCCTTGTACAGATGGGCAACCTCGTCCGCATAGCCGTTGAACATCAGGGTCTCGTGCTTGCCCGCGAACAACCCATCGCCAATGTTTCGGTGAGTCCTTTGGCTCCAGCGGGGATGATCCACTTGCGGGTTCACGTTGGCGTAGAAACCGTACTCGCTTGGTGCACGCTTCCACCATGTGGTGTCCGGCACCTGTTCATCGAAACGGATCCGTACAATCGACTTGATACTCTTGAAACCGTATTTCCAGGGAACAATCAGGCGTAACGGCGCCCCATTCTGATTTGGCAGTTCCTTCCCATAAACACCCGTCACCAACATCGTCAGTGGATGCATGGCCTCGTCCATGCGCAAGCCTTCCCGATAGGGCCAATCCAGCACATTACGCTGCTGCCCCGGCATCTGCTTGGGATCGAACAGTGTTTCGAAGTACACGTACTTGGCCCGCGAGGTCGGCTTGAACCGCTTCAACAGTTCAGACAACGAAAACCCCACCCACGGCACCACCATGGCCCAGGCTTCCACGCAACGGAAACGATAGATGCGCTCTTCCTGGGTAATGTCTGCGAGAATTTCTTCGATACCAATCTCACCGGGTGCCTCGCATTCACCATCCACCACGATGTTCCACGGGCGCGTTATCAACGAGCCACTGTTCTTGACCGGGTCACTCTTACCGGCACCAAACTCGTAAAAGTTGTTGTAGGTGGTGACATGCTCATAGCTGGTCAGCTCGAGGCCCTCGCCATGAGTTGTTTTGATGACTCCGGGCATCGGCGGCGCGGAATTGCCGGCAGCCGACACTCGCGCAGGAGGCGCTGTCTCCGACTCGCTGCAGGCGCTGATAACCGAAGCGGCGGCACCGGCTGCCGCCACCTTTAAGAAAGTTCGCCGTTCTTCAAACGCCTCGGAAGAGGTGATCTCCGAGGAACAAACCTCGCTCGGTTTACGACTTTTTATCAGCATGCTTATGCCTCTTTGCTCCAACCCCCGTTAGACCGGGCAAATGAATGAAAAATTGCGTCCGCCCTATTCAACTCGAACCATTGGCATGCCGATCGAGACCGTCCTTTACTCATCAAGTTCGCGCTTCTTTTTCGCGTACCACATCACCGGCAACAGAGCGCCAAAAAAAGTCACCAACATCGACACTTTCATTCCTGCCCCGCTCACGGCCGTCCAGTAACCAGCCCCACCCCCGAGCACCACGGCAGCGACGAAAGCACGGATCATCAGGCATCTTGGACACGGTTTTTTATCCATGTTTCAAGTTTACGCACAAAATGCGCTCAACAGCTGTTTGCCCCCAGTCTGCAAAGGGTATAAAAACAGGGCATGCGCGAAGTAAAGATGATGACGACTCTCAAGGCGACACGCTGGCGGTCTGCCAGCGACCGGGTGTTCCCCTTCACTCTTGAGACCGGATGAAGACCTACCTCGTCGGTGGAGCCGTACGCGATACCTTGCTGGGTCTGCCTGTCGCGGAACGTGACTGGCTGGTCACCGAAACCTCTGCTGAAGAATTGCTGCAGAAGGGTTTTCAGAAAGTCGGGCAACATTTCCCGGTTTTTCTGCACCCCGAAACCCACGAGGAATACGCCTTGCCACGGCACGCACCAGGCAGCGAATCAGACACTCCCGCAAGCGTAGAAGGGGACCTGATGCGCCGGGACCTGACCATCAATGCCATGGCGCAAGGTACAGATGGGCAGCTGATCGACCCACTGGACGGGCAAGGCGACTTGCAAAAGAGAATCCTGCGCCATACGCCGGCGTTCCGTGACGACCCCATTCGGGTGCTACGACTGGCAAGGTTTGCATCACGCTATCACCAGTTCGATTTCCGGATTGCGCCCGAGACGAGAGAACTTGCCCGCAAAATGGCGCGCGCCGGAGAATTGGAGAACCTGGTGCCGGAAAGAGTCTTTGCCGAAATCGCGAAGGCAATGAGCGATGACTCAGCGGTGGTTTTTGTTGAGACCCTGCGTGACCTGCATGCACTCCAGTTCATCCTCCCTGAAGTCGACTGCCTGTTCGGCATTCCCCAGCCTGCACAACATCATCCTGAGATCGACACCGGCAGGCATACGCTGATGGTATTGGAGCAAGCATGCAAACTCAGTCACCTGCCAGAGGTTCGATTCGCTGCCTTGGTTCACGACGTTGGGAAAGGCACGACACCACGAGAGGACTGGCCGCGACACATTGGCCATGAAGCACGCGGCGTACCCCTCATTCGGCTGATAGCTGCGCGCCTGTGCCTGCCGAATGCCTGGAGGGATCTTTCCATCGCTGTCTCCCGCTTCCACCTGAACTGCCATCGCGCCTTCGAGCTCAGGGCCGAGACCATTCTAAAAATGCTGTCGGCTCTGGACGCCTTCAGACGCCCTGAGCGCTTCGAGCAATTTCTTATCGCTTGCGAAGCCGATGCCCGAGGACGTAAAGGGTTCGAGGAACGACCCTATCCGCAGAGACAATACCTGACCAGCGCCTTGGAGCGCGCCAGGCAAGTTGATGTGAAATCACTCGACAACGGCATCCACCATGGAAAGAAGGTTGCCGCGCTGGTCGAGAGGACTCGCATTGAGGCCATCAAGGAATTCAAACAGGAAACCGGACAAAAAATGCCCGGCTCACCAACCAGCAAAGAATAAAAGGTGCTCTATTTGCCTCAGCTGGCACGGCATTCTCTCGACCGCACCCCTGATTTACAGTTGGTTTATGATTTCCTTTGCCGCCTGATCCAGCAAGTCGTAGAGCGTTTCATGGATGGCCTGGTTGATTTTTTCTGATGGCGCGCCGGAGACCATATAGGAACTGCCCGATCGAATCCCTGAATCGTAGGTTTTCTTCAGCATCTCGTTGCCGCTCTGGTCGTAGAAGGTAACGTCAAGATCGATCTTCACTTCCGGCGTAATAGCGAACCCGAGGTTCTTCAACTGGTTGTAGGCATACTCAAAATGTTGGACACGCGGGTTTACCATCAGTTTGTAAGGCGACGGTTCCGGCAGTTCGTTAGCCAGTTCAGCCTTTTGGAAATGCCGTGAAAACACCTCCAAGGCGATTTGCTTGGTGATATCACCCAAAGGAACGTTCAGAGTCGATGCACCTCCGGTAAAACTCGTCGGGTTCCCGCTGTAGACCCAGTCCTGTTCCTCCTGGGTCATCACCACCAGCACAGACTCATCAACTTTCGAGGTAACGCCAGCTGGGGGCAGGTAGGTGGAATTGAACCCGGCATTGAATGAGCAGCCTCCAGCGATGAGTGCCCAAAGGGTCAACAAAATGATTTTTGAAAGCTTGCTCATTGTCCGTTCCTCCAAGAGCTGAATCGTGATTTTAGTTATTACGAGGGATGTTCCTCGTCATGGGTGGATAACCTTGACAGTCTTTCGCTGCGTTTCGAGTCTTTCCAGCGCCTCTTCCAACGACGCTTCCAGGCGGACAATCTTGCCGGAACAGTCGTCCTGATCACATTCCTCGCGGACTTCGTCCATCAGTTTCTGGTAGCGCCGTTTCAACCTGTCTGTGACTGCGGAAAAGAAATCGACGAGCTCCTTTTGCGTCGAGAAACTTTCCGGAATCATGGTCACCAGTAATAGACCCGGGTATTTGTGCGTAGCACCACCCCCGACGTCGATGGCTGCACCAATCAGGCCGCCAAACAAGATGTTTCCAAACACCGTCGAACTGAACTCCGCCTCCTGTTCAAACTCAGCGGGAAGAAATCCCGTTTTGGTACAGCGCAAATTAAGGTTCCCTTTCTCCTTGAACAGAGAGATCGTCCCTGGTGTTGAAGGGATTCTCGACACTACGCGGCCGTTTCGCGTTATCACGCACAGCGCCCCCGCTGGGTCCGTCTCCACCCTGATTATCTGCGCCTGTCCCTCCACGATCGTGGCACATCCCGCGATGAACAGCGATACACCGAGTGCCAACAGAATCAGTAACCGTCGCATAAAACACAATTCCATAATCCGGGATTTCAACAAAACGCGGGAAAACATGGACGGTCGAAAAACCCACTTTTCACTACTAGTAACGCAGTTTCCTTTCGGTGAACTTGCGTTACATCAATTGTGGAGCGTACAGACGCTTAAATTTCTTCGAGCCAAGGAGAAGGCATATAGGGGGGAGATACAGGTCTAACGCTCACCCAGCAGGGCATGGCTTACCCGCTGATGGAGTTCTTCAGGCGTTCTGGAGATGAGTTCTTGCGGCACACCCACCTTCTTCGAGATCAGACGCTCGTAGTCCTCGAATCCGTACGAGGCAATGAACGGGTGCATGCCGGTGGACAGGGCGGCTTGATAATCCTTTTTTTCGTCGCCACAAGCATAGGCGAGCGCCGGATTGATCGAAAACTCTTTCCGGACCTCACGAAAGGTCATTGTCTTGTCACGCTTGAGATCGACGTGCAACAGGAAGTCAAGGCGCTTGGCATCCACTCCGTGGCGACTCAACAACTGTCTAAGCGTCGCGAGTGGCTCGTTGGTAATGTTGCGCGTTACAAATCCGACGTGCACACCCGGCGCAGAAAGCAGCTCATCGATCCAGTCCGCGGTCCCCGGGTAGAGTTTGGCCTCCTCCCGATACACATCCGTGAGAGTGCGGATCAGCTTGCTTCTTTTCTCTTTACCCAACTGACGACTCAGGTTGTTGGGGAACTCTTTCAGGCCGCCGAGGTATTTGAAAATATGTCGGCGTTTCTGAAACCGATCCAGATCGCCGATTTTCATGTTGTGTGCTGCGAACGTCTGCTCAATGGCGGCAAACGCATCAATCGTCGTGCCGTCCGCATCGATGATCAGCAAGCGGTTTTTACTGTACATGGCGCAAGCATGGTGAAAGAACCAGCGAACTTTACACGGTCTTTCTTTCACACATATGACTAGGAAAATGGGTTCATTCCACTGTCACGAAACTGCCAAGAAGTGCAGATAAGGTGCGGACTTTCAGGCCGCATGTCAGCCGACATGCCATGTTCGACAGTTGCCCTGTATGCACATATTGATGTTGTCGGATGTCTACTTCCCGCGAATTAATGGGGTATCGACATCCATCCAGACCTTTAACCAATCTCTGATCTCTCACGGACACACGATCACGCTGATTGCCCCGGAGTATCCCGAAGAACACCAGGCCGGTTTCGAGATAATCCGCATACCTTCGCGGCAGCTTCCCTTTGACCCCGAAGACAGACTGATGTCTTTGCGCGCGATAAAAAAACTGGCACCAGAACTGGCAGAGCGCAATTTTGACCTGATTCATATTCAGACGCCTTTCGTGGCGCATTACGCAGGCATCTACCTCGGCCGGCAACTCGGCATAAGGACGGTAACCAGCTACCACACATTCTTCGAGGCCTACTTCGAAAAGTACCTGCCCTGGGCGCCGAAATCCTGGTTGCGCTCGGTCGCCCGAGCCTATTCACGTAAACAGTGCAACCAGGTGGACGGGGTGATCTCACCCTCTCGCCCGATGCTGGAAAAACTCAAAGAGTACGGCGTGAACAATCGCTCCGCTGTCATACCCACGGGTCTACCGCAGGCTTGTTTCAACACCGTACCCGACAATCACTTCCGCAAAAGAAACGGCATCAGCGACGACGCCAAGTTACTGCTTTACGTAGGGCGCGTTGCACATGAAAAGAACATCGACTTCCTGATCTCGATGTTCCGCATCGTGGCCGAACAGTCCGAGCATGCCGAATTACTTATTGCCGGCGAAGGGCCGGCCCTGGCAAGTTTGAAAAACCAGGCTGCGCAGCTGGGGCTTGCTAACAGGGTGCATTTCGTCGGTTATCTGGATCGCGAAACCGAGCTGCTCGAATGTTACCAACACAGCGACATCTTTGTGTTCGCCTCGGAAACCGAAACACAGGGGCTGGTTTTGCTCGAAGCCATGGCCTCTGGGTTACCGGTCATATCCGTCGCCAGCATGGGGAGCCTGGATGTACTGCAAGACGGCGAAGGCTGCCACATTGCGCCGCTCCAGGAACAGCCATTTGCAGCACGCATACTGACATTGATTCACGATCCAGACGATGCCCGGCAGCTGTCCGAGAAGGGGCGCCACTATGCCTCAACCTGGAGTGCGGAAGCCAAGGCCGCTGATATGTTGCATTTCTATCAGCGGGTTACTTCAGAAACATCAGACGATCCGCAGAGGGCCATCCAGTGAAATTATTGCTCGCCACAGATGCCTGGTTCCCGCAAATTAACGGGGTTGTACGCACACTCAGCA
>Ga0180435_10002236_pt1 | contig 19845 bp, 8 predicted proteins | sample SS_ome_3_FD_132467 | JGI IMG/M metagenome (GOLD analysis project Ga0180435, IMG submission 132467) | Hypersaline lake sediment archaeal communities from the Salton Sea, California, USA - SS_3_S_1 metaG | ecosystem: Environmental > Aquatic > Non-marine Saline and Alkaline > Hypersaline > Sediment...
CCACCCCGCGGCGCATCTTCAACACCGGTGAGCTGCCCTTCCGCGTGGCCACCTACCAGGTCGGCGACGAGCAGTCGCTGCGCACGCTCTGCGAACAGGTGGACGTGATCCTCATCCAGGGCTTCACCCTGCAGCGCTTCCCCTTCCTCAACGCCATCGACAAGCCGCTGGTGGTGGATCTCTTCTGCCCCTTCAGCCTGGAAAACCTCGAGTACCGCGAGACGACGACCAGCGACGAGGACTGGAAATACGGCCAGTACAGCAGCGACCTCACCGTGGTCAACCAGCAGCTGGGCGTGGGCGACTTCTTCATCTGCGCCACCGAGAAGCAGCGCGACTTCTGGCTCGGCATGCTCCACGCGCTGAACCGCATCACCCCGGCCAACTACCGCTCGGACAAGAGCCTCTACAGCCTGCTCTCGGTGGTGCCCTTCGGCCTGCCCACGGACCCGCCGGCACGCACCGTGCCGGCGATCAAGGGTGTGGTGCCCGGGATCGGCGAGACGGACAAGGTGCTGCTCTGGGGCGGCAGCCTGCTCAACTGGCAGGACCCGCTGACCCTGGTCAAGGCGATGGAGATCATCGGCCGGCAGCGGGATGACGTGAGGCTCTTCTTCATGGGCGTGCGCCACCCCAACCCCGAGGTGCCGCCGATGACCATCGTCACCGAGACGCAGAAACTCTCCGACCAGCTGGGGCTCACCGGCACCTCGGTCTTCTTCAACGACTGGGTGCCCTACGAGCGGCGGGCCGACTACCTGCTGGAGTCGGACCTCGGCGTCTGCACCCACCGCGGCCACCTGGAGACCCGCTTCTCCTTCCGCACCCGCCTGCTCGACTGTGTCTGGGCCGGCCTGCCCATGGTGGTCACCGAGGGGGACACCTTCGCCGACCTCGTCGGCTCCCGCGGCCTGGGGCTCACCGTGCCCCAGGGCGACCCCGCGGCGCTGGCCGCGGCGCTGCTCGAGGCGCTGGACGGCGACGAGGCCCGGGACCGCTGGCGCACGAACCTCGCCGCCTTCGCCCCCGAGCTCTCCTGGTCCCGGGTGGTGGAGCCGCTGGCCGAATACTGCCGCCGCCCGGTCTTCGCCCGGGACAAGTCGGAGCAGGCCGCCTCGGATGCCCAGACCACCCTGCGCCGCAGCTTCGGAAACGGCATGGAGCTGAACCTCAGCATCGCCCCCGAGCGCATGGAGCGGCTGAAGAAGGGCCCGCTGGGCGCCGTGGCCCGCCGCGTGCTGGCCCTGGGCGGCAAGCTGGCCAACCGCCGCCGCAACCCGGTGGCCGGCGAGATCCGCGGCCGGCGCAAGGTGGCCCAGGCGTTCGTCGCCGAACGGGACAACCTCAAGGGGATCAACGTCAACATGGCCACCTTCGCCCGGGCCAACACCCAGGACGTGCTCTTCCGGCTCTACGCCGGGCCGGACGATGAGGAGATCGCCACGATCATCATCAACGCCTCGCGCATCCTGGACAACCGGTTCCACCCCTTCCACTTCGACCCGGTGGGGGACTCCCGCGGCAAGCGCTTCCGCTTTACCATCGAGTCGCCGGAGTCGAAGCCCGGGGACGCCGTCACCGCCTGGATCGACTACACGTCGCCGGCGGGCGAGGGCGAGGAGCTGCGGGTCAACGGGCGCCGGCACCCCGGCCGGCTCAGTTTCAAGGCCTACTACGCCTGAGCGTCCGGCCGTCCGGGTGGGCGTCGTTCGTCGGGGCGATCCGTGGCCAGGCCGTCAATCCAGGTGGCCGAGGAAGTGCTCGAGGGCCAGTTCCCTGAACCGCTCGAGCTGCTCCGGTCGCGGCGGTCCTTTCTTGCCCTCGATGATGATGACGTGGGGGATGCCGGGGAGGTCGGGGCTGGACTCGTGCTGCTCGATGTGGCGGAAGAACCGCTTGCGGCTTTTGCCGTAGCCGCACCAGCGCAGCTTACGGAACCCGCAGCTGGCCAGGGCCTCCTCGAGGTACGGCGGCGACCAGATGAACTCGTGGCCCCATCCCCGGAAAGCCCGGTTGGCCCCCAGGGTGTAGACGAGCTTGTCGTCATCTGATCGGTTGAAAAGATAATGGGTCTTCCAGACCCACTCGAGGTTCGGCGTGGAGATTCTCAGCCAGCCCCGGCGGCCGAGGATCCGGTGCACCTCGAGAAGGAAGTCGATGGCTTGCTCCAGCGGAAGGTGCTCGATGAAGTGCTCGGCATAGACGGCCCGCACGTTGTTGAACCCGAGCCCTTCGGTGACGTCGGCCACCAGGTCGACGCCGGGCTGCGGCTGGATGTCGACGTTGATCCATCCATCGATGGTCAGGGCACCGGAACCGATGTGCAGCAGGCGGTCGTCACCGGTGACCTGACCGGTGGCCGGGCCGGTTGCCGCGGAACGAGCGGTGGCTGGTTCGGATTGGTGCAGGACGCGGCCTTCCATGATGACGCAAGTTTATCGTTTTTTTTTAATTGCAACCTTTTCCCCTGACGATGCGAGACGCCACTCGCGGGGCGGCAGGACCGCCGGCCTGTTGATCGGGCGGGGAGAGGAGGCATACAATCGTTCCCGCCCGAATCGATTGTCCATGAATTGACGTGCTGGACCGGGGACGAAGAAAGGCCGGGGCCATCCCGGTTCCACGGTCAGTTGCCCCCGAGGAGCGAGACCACCGGTGAACGCCGCCCTGATCGAGCGTCTGATCTGCCCCTACTGCCGGGGGGACGGCCTGTCGCTGCACGTGCTGGAGCGCGAGCCGTGCGCCGGCGACGGGGCGGCCGGCGGGGACGAGGTGCTGGCCGGGCTGATCAGCTGCGGCGGCTGCGGCCGTTTCTACCGTATCGACGGCGGCGTGCCCTCCTTCATCTTCGCCGGTGACGGCGGCTGGCTCGAGCCGTACCTCGCGCGCCGGGGCGGCGAGCTGGAGGGCCGCCTCGACCGCTCCCTGCCGCGGGACGACGCCCTCGACGCGGTGCTCGCCGACGGCGACTTCTGGGCCCGCTTCTACCGCCAGGCCATGGAGCGGGGCTACTTCAACTTTCTCGACGCGCGCCAGCCCCTGGCCCCGCTCTACCTCCACGGCGTGGTGGAGACGCTGCACTTCTCCGGGCCCGGGGGCCGCTTCGACTACGAGCACCAGCCCTTTCTCAAGGAGGTGCTGCGCCGCGTGGCCGGCGGCCCGGGGGGCCTGCCCGCGGGCAGCCGCACCCTGGAGATCGGCTGCGGGTCGGGCTGGCTCTGCCTCGAGCTGGCCCGCCGGGGCCTCAGGCCGCTGGGGCTGGACACCGGGTTCCAGGCCCTGGTGCTGGCCCGGCTCTACGCCCGGCAGCAGGGCCTGGACATCGACTACGTGCACGCCGACGGCGGCCGCCTGCCCTTTGCCCCGGGGAGCTTCGACGGCCTGGTGGGCTTCCAGGCCCTGCACCACATCCCCCGCCTGCTGGAGACGGCCCGCGACCTGCAGCGCATCCTCGTCCCCGGGGCGCTGACCGTGATCTTCGAGCACCGGGCCGAGCGGCCCGAGCGGTTGAAGCGCTTCGCCGAAAAGCTGAACACCTGGCTCTTCCTCAAGGTGGCCGGCCGGCACAAGATCCACCCCACCTACCCGGCCAGCGAATCGGAGAACGAGGACTGCTCGCTGCACCTGGTGGACGAGATGATGTCCCTCTTCCCCGCGCGGCGACGCAAGCGCTACTTCCTCTTCCTCCAGGACCTGCCGGGTTTCGCCTACCTGCTCCTCGGCCGGCGGCGGCAGGCCTTCACCGCCACCGCCGCGCTGGTCAACACCGTGGACCGCCTGCTGGCCCTGGCCTGGCCCTCGCGCTGCGAACACGTGCTCGAGGTGGGGGTGAACCGCGGGGAGGAGGCATGAGTCGCCGTCCGCTCGTCAGCATCGGCCTGCTCATCCTCATCCTTGCCGTGGGCTGTTCGGCACCTGTGCCCACCACCACCGGTGACGGCGACCCCGCTTCCCCGTCGGTCCCCGTGGTGGACCTCGCCGCCCTGGCCCGGGACGGGGCCGGGGCGACGGCCGCCTTCGAGCAGGCGGTGTCCGAGGCGGAGACGGTGGCCATCGCCTACCCCTTCGAGGGGGTTCGGCCGCTCCAGGGCTGGGAGGCCCGGAACCAGGGCGACGGCTTCGCGGTCCGCGATGGCGTGGTGCTGGCCGACGCCGCCGGGCCGGACCTGCGCCTGGTGATCCGCGCGGGCTTCGATGCGGCCGGGATCCAGCGGGTGCTGGTCAACGCCCGGGTCTCCGCCGGCAGCCGCGGCCGGCTCTACTGGAAGACGAAGGCGCAGCCGGCCTGGAGCGCGGAGCGCTCGATCCAGTACTGGCTGCACCCCGGCGGCGAGTTCCGCACCTACACCATCGAGGTGGGCGAGGACGAGGACTGGCGGGGGTGGATCACCGGCCTGCGCCTCGACCCCATCGACGCGGCGGGGCGGGTGGAGATCGACACCGTCACCTTTGTCGCCGGCCTCAACCGCTGGCGCCGCGACCTGCTCGCCGCCCGCTGCGCGGTGCCCGGCGCCTCGGTGGAACTGGGCCTCGACCGGCGGCGGGCGCTGGCCCTCGCGCCGGGGGAACCGCTGCGGCTCGAGCCGGGCCGGGCCGCCGTCGAGGCCCTTGGCCCCGGGGCCGGGCTGCGCTTCGCCCTGGGCCTGGCCGCCACCGGCGAGGACGGCCGGCCGGCGACGCCGCGGGCGCCGTACCGCTTCACCGTGAGCGACGGGCGCGGCGAGACGCTCTTCGAGCGGGTGCTCGACCCGGGGGGCAGCAAGGGCGACCGCGGCTGGGTGGAGGCCCGGGTCGATCCGGCCGCAGGGGCCGATCTCGCCTCGCTGACCGTTGCCGCCGAGCCCCTGGGCGGTGAGCAGGGCCGGGACGTTCTCGCCCTCGTGGCCAACCCGCTGCTCCAGGCGGCACGGCCGCCAGGGGCGGCCAACGTGCTCGTCATCCTCGTCGACGCCCTGCGCGCCGACCGCCTGGGCTGTTACGGCCACCCCGGCGGGCTCACCCCGCACCTCGACCGGCTGAGCCGGCAGAGCGATCATTACCGCCACGCCCAGTCCAGCTCGTCCTGGACCGCGCCGGCGGTGGCCTCGCTCTTCACCGGGCTCCACCCCTACCGCCACGGCGTGCGCTACGTCGACACCCTGGCCCTGGGCCCCGAGGTGCTGACCGTGGCCGAGCGCTTCCTCGAGGCCGGCTGGTTCACCGGCGCGGTGTCCGACAACCTGCTCATCACCCCGGCCAACGGCTTCGACCAGGGCTTCCGCACCTTCGTTTCCCGGCCCGGGGCCGGCGAGCGCAAGGCGGCGGAACTGACCGATCTCGCCCTCCAGTGGCTCGACGCGAACGGCGACCGGCCCTTCTTCCTCTACCTGCACTACATGGACCCGCACGCCGACTACCGGCCGCGCGAGCCGTTCCACCCCGGCCCGCCGCCGCGCGGGGAGGCCATCCGGCCGCTGGTGGAGCGGGGCCAGGCCGGCGGGGTGGTGCACCGCCTCCAGGGGGACGAGGGCTTCCGCCTCACCGCGGCCGAGCACGAGCGGCTGCTTGCGCTCTACGAGGGCGAGGTTGCGGCCACCGACTTCGAGCTGGGCCGGCTGCTGGCCCGCCTGGAGCGGGACGGCCTGGCCGGGGACACGCTGGTGGTCTTCCTCGCCGACCACGGCGAGGAGTTCATGGACCACGGCACCTACACCCACGCCAGTTCGCTCTTCGACGAGCTGGTGCAGGTGCCGCTGCTCGTCCGCCTGCCCGGCGACGGCCGGATCGGGCGCCGGGTGGAGACGGTGGTGCGCACCGCCGACCTCGGGACGGCCCTGCCCGGGCTGGCCGGGGTTCCTGGTGCGGACGAGGCGGGCGCCGGTGCCCTGGCCGGACCGCTGGGGGCGGGGGGCTCTGCCGGCGGACCGGGGGAAGCCTATTTCGAGATCAACCCCTACTCCCGCGATCCCCGGGCCGAGGGCTGGATCGAGGCCACCCGCGGGTTGCGGGTCGGCCGGCACAAGCTGCTCTACGAGGTGCGCACCGGGCGCTACCGGCTCTACGACCTGGTGGCCGACCCCGGCGAACGGCGCTCGGTCTACGCGGAGGGCGATCCCCGTTCGCTGGAACTGGCCGACCGCCTCCGGCGCTACCTCGAAGAGGCCGACCGGGCCGAGGCGGCGGGGGAGGGGGCGCTGCTCGGTGACCGGCAGCTGCAGCAGCTCGACGCCCTGGGGTATTTGGACCGGACATCTCACGGTCCGTCTACGGCGGGGCCGTATACGCAATGATCTTCAGGGACTGGGAGATGCCCGGTCCCGGACCGCTGAACAGTGTGGTACGAATGGTGGATAATGGGTGGGGCCCGGTGAGGGGAAAGAACACTGGAGGGACGATGAGCGGTGAACGGTGCAGCCGTGGCGGATGGATGACGGGAGTGGCGGCGCTCGCCCTGTTCCTGCTGCCGGCGGCGGGCTGTGTCTCCGAACCGCCGCCCCCGGCCGGCACGGTGATCGACCTCGTCGACGTCGTGCCCTGGCAGGCCCCGGATCCCGGCGGCCTGGTGGATGCCGAACGGACGGTCTGGAGCTTCGCCCGCGGGGTCCCCGAGGGCTGGACCGCCGGTCCGCCGGGGGTGGTGGTGCACCGGGAGGAGGACGGCATCCGTCTCGAGCACCCGGAGGAGCTGCCGTGGCTCGAACTGCGCTTCGGCGGGCCCGGGGGCTTCGACCCCATGCGCTGGGGCCGGGTCCACGTGGGGATGCGGCCGCTGGAGGCCCGCGAGGCCGGGCTCTACTTCTCCTTCGTCGACCCGCCGCTCTACGCGCGGAACATCCGCTCGCGGATCAAGTACGCCCGGGCCAGGGGGCGGATCGTCCACGGCTTCGACCTGCCCGGGGCCGGCAGCTTCGACGGCAACGTCCGCGTGCTGCGGCTCTACCCCTCGCTGGACGAGGGGAGCGCGGTGGTGCGCCGGGCGGTGATCGTGCCCCGGGACCGCCGGCAGATCGCCGAGCACGTGCTCGGCCGGGAGCGGGTGGCCCTGGGCCAGGTCTACCGCCGCTGCTGGCGCCTGGTGGGGCCGGGGCTGCGCGAGGCCACGCTGAGGCTGCCCGCGGGGGCGTCGGAACTGAGCTGGGCCGCGGGCACCCTGGCCGGCGGCGAACCGGCCTCGGTCACCGTGGCGCTGCAGCACGGCCGGGGCGAACCCCGCGTGCTGGGCAGCGGCACGGCGCCGGCCACGGGCGCCGGCTGGCAGGAGCACCGGGCCGATCTCTCGCCCTGGGCCGGCGAGGAGGTGACCCTGCGTTTCAGCGTGGACGGGGGCGCCCCCGGGTCGGTGACCCTCATCGGATCGCCCCTGGTGAAACCGGCGGCGGAAGGGCCCGGGCACCCGCCCAGCGTGCTGCTCATCCTCGTCGACACCCTGCGCGCCGACCGGCTCTCGGTCTACGGCGCGGCCGAACGGATCTCGCCGCACCTCGACCGCCTGGCCCGGGAGGGCCTCGTCTTCACCGAGACCATGGCCCCCTCCTCCTGGACCATGCCCTCGGTGGCCGCCCTGCTCACCGGCCGCCAACCCGGCGAGCTGGGGGTGGGCACCGGCAAGCAGGGCGGGGGGCTGACGCCGGAGATCCGCACCATGGCCGAAGGGTTCGCCGGCGCCGGATTCGACACGGCGAGCTTCAGCGCCAACTACATCCTCAACCCCTTCAAGGGCTACGCCCGGGGGTTCGATGCCTTCTACCTCGCGCCGGTGAAGCACTACGGCATGACCGCCGGCGAGCTGAACCGGCGGGCGCTGGACTGGTTCGACCAGCGGACCCACCGGCCCTTCTTCTGCTACGTGCAGTACATGGATCCGCACAGCCCGTACTCGCCGCCGGGGTCCCACCGCCACGTCGCGTCGAATGCCGCGAGTTTCGACCCGGCACGGCCCGACGGCTACCGCGACGGCCACATCCACCGCCTGGTGCTCGGCTGGGAGCGGCTGGAGAGCGAGGCCGACGCGGCGCTGGTGGCCCGGGCCTACGACGAGGAGGTGAGCTACGTCGACCGTGAGATCGGGCGGCTGCTCGCCGGCCTCGGGCAGCGGGGGCTGCTGGAGAACACCGTGGTGGCCGTGGTGGCGGACCACGGTGAGGAGTTCTTCGAGCGTGGCTTCTGGTCCCACGGCTACACGCTCTACGACGAGCAGCTGCGCGTGCCCTTCATTTTCCGCCTGCCCGGGGGGACGGGCGAAGCGGCCCCCGGCGCGCAGGTGGCCACGCCGGTGTCGCTGGTCGACCTGATGCCCACGCTGCACCGGCTGGCCGGGATCGAGGGCGAGCCCCCACCGGGCGGGGGCGGCGACGTCTTCAGTCTGCCGGCGGGGCGGGAGCTGATCAGCGAGACCTGGGCCGGCGAGGTGCCGCCCCGCTTCGCCATCCGCAGCGGCCCCTGGAAGTACGTGCTCTTCCGGCGCGACGTGAAGGAAAACGCACCGAAGAACTACCCCGGCCGCTGGGTCTGGTTCCACGGCCCGGCCGAGGAAGAGCTCTACCACCTGGAGAACGACCCGGCGGAACGGCACAATGTGGCGGACGAGCACCCCGAGGTGGTGCGGCGGCTGCGCGAAGAGCTGCAGCGCCGGTTCGGCGAGGAGGCGATGGTCGCCGCCGGCGGCGACGACGCCGAGGAAATCGACGAGGAGACCGAGGAGCGGCTCCGTGCGCTTGGCTACATCCAGTGAACGCCTGCTCGTCCTGCTGGTCTGCACCGTCTTGCTGCTGGCCGCGGCGGGGTGCGCCGGCGGGCCGCCGCCGCAGGTTGCCGGCAGCCTCGAGCTGCAGCCCTGCCCGCTGAAGGCCGGGGAAGGGACGGGCTGGATCCGTCTCTCCGCGGCCAAAGGGTCGCCGCTCTTCGGGGCGGGCTGGACCGCCGGTGACGACGGGACCATGGTCTCCGCCGCCCGCCGCGCCGCGCTGCACCTGCCCCTGGCCCCGGAGGGGAGCGGCACGGTGTCCCTGCGGCTGCGGCTGCGCGACCCCGCCCCGGCGGGCGAGGGCCGCGGGCTGATCGTCTCCTTCAACGGCCGCAAGCTGATGCGGCTGGCCCCCGGTGACCGGTGGGACGGCCACCTGGTCGAGCTGGACGCCGCCTGGTTCCACCGGGGGGCCAACGAGCTGCTGCTCTCCGGCGAGCCGGGCCGGGTGGCCCTTGCCGGCGCCGCGCTGCTCCTGCCCGGGCCGCATGGCCTGATCACCGCCGGCGACACCACCCGCCGCGGGCTGGTGGCCGGCGGGCCGCTGGTCTTCGATCTGCCGGGGCCCCTGCCGCGGGGGGCGCGGCTGCACCTTCCGCTGGCCGGGCTGCCCCTGCTGCTGACGCGCGACCGGCGGCCGGTGCGCTACCGCCTGGAGTGGGCCGCCGCCGATGACCGCTGGGCCGTGCTGCTCGAGGAGCCGGCGATGCCCGGGGGGCTGGCCGGGAGCGGCGAGGCGATCCACGGCTGGTGGCACGACCGGGTGGTGGCCCTCGACCTGCCGTCCGATGCCCCGCTCCGACTGCGGCTCGGCGCCGTGGGGCGGGACGGGGCCGAGGCCGGAGGGCTGCTCCGGGCCTGGGGCCCGCTGACCCTCGCCTGGCCCGGTGAAGACGGCGGCGGGCCGCCGCCGGGCCAGGGCCCGAACCTCGTGCTCATCCTCGCCGACACCCTGCGCGCCGATCGGCTGGGGGCCGCCGGCTCCGCCCAACGGCTCACCCCGCACCTCGACGCGCTGGCCCGGGAGAGCGTGCAGTTCGCCGACACCAAGGCCCAGGCGCCGAGCACCGTGCCCTCCGTGGCCTCGCTGTTCACCGGCCGCTATTTCAACCGGGTGGCGGGTCACGTGGATCGCCGCACCCTGCCCGGGGCCGTGCCCCTCTTCGCCGAGGCCCTCTCCGGCGCCGGCTGCCGCACCCTGGCCGTGGTGGCCAACCCGCTGCTCATGCCCGAGACCGGTTTCGCCAGGGGGTTCGACGAGTACCACCACCTGCGGGGCGAGGTGCGGCCGTCCCGGGCGGAGGGGCGCCTGCCGGCCTTTCCCCCGGCCGAGGCGGTGAACGCCCGCTTTTTCGAGCGGCTGCCCGACCTGTCCCGGGGCCGCTTCTACGCCTACCTGCACTACATGGACCCCCACGACCCCTACCGCCTGGAGGAGGGGGACGATGACCGGCGCTTCACCGGCGGGCGGCTGGCCGGCCGCCCCTGGGAGGGCTGGCTCGGGCCGGCGGTGCGCGAGATCACGGCCCACGGCGGCAGCTCCCTCGGGCCCCGGGACCGGGCGATGATGGCCCGGGCCTACGACAACGGGGTGCGGCACTTCGACCGGGAGCTGGGGCGGCTGCTGGCCGAGCTGCGGCGCCGCGGCCTGCTGGAGAACACGGTGGTGGCCGTGATCGCCGACCACGGCGAAGAGTTCTTCGAGCGCGGCCTGGTGGGCCACGGGCACACGCTCCACGAAGAACTGCTCCACGTGCCGGCCCTGGTGCGCTTCCCCCGGGGGGATGGTTTCCCCGGGCCGGGCCTGGACCGCCGGCCGGTGCAGCTGCTCGACGTGGCGGCCACGCTGCTCGACCTCATGGGCGCCGAACGGCCGCCGGGGCACGAGGGCCGCGGCCTGCTGCCCCCGGCCGCGGGCGGCGAGGGCGCCGCACCGGCCGAGCGCTATTTCGAGAACCGCCGGCGGGACTGGGTCGACCCGCCGCTCGACGATTTCCTCGCCGGCGTGGAGCAGGGCGGCTGGAAGCTGACCTGGGACCGCCGGCGGGAGAAGGCCCGCCTCTACGACCTGGCCGGCGACCCCGGGGAGACCACTGACCTGGCCCCGCGAAACCCCGAGGTGGCCCGGGCGCTGGAAGGCCGCCTGCGGGAGTGGCTCCGGGCCCGCGAGCACGCATCCGACGGCGAAGCGGAGAGCGCCGCGGACAGCGGCCAGGGCGTGGAGCAGCGGGAGATCGAGGCGCTGAAGGCCCTGGGCTACATGCAATGAGATCACCGCGTACAGCCCTGCTCGCCGCCGCCCTGCTGGCGGCCCTGCTGGCCCCGGCCTGCGGCCCGGCGCCCGAGGTGGGGCCCGCCGGTCTCGACCTGCTCGAGCTGCTCCCCCCGGACACCGAACCGGCGGAACTCCGCCTGGCCGGAGTGAAGTGGAAGCGCTGGGCCTTCGACGACGGCCTGCCCCGGGAGTGGCGCGTGGGGCCGGACACCACCGGCGTCGAGCGCCGGCCCGGGGGCCTGCGCTTCGCCGGGTCGCCGTCCCCCTGGGTCGAACTTCGCGCCGCCATTGACCCGCTGCGCTACGAGAAACTGGTGGTGGTCTTCGAAGAGGGGGAGGGCGAGGCGGCCGAGCTCTACTACTCCTATGACAGGCCGCCGGTCTTCCGCCTGGCCGGCCGGGTGGAATCGACCCCCGCATCCCGCGCCGCGCCCCACGAACGGCACTTCCTCCTGCCCCACCCCGACGGCGCCGAGCGGCGGCTGGAGGCTTTCCGCCTCTACCCCGGCGGGCGCCCGGGCGTGCCGGCCACGGTGAAGAAGGTCAGCCTCGTGCCGCGGCGCGACGGCTTCATCGCCGAGGCGATCCTCTCCCGGGAGCGCATCGACCTCGAGCAGGAGTACCGCCGCTGCTGGCGCTTCATCGGCGGTGGCGAGCGGCAGGTCACCTTCCGCGTGCCCGCCGCCGGGGCGGTGCTCCGCTTCGGCAGCGGCACGCTGATCGGCGGCGGCGAGGCCCGCCTCCGACTCGTCGCCTCGGCCCCCGGCGGCGGTGAAGCGGTGCTGCTGGACGAGCCCTTCGGCCCCCGGGGCCGGGGGTGGGCCGACCATTGCGTGGACCTCGGTCGCTGGGCCGGCCGTGAGCTGACCCTCTCCTTCCGCGTGACGCCGACGGCGGGGTTCGGCGCCATCCGCCTCGTCGGCGCCCCGATGGTCAGGCGGCCCGGCGGGGCCGAACGGCCCAACGTGGTGCTGCTGGTCCTCGACACCCTGCGCGCCGACCGGCTCTCGGCCTGGGGCCGGCCGGAGCGGATCACCCCGCACCTCGACCGGCTGGCCCGCCGGGGGCTGCTCTTCGGCCGGGCCCGGGCCACCTCCTCCTGGACCGTGCCCTCCACCGCCGCTCTGATCACCGGGCGCTACCCCGACGTGCCCGGGGTGGAGCGGGGAAAGGCGCCGGCGGTGGCCCCCGACTCAGCCACCCTGGCCGAGCGCTTCGCCGATCATGGGTACGTCACCGGCGGGTTCTCGGCCAACTTCGTCCTCGACGGCTTCCGCGGCTTCCACCGCGGCTTCGACACCTGGTATCTCGCCCCGTACCAGGACGCCCGCCTCACCGCCGCCGAGCTGAACCAACGCGCCCTCCACTGGGCCCGGGCCCAGGGCGAGGGGCCGCTCTTCCTCTACCTGCACTACATGGACCCGCACGAGCCCTACGACGCGCCTTCGACCCGGCGGCCCCATGGCCGGGCCGGGCCGTTCAGCATCGAGCGGGGCCACCGCTGGCGGGACGGCACCATCCTGCCGCTGCTCATGGGCTGGGACGAGCTGGAGGGCCCGGAGGAGCGGGAGCTGATCGAGGGCTGGTACCACGAGGAGGTGGCCTACCTCGACCGCTGCATCGGCCGCTTCTTCGCCTCGTTGCGCGCCGCGGGGCTGCTGGAGAACACGGTGCTGCTCGTCACCGCCGACCACGGGGAGGAGTTCGGCGACCACGGGTTCTGGTCCCACGGCTTCTCCCTCTACCGCGAGATGCTCCACGTGCCGCTGCTGCTCACCTCCCCGGTGCTCGGGCCCGGCGCGGGCACGGTGGAGCCGTCGCCGGTCTCCCTGCTCGACATCGCACCGACCCTGCTCTCCCTGGCCGGCCTGCCGCCGACCCACGGGCCGGCCCACGGCCGCAGCCTGCTCGACCCGTCCCCCCAGCGCACCCTCTTTGCCGCCACCGCCGCCTGCGGCCTGCCCCCCCGCTACTCGGCCTTCGACGGCCGTTACGCCCTGGTCCGCATCGACCCCGACGCCGCCGGGGCGGTGAAGCCGGGCTCCCGTGCCGCCCGCTGGCTCGATCGGGCCGCCCCGCCCGCGGTGGCGCTCTACGACCTGGAGGCCGACCCGGCGGAGCGGCACAACCTCGCCGCAGAACTGCCCGCCGTGGCCTCCCGCCTCTCCCGGGCGCTGGAAACGCAATTCCCGCAGGCCGCGCAGGCCGGCGACCCGGCCACCGCCGGCGCCGCCGACCTGGAGCGCCTCCGGGCCCTCGGCTATATCCAGTAAAATCAAATCCTTACAATAGCCTGTCACTTTTTTGACAATTCAGGTGTTACGACAGGGCCACCCTGTGGTATGGTGCTTTTTGCCCCACCTCGCCATTCCAGGTTGCGGCCCGACCACCCGGCAGCGTTCGGAACGGTCATCTCCCCGTCCCGCCGGTCACGTTTTCGGCCGTAATTGCCGATACGAATGGTGGGGAAAGTTGCGGCAGTGATTGGGGAGAACACCCTCGATACCGAGGGCCTGGAGGTGACACCGTTGTATCGTTACAAACCAGAAAATCGCGCGACCGGTCCGTCCCGGCCCGCTCTCGGCCGGCGGTTCCGCATGGCCTGCCTGATGTCCGCGTTCCTGCTGCTGGCCGCGGCGCTGCCCTGCGCCGCCCAGTACACCGCGCCCACGATCACCGTCACCGAGCCCGACGGGGTGTCGGACAAGGTGGTGGCCGCCGACGAGTACGCGGAGAAGGTCCTCCAGGACCCCTGGGACCTGGACCAGGAAACCGACTTCCACTACTTCATCGACGAATTCCGTGACAGCGGCTTCACCACCAGCAACGGCGACACGGTCTGGACCGGGGTCTCCCTGCCCACGCCGCAGACCAGCGACCCGGACGTGACCTCCGACTGCTCGATCATGATCCTCCACCCCGGGGCGGACAGCGCGCTCAACGTGGGCAAGAAGGGGCTCAACTACCCGATCAACGCCAACAGCTACCGCTACCTCACCTTCCGCATGTACGTCTCGGAGAAGACCCAGACCCAGCTGCTCTGGTTCAACGGCGTGATCCACAACCCGCCCGAACCGGGGGACACCTCGGCCTCGGAGTTCTTCACCGTCTACGAGGGGTGGCGCATCTACACCGTCGACCTCGCCTCGCTGGCCACGCTCACCGGCCCCGCCTGGGGGGGCACGACCTACGGCTTGCGCATCGACCCGACCAACGAAAAGGACGTGCGCGTGACCCTCGACTGGGTCCGCCTGCACCAGGCGCCCGGCGCCGGCAACGTGAAGACCGTGCAGTGGAACCACACCGATCCCAACGGGAGCGCGGTGGTCAGCCTCTTCGCCAGCACGGAGAGCACCCTGGGCCGCGGCCTCGGCGCGGTCTACGACGTGATCGCCATGGCCGCCGACGCCACCCCGGGCCAGTACGACTGGAACGTGGGGCACCTCCCCGGTGAGACACTGAACGTCTTCGGCCTCATCGGCGAGGAGTACGCCCAGGTGGTGCTCAACGACCCCTGGGACATGAGCCAGGCCACCGATATCGAGAGCTATGATAACGTCACCGGCGTCACGTTCAGCGGCGGCATCATGCGCTGTACCTCGACGAACGACGACCCGCAGATCTCCCCGGCCATCGATGACCGCTACCCCATCGACGCGGCCACGTTCCCCATCCTCTCCTTCCGCATGTACCTCAGCGCGGCGAACAGCTACAAGGTGCTCTTCCTCCGGGAGGGGGAGACGACCTGGCGCAGCATCGACTTCCAGCCCGCGCAGACCGGCTGGCAGACCTACAGCGTGGACATGCGCTCCAGCGGCCACTGGAACGGGACGATCACCAAGCTGCGCCTCGACCCCACGACCCTGGCCGGCCCGGTGGACATCCGCCTCGACTGGGTGACCCTGAACACGATCAACTCCAGCACCGCCGGCGAGGACACCACCGACCTGAGCCTCAGCCCGGGCCCGGTGACGGTGAACCACGTGCCGACGATCACCTTCGAGGCCCCGTCATGGGACACCGGCGCCGACTTCGCGGCCACCGAGCTGGGCGATGCCTGGGACCTGGCGCAGTCCACCGACCTGAAGAGCTACCGCTACCTGACCAACGTCTCCTTCACCGCGGCCAGCGGCTTCACCGGCACCACCACCGACTGGGACTCGCGGATGATGTTCCTCGACCTCACCGGCCAGACCGTGGACGCCGACACCTACAACACGCTGAGCTTCGACCTGATGCTCGAGGGCCCCATCGCCGACCCGGCGGACACCTCGCCGGATGTCTTCCGCTACGACGTGGCGCGGATCCTGTTCCGCACCGGTCACGTGGTCTCCGAGTCCTGCACCGACGACGTGGTGCTCAGTTTCGGCTACCAGGACCACCCGACGATCTCGGGGCTGCGCAGCCAGGACCGCAGCGGCTGGATCCGCTACCACGTCCACCTGCCCGACGCGGCCCTCGAACCGGACAGCGAGGTCTTTGACGACATCCCCTGGGGCGGCGACGAGGGCTGGTTCCGCATCGATGCCTCGGAATACGGCGAGACCATCGGCGGCGGCCGGACCTACCGCATGCGCAACGTCAAGCTCACCGCCGACGACGAGTCGTGGGGCGAGTACACCATCCGCTGGGCCGACCGCGACCCGGACGACAACGCCCGGATCGTCCTCTATTACGACGACGACAACAGCGGCTACGACGGCACCCTGATCAACGAATCCTCGATCTACGAGAACGAGGACGGCAGCGGCGGGAGCTATGTCTGGCAGACCGGCGGCATCCCCGAGGGGCGCTACTGGCTGCACGCCACGATCACCGACACCACCACGGTGACCAAGGTTTATTCGCCGCGCCCGGTCTACGTGCACTACACCGAGGTTCCGGACACCGAGCCGCCCTACCTCGCCGACCAGTACCCGCCGCCCGGCTCGGTGGGCGCTTCGCCCTACACGATGATCATGACCCACGTGCGCGACGACTGGTCCGGCCCCGACCCGACCACGCTGAACACGCGGGTGGACGGCAGCCCGGTGACCCCCGCCGTTTCCGGCGGCGGCCGGGACCTCGTGCTCGAGCACGACCCCTCGGGCACCCTGGACCACGGCCAGAACGTCACCGTTCGCGTCATCGCCTGGGACCAGGCCGACGACCCGCACCTCATGGACGAGAGCTACAGCTTCCGCGTCACCTCCTCCCAGGATTCGGACGGCGACGGCCTGCCCGACGAGTGGGAGACGATGAACGGGCTCGACCCGGGGCGCGGCAGCGGTGACAGCGGCGCCGACGGCGACGCCGACGGCGACGGGCAGACCAACGAGGAGGAGTACTACAACGGCACCGACCCCACCAGCCCGGCGTTGATCCTCGCCGCCCCGGGCGCCGGCGAAGAGAACCCGCCCGACGGGCAGGGCTTCTACACCGACGGCGCGCCGGTGGACTGGCTGGCTTTCACCGCCTACGGCGTCGACGCCTGGGGCCTGAACATGGCCGGCGGCGACATCGACGGCGACGGCATGGACGAGATCGTCACCGGGCCCGGTCCGGGCACGGTCTTCGGCCCCCACGTCCGCGGCTGGAACCTGGCCGACGACACCGTGGCGGCCATCCCCCAGGTGAGCTACCTGGCCTACGGCACGAACAAGTACGGGGTCAACGTGGCCACCGGCGACATCGATGCTGACGGCTACCACGAGATCGTCACCGGCGCCGGCCCCGGCGCGGTCTTCGGGCCCCACGTCCGCGGCTGGAACTACGACGGCACGGCGGTGAGCGCCATCGGCGCCATCTCCTACTTCGCCTACGGCACCCCGAAGTTCGGGGTCAACGTGGCCTGCGGCGACATCGACGGCGACGGCTACGACGAGATCATCACCGGCGCCGGCCCGGGCCAGGTCTACGGGCCCCACGTGCGCGGCTGGAACTACGACGGCGGCGCCGTGGCCGCCATCGGCACCACGAGCTTCCTCGCCTACGGCACCAACCAGTGGGGGGTCAACGTGGCTTGCGGCGACATCGACGGAGACGGGATCGACGAGATCGTCACCGGCCCGGGGCCGGGCACGGTCTTCGGCCCCCACGTGCGCGGCTGGAACGTAGACGGCGGTCAGGCATCCGCCATCGGCCAGGTCTCCTTCTTCGCCTTCGACACCACCCGCTGGGGGGCCAACGTGGCCTGCGGCGATTTTGACGGCGACGGCATCGACGAGATCGTCGCCGGCGCCGGACCGGGCCCCGACTTCATGACCGAGGTCCGCGCCTACGACTGGGACGGCAGCGGCGCGGCTCAGGCCATGTCCGAGGAGAGCTTCCGCGCTTTCGGCCCCACGGTGGCCTACGGCGCCAGGGTGGGCGCGGTGCGGCTGGGGGACTGAGCACCGGGGACCGGCAATCAGCGCGCCGGGTGTTCGCCGATCAATGGCGGGCCCCGGCGCGTTGTTATTTCAGTGCAGCATCCAAACGGGTGATCCCGGTTCGGGGATCGAAATCCATCACCCATTCCAGATCTGATAGCGGTTCGTAGGCCGCGATGCTGTCGTAGCAGAGCCATGCCTTGATCCGGTGACGGCCCGGCTCCAGGTACGCCGGGCTGACCTGTGTGCGGAAGTGGGTCAACGTGGCCGTACTCTGCTCGATCTGCCGCCTGTGCTGCGCCAGTTTCGGCGTGATAACCGCGAAAGGCCGTTCGAACTCATCGCCGTGGAAGGAGGTGAGCAGAATGTGGGCGATTTCGGCGCCGTTGTGGTTGACGGGGCATGTCCCGGTCACGAGGATCGAACGGTGCTCTTGGAGGTCGAGGGTCAGCCCTGCGGGCCATGTCTCTGGCGGGCGGTTCCCGCCGACCGGCAAGGGCTGGCGGAGGGGAAGGTCGATGGCGCCGTGGTGGACGAAGGTCCGGATTTTGGCCCTCAGCATGTCGGCGCGCGGGTTGAGGAATGCGAGGTCCGTGTTTCGGGGCACGAGGTTGATGAAGCTGAGCGCCACGGCGCCGCGGGCCTGCTTGTTCGATGCCACTCGTGCCGTCTCGTCGGCCATGGTCCAGCGCTGGATCGTGGTTGCGGCGCAGGACAGCATCGTCAGGCCCAGGGTCGCGGCATAGAGGGCAGCGAACAGCCGACGACGGGGTCTGGTCAATGAAAGGGTCAGGGCCGCCAGCGGGAGCAGGGCGATGGGGAGGAGAACTTCGTGCTGGAAATACCTGGGGGCCAGGGCCGTTTTCGGGCTGATGCTCTGCCGGCCCACGGCGATCATCAGGCCGGTGATCAGGGTGTAGGCGATCAGCAGCATCCAGGGATGAAATGCGGTCGTGTCCTGCCCCGTGACCCGCCTGCGGATGAAGACGACGACCGGCGCGATGAGCAGGGCGAGAAGCAGTGCCGACAGCACGGCGCCGGTCCAGGGCAGCTCCGGCAAGCGGAAGGGGGCGCCGAGCCAGCGCAGGAAGAAGTGCATCGTGTTCAGCGGTGACGAGAAATCCAATTCCGCCTGGGTCAGTTTGTAGGGGCTGGCCACGAGGATTGTGAAATAGACGAATATGCTGGCCAGCGCCGATGCCAAGTAGAGCAGCAGGGGAATGTTGTTCTTCGGCTTGATCCCCGGCGACCCGAGGAGCGGCAGCGCCGGACACAGCAGGACCCAGAGAAGCATGCCGTTGGTATAGGAGTATGTGGCCGCGAAACTCAGCAGTGCCGCGAGCGGGTAGGCGATCCACGGTCGTGAGACGGTTCGGTTCACCAGCAGGCCGATGGCGAGGCAGATGATGACCAGGGCGTTCTCCATGCTCAGGCCGGTGAGCCAGTGCTCGACGCCGCAGGGGTGAAACAGAAACAGCAGCATCAGCACAAGGATGGCCGTTTTGATATGGCCGGTCATGCCGGGCGTTTTCCGCAGGAGCAGCCAGAGCGCGGCGGCCAGCCCCAGGGTGATCAGCCAGGTGGCAACCATCTCCCGCCGGGGGTTCCAGCCGTTTCGGGCCAGGAGGAACCAGAGCAGGCCGCTGAAGGCCTTGACGCTGTCATTGTGAACCTGAAAAAAGTCGTTGAGCGAGAGGGTTCCCCGGATGTGGGCGAGGATGATCTTGCCGGGGATGCTCCACTGGTCCATCCAGGGGATCGGCTGGCCGTACTTGAGAATGAGGCGCAGTATTGCGAGTGGTGGTACGGGGGCCAGTATCCAGGCGATAAATGGTATCGGTGTTTTTCTCAAGGAGAGCACTCCGCTGACGATGTTGAACGCTATCATAGCGTTCCGCACTTGCCAGTCAACTCTCATGGTGTTGTCCTGCCGGCGGAGAAGAGCCTGAACTCATACTGCGTCCAGTTGTACGAGGAGTCCCGGAAGAAAAGACGGACGCAAGGGCCGTTTCCAGATCTCTGCCCGGTGCCCCTGAGGCTACTGCACGTAGCCCAGGGCCTTCAGCTTCTCCAGGTCTTCACCACCCGCCGGCGGGGCCGTGCCGTCGGCGCCCACCCGGGCCAGCCAGGCCTCCATCAGTCCCCTCAGTTCAGCGGTCACCTCCGGGTGTTGTGCGGCCAGGTCCCGCCGCTCCCCCGGGTCCGCCCCGAGGTCGAAGAGCATCTCCTCCGGGGGGGCCTGGTCGACAAGCCAGCGGCCCTGGGCCGTTTCCGGCGGGCCGTCGGACAGCGATGTCTTGTCGAAGTGGACGTATTTCCAGGGGGGGCGGATAACGGCGAAACGGCGCGGGGCGTGGGCCGTGGTGGTGGCGTAGAGCGTGCGTTCGTTGTCCGGCGGGTCGAGCAGGCCGCGGCCGTCGCTCCAGCCCGGGGCGTCGGGGAGCCCGGCCAGCCCGGCCAGGGTGGGGGCCACGTCCACCAGCGACACCGGCGCCCGG
>Ga0180435_10002238_pt1 | contig 19834 bp, 16 predicted proteins | sample SS_ome_3_FD_132467 | JGI IMG/M metagenome (GOLD analysis project Ga0180435, IMG submission 132467) | Hypersaline lake sediment archaeal communities from the Salton Sea, California, USA - SS_3_S_1 metaG | ecosystem: Environmental > Aquatic > Non-marine Saline and Alkaline > Hypersaline >...
GCGTAGAGGATGTAGGGAGAAGATATCTCGAATTTTTTCCGGAAGGCTTCACCGCTGGGAGGGAAGGGAGCTTCAACTCCCAGCCCGACCACTTTTGTCGTCTTTCCTTCGAGATCGGTTATTCTTCCGGCCAGTTCTTTTTCCGGGTTGCTGTTGAAGAAAATCCCTCCGGCCTTCCGAAAAAGACTCCGGGTAATTTTTAAGTAAGCGGCCGGTTCATCATGGAGGCATGGGACAAGAATCGCTTTTTCCGGTACCAGGTTAAGCCCGAAGTAAGTGCTCCCGAATAGATAAGGGGTGAAGATGAAACAGTCATAATCATCCCGATGGTCACTGATATAAGCGCAGAGGGCGTCGCTATTGACCCCCGACTTCATCCATTCAACTTCTTCATCGAGGGTCATCTCATCGGCCTCGGTGATCCGCCGGTCGTAGAAAGCATGTTGTTCGTCGTCGCGGGTATTGACCGGGAAGCGGCAGACGGTAACTCCGTCGATTACTTCCCTCCCGGGCGGGTATTCGTTCTCCCAGGAAATGTGGTCGCGCGCGCAAGTGGTCAGAACCTCAGAGAGGTTGCCGCGTCCGAGCATCCGTTCGGCCCATTGGCGTATCAGAACTTCCGCTCCGCCTGCCGTTCCCGGAATATAGCGGGGACAGACATACGCGATCTTCAGGTTTTTATCGGCTGGTATCATATCTTTGCTCGGCCTCTGTCCCTTACGCCGTCCACTAATTGCTCTTTTGTTTCCCCCCGCCTTGGCCCCTTTTTTTGTCCACGGATTACACGGACTTACACTGATTGATCCCCCTACCGCGGCCTCTTTGGGAACCACGAATCTACACGAATCAACACGAATTTGAAAGATTAGACTGCCAGGCCAGGGCGAATAACTTTAGGCACTTTAGTGCACTTTAGGCACTTCAAACTATTATTCCCCCCGAACTCGGCCCTTTTTATTAAACCGCTAATCTCGCAAATCTGAAAATCCCAAAATAACTATGAAATTTATCCTGTTTTTCCAAATTTCTTCGTGAACTTCGTGCTCTTCGTGGTTTAAAAAGCTTCTCGAGTCAGCTTTAGCTGTTTTTTTGCCGTTGACCGACAACCGTCAACTATCAATCGTCAGTTTTGATCGCAGGTTTTCGATCCTGTCTTCCAAAACTGCCGTTCTCCGATCCATTTTTCGGTTTAGGCCTTCGACAATGCTAACCATCTTGGCGTTGAAGTCTTTCTGCTGGGAGAAGAGACGAAAAGTGTAGAATTTGAGCAGCTGCCAGATGATCTTTTTTAGCATAACCACCGGCTTGCCTATTACCGGTGTTTTGGAGGGGATGGGAAAATCTCCCAGATCGATATCGGCGGCGCGCCAGATAGTCCGCAGGTAATAGTCGAGATAAGCCTCGTCACTCTTGAGGTTGTCCATCTCGATCGCCTTGATCGCGGATAAGTTATACCGGGCATAGACCCCGGCATGCCGTTTTTCTTCGACCCTCTGCCGGATAGTGGCCATAATGGCTTCAGTGTCGATCCCGGGTGTCTGTATTTCAAAGATATCTTCCATTACTAATACCTCGTATTTTTTTTAGCAATCCGGAAATATTCATAAACTTTATTTTTATTCCGGCATAGGTTTTAGTGTATGAACGATCTATATCTTGAGCTATGACAAGATTATCGCCTTCCGGATACTTGTGTCGAAAGGCCTTTAGTCCTGATAGCTCAAATTGATTGGCGGACCATTTACATTCTATGGCCAGAGGAGGTGAGCCGCGCTTAATATAAATAAAATCAACTTCATGTCCGCGTTTGTTCCGCCAGTAGTGGATATAGCGTGTGCCGGCATGGGCCTGTATCTCATTAAGGATGTAATGTTCCCAGAGAATTCCCAGATCTTCCTTCCTGAGCTTATTCCATCCCCGGTAATAGCAGATGAAACCGGTGTCAAAACCGTAGACCTTGGGCGCGGATACTATCTCAGTTGATAGGTGGGTGCTGTATGGGCGCACTACGTTGATCACAAACGTGGCTTCAAGTACTTTTAGATAATTTTTAATAGTAGTTCGACTAACCTCGCACGGCTGAGCAAATCTCGTTGCTTCAAAAATACCTCCACTCTGTGCCATAAGCAGCTCTGTAAATCTTTGCAATGAATCTCTCCTCTCCAATCGAAAAAGCAACTGAATATCTTTAGACCAAAACGCGTCCATCCATTCCTGAAAATCACGTTCCGGTACTTTATCGGGCAGAAAAAATGGGGGAAGTCCACCCCGAAAGAGGCGGTGAGAGAGGTTAGTGTTTTGAAAGTCGATCAAGTCTTCGGAGATCATGGGCGTGAGATGAATATTGTATTTTCGCCCGGCCAGAGTGTCTTTGAACTTAGACGATGCTCCCAGAGTTGAGGAACCGGTAGCGAGGATATTTATATCGGGATAATGATCCGCGGCAATTTTAAGCAACTCAGAGGGGGCTTTAAGTCTATGAATTTCATCCAGGACAAATCGACCTTTTCCCAGGCTATCTAAGAAATCCTGTGGATCTTCTATCCGTCTGCGTACCCGGGGGAGTTCGCAGTCAAAATAGTCTGTATTCGGAAGGGTTTTGCTCAGACAGGTCTTCCCGGAACGACGGACTCCGGCTAACCAGACGATTGATCTGCTTCGCCAGGCTGCCTCAATCCTATCCAACCAATAAGTTCGATGCGTTACCATATGCAACCATGCTTGCATATAGTAGCACTATATGCAAGAGTATTTTCGGTTGGTCGTTCGATGTTCGGTCTTTGAACGTTGCCCCGAAGTAATCTGGATGCAAGCAAAAGTTGAGCGGTCATTTTTTCAGTCCCTGCTTTTCCCTGCTCCTCCCTCCTTCTCCATGATCTTCCCTATTCCCCCACTCCACCGGGATACTGAATAGTCCTTCCCCCTGGAAAGAAGAGAGGACGGTGAATGGGTAAAAATATTCCTGGCGGTGGTAGTTGGTCAGATGGTCCTGAGAGTGGATCGATAGGGAGAGGGAGTAATCTCCGGTCAGCAGGGGGAGCGCGGCGAGGCGGAAACTAATCTTCCCCGGTCCCTTCACTTCCCCGATCGAGTATTCTCCTATCTGGGTATTGCTCCCGAAACAGAGAACCCGGTCGGAATCATGAATGGCGAACCCGAATACTGGATTTTCAACCTGTTCTCTGGCGAAGTAGTCGATGGTTATTATCAGGTCCTCCCCGGATTTCAGGTTTTTAGTTTTCTCCCCGCGATTATTCGCAAATGAGATTTCGCGTATTTCGATCTCGCGACTCCCCCATTCATGGGTAATACCCAATCCTTCTCCCCCCTCTACCAGTTGAGCCTGAACATCTTCGATGTACCGGTTGATTATCTCCCCGGTAGGGCCTTGCTGAATAACCCGGCCTTCCCTGAGGTAGATAACCCGATCGCAAAAGTTCCGGATCATGTTCATGTCGTGGGAGACCACAACGATAGTCTTCCCCAGGGACTTGAATTCTCCCATCCTTTCCCCGCTCTTCTTCTGGAAAGCTTCATCTCCCACTGCCAGGACTTCATCCACCAGCAGAACTTCCGGCTCAGCCGCCACTGCCACGGAGAAGCCCAGTCGAACTGCCATTCCTGAAGAGTAGAATCGGAGCGGGGTTTCGATAAAATGCCCGAGCCCCGAGAATTCCACGATTCTATCGAACTTATCTTCTATTATCCTGCGGGGAATCCCCATGATGGCGGCATTGAGGTAGATGTTCTCCCTTCCGGTCAAATCGGGGTGAAAGCCGGCCCCCAGCTCCAGCAGGCAGCTTACCCGCCCACGAATGTCGAGAGACCCGATCGTCGGTACCATAGTTCGGGCCAGGATTGAGAGAAGTGTGGTCTTGCCCGATCCGTTAGGGCCGATTACGCCTACAGTTTCGCCCTGCCCGATCCCGAAGTCGATCTCCTTCAGCGCCCAGAAATCATCCCGGGTCTCCCGATGGAGAACCCGGTCAATAATGGTTGATTTGAGGGATTGACCTTTCGCGTGTCGAAGTCGAAATTTTTTGCCTAAATTGTTTACTTCAATCGCGTTCATGATATTTGGGGAATGGAGAATAGGGAATAGAAAATAGCCCCCATCCCCTATGCTCCATCCCTTTTTCGTGAACTTCGTGTTCTTCGTGGTGGTTCACATTATTGTTTAAGATAAAAAATTATAGTTCATCTGCGAAGTACGGCTCCTTCTTTAAGAAGAATATAGTTCCCACGATCATAATCATCGGAGAAAGGAGCAGTGATATATATAAATAAGGTCCGGCTGGTGGAAGAATCCCTAAAAAGACATACCGGTAACAGGTTACTATTGATGCCATCGGATTTAAGATATATAGATTAAATATCCAGGGCCCCATATCCATCGTCTTCTCCCGCACCAGCTCGAGTGGATACATTACGGGGCTGAGAAAGAACCAGGCCAAAAGAATGATCGACATTATATGTTCGACGTCCTTGAAATATACATTAAGGCAGGAGAAAAAATTGGAGAGTCCCAGGACCAGCATTACCTGGACAACTATGATCAGCGGGAGAAGGAGCAGTCCGGCGCCGGTTCCCAGCGCAACTCCGAAGACGATAGTATAGATAATAAGAAAGACCGCGAAGACAAGCAACGATAGGAGGAAGTTGATCAGGTTAGCCAGAACCATCGAGAGTGGAAAGACATACTTTGGAGAGTACGTACGCTTGATCAAGGAAGGATAGCCGGTGATGGCGTTAACCGAGTCGGATAGGCACATCACAAAGAACTGCCAGACCAGGATCCCGATCAGGAGTTGAGGAAGATCGATAGGGATTTTCAGGAGCTTGATGAAGACGAAGTAAATCCCCATCATGAAGAGAGGATTAATCATCGTCCAGAGAAATCCCAGTGTGGATCCCTTATAGCGGATCCGGAGATTCCTGAGGACCAGATTCCGAATCAGGTCTTTCCATTCAAATATTGTCCGCAATTGCGAAAGCATCATAATCTTATTTTTTCTCTGAAAAAATAAGAATGGGCAAGCATTTAGCTGATATTCCACTCTTAAATAAAAATAGGTTTGTGTATTTACGATGTAAAATTAGATTATTTTTGAAAAAAATACCAGTTGGAATTGCTGGAATAATATTTGTTGTAGCTGAATAAAAATATCATAGGCATTTTTTAAAACTAAATTAGCCCCGCCGTAGGCGGGGCTAATTTATCGGGCAGCAACTGAAAGATTTTTACCTTGATTGTTCCGTCCGGGGCCTGTTCGTCGAGAGAAGAGGGGAGATGTGTTCCGCTCCGTTCAAAGAGAGTCGCGTGATAGCTGACTTCGCCGGCAGGTTTAACTAACGCTCCCTGGATAACAGGCTGGTTTTGATCTGTAATAAGATAGATTGTCGGGATCTCTTTACCACGGGATAGATTCTTCTTCATACGATCTATTAGGCCTGCGATAACCGGGTCTGTCTCCAGGGACCGTTGGTAGAGAGGTAATACGGAAAACCCATAGATCAGATGGAGAGGTGCAGGCAGCTTATCGAGACTATCTCCTTCCACCAGTATCAGGTCTCCCCCCCGCACGGTATCGGCCATTTTGTCCATGAACTCAACCGCTCCCCGATACTCGCGATGGGTGAAGAGTACCCGGCTATCGTATATTTCCCATCCGGCGACTATTAGAAACAGAATGACCGCGACCCAGCGTGCCGTGCGGAGCCTGAGTCGGCCTACGCGGGTAATAAACCAGGCGGCACATATTAGAAAACCGGGGACAACCATGACCATGTAACGCCGTGCCGCCCACATGTAGTAAGGGTGGATAAGCTGCCGGCAGAGGAAGACGATGGCAAACGTCAGTGTCACCAGGAGAAAAACCCAGGTGTAACCCTTCCGTTCCTCCATAATCAGCAGACAGATTCCGGCAATACTCAGAAGAAGCCCCGGGAGGGTGAGGAGCCAGCCAAGTTCTATCAGATTGGTCCTGTCCGCGCTCATACTCGGATCGTGGGGCCGGATAAAATATCCGAAACCTACCAGGGCTATAATTATCACGCAGGCCGACCAGCGGAAACCCCGCCGTTTAATCCAATGCCCTATCATCTCCCGTTTTTTCTGCGGAGCCAGTCGTACGCCGACTATGGCCGCCGCCGGGATCAGCCATAACCAGAGAGATCCTGAGCCCAGAAAATTATTAAAGGCTGATTTAATATAATGTCCCCCGAATAATAGCCCGGATAAGAGTGAATAAACTGTTAATGCCAATAGCGGCAGCAGGAAATATAAGTCTTTCCTCCGGAAGGAGAGGAACCATCGGCAGTAAAAGAATATCGCCAACGGGAGAAATATAAGGAGAGCGCTGATCCTCGACAGGATTAATATCCCGAAGATACTACCCGCCAGACAGGCGGTAAAAGACTCTCCCCGCTTGAGAAATCGTGCCAGGAGAAATAGTCCGCTGAATAATATGAACTGGCTCAGAATTTCCGTTACCGGTGACCGGGCCTGCCAGATCTCAGCCATATTGATGGCTATTAAAAATATGGACAGAAGCGCGGTCTTCCAGTCCATCAGCTCGGATACGGCTAAGTATATGGCTAAAAGAGAGAGTAAGCCCAGTATGGGAGTAAGGTAGAAGATGCCACCCATTCCATCGGGAAAATAGGAGAGTGCCAGTAAGCTGGGAAAGAGGTGGTAGAACTGGGGAAGCAGTCGGTTGCCATCCGAACCCGTCCGGCGGAAACCCGGATACTTCTCAGGATAACCAGCCGAGTGTTTTCGGGAATAGGATGCCCATTCTCCCTCTGGAAAATATGGGGGGGCGGGATCGTCAATAACAATTCCGCCGGTCCGTTCGATATGAACGGCAGTATTGATATAGACTCCGGGATCCCACCCCCCGAAGATATACTCGGTAGGGCGGAAGAAGAGGAATCCGGCTGTAACTATAATTAATAGAACGATCAGCGGGGATGATTTTTCTATAAATCCCCTGGCCGTCGATTCGGACTGGATAAGATAGGATCCGATGTTATCGACTTCCGGTTGAGCTATGATGATTATCAGCAGGGAATAGACGAAGAGCAGTCCCGTGATGAGTTGGATGGAGAAGGCCCCCAGTTGAGCTGTAATAAGTCCCAGGATGGAGAGAAGGGCGAAACTGCCCAGCAAAGAGATGAAGGTGAACTCGGACCATCCCCGGACAAACCTGATTCTTCCGGCCTTCAGCGCGGCCAGAAGAGTAAGGCCCCCCGGTACCAGCAACAGGAGCCCGATCCAGAGGATCTTTAAAATTATCAGTAATAGGGCAGCCATGAGTCACTTTCAATTGTTTTGTAGTATTATGAGAATAGCAGAATATATTATTAACCACGAAGGGCACGAAGATCACGAAGTTTCTTTGAAAAATGAGATATACCTTAGCTCTAACTTTAGGTAGCCGCACCCTTTAGGGTGCGCAATGAAACGCAGGCTAAAGCCTGCGGCTACCTTTTTGTGACGTATATTGTGTGCCAGAGACCCATCTCCTCCAGAGGCGGACAATAGCCTCTGGCTGTAAATTCCAAAACAGGAATTTATTTATGCTCTATTATTCTTCGTGTACTTCGTGTTCTTCGTGGTTAATCATTTAGGTTTTGCAGGAAGATAGTATTTTGATCACAGAGTTCCATTTTTCCCGGTAGGGGAATGATTTGAAATATTCCAACCTCCTGTCCTGGGATTTTATAATAATCCCGCGGAGGTTGTCATCAGTCATGATTCTATTGATAAGTCCGGCGATCATGACCGGGTCTTTCTCCATGACCAGTACCCCCGCCTCACCCAGAGTCGAGCCGACCGCTCCGGCATCATAGGCGACTACCGGTACGCGATAGTAGAGCGATTCCACCAGAGGTACTCCAAAACCTTCATGTTCACTCGCGGAGAGAAAGAGTGAAGATATCCGGTAGTAAGAGCGAAGATCCTCAAGGGAGACCTTTCCGGTGAAGATAACTTCCTCCAGCTTGAGGTCCCGGGCCATTTTACTCAATGCCCTCCGGTAGGACGGAAAACGGTTGTCTTCTCCCACCAGGATCAGGCGCGAGGCCCGGTTGAACTGTTTCTGATAGCAGGCAAATATCCGGAGAAGATCTTCCTGTTTCTTGTTGGGAGCTACCCTCCCCACGAAGATGAGGTTGGTCCTGCCGTCCCGATATCTTTCAGTGATCTCCGGATTGGTCGGTCCGTTTAATCTCTTCCAGTCAAAGATCAGAGGAACGACTTCCGGTTCGGGATACCCCAGTTCCACCAGTTCCCTGGCGTTGAAAGGCGAATCGGCCAGTGCTGCCGAGACCGTCTTCGCGCACTCCGCGAGCTGGGTTCGGGCCTGGTGTGCCAGATAGGAAACTTCCTTATCCCAGGGCGCGAAGAACCGGGCCGGAGTGATATTATGATGAATCAGGAGTTTTCTATCCGGACATCCGATAAAATAATCCGCCAGCGGCGAACCGATCGCGGTATGGAATATGAGGATATTATCACTTGCGCTGAACTTCCGGTGGTCCAGGAATGGTAACGTATCCGCTTTTCCTTCAGGCCGGTTCTTATAGACAAAGATTTGGGAATCAAATCCCTCTTCCCGGAGCGAATCCTGGAGATTGAGAGCGTAGTTTCCGATCGCGTCCTCTTCTTCCAGCACCGGAAGAAGCTGATGTACTCCCAAGGTTATGTCTCTATTCGGCATAGAACTTATTGAAATTCCGAAACAGGAACTTAGCGCTTCGCGCTAACTTTTGGTAGCCGCACCTTTTAAGGTGCGTAATAAAACGCAGGCTAAAGCCTGCGGCTACCTTTTTAGCTACATTTATTAAAATTCCGAAGCAGTATCTTAGCTTCACAACTTATATAACCGCAAATTCCTAAATATTATTAGTAATCGTATATACCTTTCCCGGTCAAATCAAGTGTATAACCGCTTAAGTCGGATGAAATCAATTGCCGGACTTAAAGATAAGATATATTATAAAATAATACGCTATATTTAAAAATACTAAGGAGGGGTTATGAAGCAAGTTCGATCTCAGGCGATACCGGCCGCAACTGGAGGAACAAATTCCGGCAAAGGGACAATCGGTTTTCTTGCGGTAACCTCAATCGGGATCGGGGGGATGGTCGGCGGCGGGATCTTCGCTGTCCTCGGACTGGCCGTGATCTTGGCCGGCGGGGGTACTCCGGTAGCTTTTGGTCTGGCCGGGATTGTAGCTATCCTCACGGCCTATTCCTACGCCAAACTATCGGTGAGATATCCCAGCGAGGGGGGAACCGTAACCTTTCTTAACCAGGCTTTCGGTACCGGCCGGATCACCGGGAGTCTCAACATTCTTCTCTGGCTCAGCTATCTGGTTACTTTATCACTTTATGCCTATGCCTGCGGAAGTTATGGGGCGACATTCTTCCCGGCGGAGCAGCATGCTCTCTGGAAACACGTAATTCTCAGCGGGGTGATTATTCTCTTTACCGCGATCAACGCTATGGGAGCGACGTTTGTCGGCCGGGCCGAGAAATATATCGTGGGTGTTAAATTGACCATACTGGTCTTTGTCGGTGTGGTCGGGATGTTCTTTGTAAAGTGGGGACGACTGGCGCCGTCGACCTGGTCGGCAGGTCACGGGTCAGAGCTTGCCAACTATATATCTCTTCTGGCGGGGGGTATGATTATCTTTGTCGCCTATGAAGGGTTTGAACTGATATCAAATACCGCCAATGACGTAAAAAATCCGAAGAAAACCCTTCCCCGAGCATACTATACCTCGGTCGGCTTTGTGATTCTCCTCTACATCGCCATCGCCATTGTAACCGTGGGGAACCTGCTCCCGACCCAGATCGAGGGCGCCCAGGATTACGCGCTGGCGGCCGCCGCCAAACCAAGCCTGGGACATATAGGTTTTGTCCTGGTGGCGGTAGCGGCTCTCCTGGCCACCATGTCGGCGATAAACGCCACTCTTTATGGGTCGGCCCGGATCAGTTATATCATCGCCAAGACCGGAGAATTACCCAAACGCCTGGATAAGATGAGCAAAAAGGCCCCGATTCCGATGGATGGTCTACTCCTCACCAGTGTCATATCGTTATTGATGGCGAATTTATTTCATATCGACCGGATATCCACCATGGGGAGCGCGGGCTTCCTGATTATCTTCGCCATGGTCAATCTTTCTAATGTTCTGCTCGCGAAAGATACCGGCGGAAAGCCATGGCTCTCATCCATAGGTTTCGCGGTATGCCTGGTCGCACTGGTGGCACTGATCTGGCAGACGGCGGAATCCGCGCCGGGTAATCTTATGGTTCTGGTGGTGATGGTGGTGGTATCCGTGCTGATAGAGATAATTTATCGGGCGATTACCGGCCGGGAGATAAATGTGGCGGGGAAGAAAAAGCCGTCTTTGTCACACCGGCTTAATGCGAAAAACAATTCATAAATCATTTGAAGCATCTCCATTTTCTTGGGGGATTAAGGGAATGGTATATCTGTATCTCCAGTGTCACAATATCTAATACAAAAATATTTGTAAAATATAGATGATTATTCTTCTGTTTAATTAACTTTATTTTATGGTTATGCGGTTCAGGCTCGTAGTTCTCGAAAAATCCAATCAAATCGACGAAGAAGAAGACCGCCTCTATGGATCCGATAAGTGCGGAGATGAGCTTCCAGATAAAATCTCAACAAAAGAAAAACGACAAAAAACTCCGAAAAGCAAAAGATGAAATTGATAACGTTGCCCGAGCGAGGATAAAATTCTTAGCTGCTATACGAGAAGGCCCCCATCCTTAAACTCATCCCAGAAGTGCCAGAGACCGGGATAGCGCTCCAAGTAGGATTCGAAGAGTTTTGCAAAATTTCTGGTGCTTTCCTCGGGTTCACAAACCGATTCATCGCTAACGTCATCTTCAATAACGGTCAGGTAGCGATTACTTTTCCGGTCTTCGATAGTAAACATAGCCAGCAGGCTCGATTTGGTTTTTTGGGCGAGGCGGGCCGGTCCCAGAGGAAAGAGCATCCTCTGAGCCAGAAGAGGAAAAGCCTGAAATTTCCCCAGAAATTCTCCCATTCCCGTTCCATCTCCGGTCATCATTAAGATTCCATTGTTTCTTAAGTGCTCAAAAGCGGGACGGAGAAATTCGTTCCCCTGGATAATCCGGGCCGGGATCATCGCCTCGTATTTTTTTCTTAACCGGAAAGACACCTTCTCCCCGATTTGGCTCAAGCCGAGGGGTTTTCTTAAATACCCGACCTGATTGACATTATAACCCAGAAGACCCAAGTGAAAGAGGGACAAGTGCAGAGGTCCGAAGTGGGGATGGACGAGGATACATCCCCTGCCCCGGGAAAGAGCGGCATCCAGTTTGTCTAGGTTTCTGAAAATATGATGTCGGGTGATCATATTTCGGTTGAGACGGGGGAAGAAGAAGATCAGCAATTGGTTGATATAGTGAGTCTCAAAGTACTTTTGGACCAATTTCCGCGAAGGAGGTTCTCCTGTCGATCCTTGAAGGCCAAGGGTCATGTTTCGGATTATTATTTCGCGCTTCCCCCCGGATAAATAGTAGTGAATTTTCCCCAGTACCCGAAAGATATCAAAGCCCAGAGGAATCGGCAGGATAGCAATAAACCAACGCAGGGGATACCAGATGAATAACCTGGTCATATCTCGGGCGATACTCTCTTTTGTGACCATTTGAAATTTTCCTCTGAGAAATTTGAAAGTTCTAGTGTCAGGACTTCATTAAGCTAATTGCACAAGCGGTTTTCAACCACGACTATTGGGCTTGGAAAGTACTCCCACAGTTAAGTTTTCAAGCAGCGGATTTATATCTATGAGTTCTTTTGCGCGTGCAAAAACATCCTCAACCTGAATTTTTTTCATACATTCATGGTAATTTTTATTCCTACATCTGTGCTCATCGCAGGTGGTTCGGCAAGGAACGTCTTTCTCAACCCCTCTTTGGCGATCTCCCCACGCTCCCGTTTCCCTTGAGTCCGAGGGGCCAAAAATTCCCACCGCTGGCGTGTTAACCGCAAGGGCGATGTGGAAAGGAGCGCTATCGTTGCAGATTACAAGCCGGCATCTTCGGAGGATGCAGACAAACTCTTTTAAGGTTATTTCTCCGACCAGCGAGACGGCTCCGAACTCCATTTGGGATATAACCGCCCGGCCGGTTTCCAGGTCACCACTGTCTCCGGTTATCACTATCTTGGCCCCGTATTTCTCTGCCGCCAGATCGGCTAACTGGGCATACCTTTCCGGAAGCCAGCGCTTGAGGGGTAATCTTCCCCCCGGATGCACAGCAATGAGAAAATCTTCCTTATTTATTCCCTCCCGGGTGAGCAGACGTTCAATCCGGTTGGCATCTCCGGAGCAATCCGGAAGCCACATGTCCGTCTCGCGTATATCGATGCCCAGTGCCCGTACCAGATCGAGATGGAATTCAATCTTGTGCTTCCGACCCGAATAAGTGACATCCTTGGTCAAAAGGTAGCCCCCTCCCGTGATTCCGTAGCTTACCTTGTCTCTGGCCAGGCTTGGATGGAGCAGAAAAAGGATATTTCTCATATCACCCCGGAGGTCAATGGCTAGGTCAAAACGCTCTCGGCGGATCGTTTTAAGCAGTTTGAGGTACTGTTTAATTCCGTGCAATCCTTCCCGGGGATAGAACCAGAATGGTTTCAAGGACATTACCTCGTCCAGGTAGGGATTTCCTTCCAGGAGATCCCCGGCCGGGGGACTGGTGAGGAATACGATTTTCGCATCGGGGAAATGTTTCCTTAACGGTTTAAGTACGGCTATGCTGAGGATTATGTCTCCCAGATAGACCAGGCGAATGAGAAGGATCTTCTGAATTTTTCTATCCCTGAAATCTTTCTGGGATCCCGGGCGATGGAGAAAGCGGGAAATATAACGAAATATAATCAACCCGATATAGTCGAATATCCGGATAAAGAAGAGTTTATGCCGGTTGACGATCTTATACTGGTTATTGTTCATGGTAAAAATCCCGGAGCAAGAACCTAGATAGACCGTATTCGAAAAGGTATTTTGAACTTTTTGTGCTCAAAAACCTAAATATTCACCACGAAGGTCACGAAGAACACGAATAAAAACAACGGAAACTATGGAATATTTCCAGGATTTTTCAAATTCCTTCATGAACTTCGTGTTCTTCGTGGTTTAAAAGGCTTTTCGAGTACGGTCTAGATAGCCCCCGGCTCCGTCATTTTTTATCACCAAGAGCTGATACTTGTTTTCCGGTAAGATTTAAGGTGGCCACTGCCAACCCCGAGAATAACCAGAAGGTGGTAGTGTTGTATTCAAAATCGACCATTCCTTGCACGCCCAACGCTATAAAACCGCCCATGCAGGCGACTGACATAATCTGCAGGTATGTCTGTTGGTGTCCGATGACCGTGAGGGAGGCTCTGATAAGAATATAAAAGAAGGAAAATAAGAAGAGCAGTCCGGCCAGACCGAAGTCGAACAAGAAAGAGAAGTAGATACTATGGGCGTGTGGGGCCTTCAGGTGATATTTAAAGTTGCCGACCCCCAATCCGAAGAGGGCCACCGGGTGGTATTTTTTAAAACCCTTCCCCCACAGCTTCCTTCTCCCCGGTTTCTCTTTTGTGGATTTTAATTCCGGATCTACTACGTCACCTGTTTTAAGCACTTTAGTTCCCAGGTTCAGTAAGCGAGGTGACATCTTATATTCAAAAATAGCGGCCAGAGTATAATGCTGGGTGAAATAAACGCCGAGAATAAGCAGGTAAAGTAATGGAAGAAGCAAGGTAATCCACCTCCGGAGAGACTTCACCATAATGAAAAAGGCGGTAGTCATTACCAGTAGCGCTACCATCCCCTGCCTGGTTTCGGTTTTCAGTAACACCACCAATAGAAGGGCGGCGATGCATAACAGTAAAACCTTCTGCCATCTTTTTCGGCTGGTGAGTAATAATCCCAGGGCCACGGCTAAACCCAGATTCATAATCAGTGCTGTTTCATGCGTGTCCTGTAGTCCGGACGCGACTTGGGGATAGCCGGAAGGTTGAAGAAAGCCCCCGAAAATGGATATTCCGAATGCGGTATTGGCCGATATCTCCCATAGAGAGAAGGTTGTATCAAAGAATAAGAAGGCAAGTGCCAGAATCCCTTGGCTGGTAACCGACAAAAGCCAGCACCACATCACCTTTCTGAGGATGGTCTCATCATTGATAATCGAAACCAGTAGCACGAATAGTATTACATTCATAAGGAGGGCCACAAACTGAAATAGGCTATGGCCGATATTGGGTGTCCAGAGTAGAGTCAGCGCGGCGTACAACAGTAGAATGACAAGAGGAACCCGGAGGGGATTGGGGTAAGATAGGATTTTAATTCTTGCCCACCTGGTGAGGACAAGGCCGATAAAGGAACATGTCAAAATCGGGAGATATATCGGGATCAGGTCGATAAATACATTACCGACAATAAAGTTCCAATCACCTCTGATCAGGAGATAAACCGCCCAGGTGGTGACCGGGATCAGGAAGATCAAGAGATATATGCTCTTCTCCGGCTTAAGGAGACAGATAAAAAGGACCGGCAGAGACACGATACAGAGCAAGTAAATCCACAATGGTAAAAAAAGACCGATGGAAGAGCAAATGACGATAAACACCGCGCCTATGCCCAGGCGGGCAAAACTAGATAGACGCTCGGATCTGAAATCAGAAGGTATACTTTTATAAAACGCAAGACTCATAATCTAACCGAATCAGGGCTGAAATCACGGGAATTGCTCTATATAAAGGGGACAATTAAGAAGTTTGATGGTGATATTGTGATTATCAACTTGGATAAGACTCTGTTTAAAGGCTTGGCTGTAGTCCTTCACCTCTTTTCCGGACTTTTTTTCACAAACTGCGGAGGTTATCTTAACCTGAGGCGACATGATGCCGGATATTTGAACGTTCCTTGCTTGGCCGGTATCATTCCAAGCTACCCAGATATTCTTATTGCCCTTGCTGAACTTATAGATATAAATATTTTCGCTTTCTTGAATCGATTGAATTTTATTCCAAGCGCAACCCTCTAAAGTTTCAACCAGCTTCTTGTATGTATAATAAGATAGTTTCTTATGTGACTGTCCGTCGTTGGACTTATTGTTGATCAGACCGTAGCAATTGAATGGATTTGTGTTCGATCCCCCGAAGCTATACAGTTCTACCATCTGGTTCCAGAAAATCTTATCCACTCCCTGGGCCAGGGCAAAGACGAAAGTTTTAACAAGTCCGACTGCCTGCTCTGTTTCCGTCTGGGACTGAAGATCAAGTGAAGATAAGTGATGGCCGTTTGGATATCCCGGGGCGCCATCATGCACCGCTGTTTCCAGAAAGACGGGAATTTTGTTTATATCGAGACCGTAATCTGAGAGTATATTCCCATATGTCCGCATCTTTGTTTCAATCTCCCGGTAGTCCCCCGCATTATGATGGTGTAGTTTAAATTCAAAGGCATCAAAATATTTCGCGGCACCGGCGTCCAATATTTCTCTTAAGAACCTGACGTGAGAACCGTCCGCTTCTCCTTTTCCCACCCCAGGAATCCCGCCCAGAACAACCAGGCAATCTGGACGTACTGATTTTATTGTTTCATAAGTTGCCTTTAAAAAGGCCGCATATTCCCGCGGATAACCTCTCCAACCCAAGGGCGGTCTTAATCCGCTGGGCTCGGTGTCGATCTCGATAAATTTTACTTTTTTAAGACTGGTGGAAAGAGCCTTCCTCAGATCAGTCTTATATCTATCGATGTCACCGTAGAGAGGTCTGAATCCACCTTCCCGGCCCACCCTCGAATAAATATTGATCTCCTCCGGCAGTTGCGAGACACCTGAAGGCATTTCCTGCACCCACCTTATCCCGATGTCCTGTAAATGGCCGTTGATCTCCTCGGTTGAGAATGCGCTTTTGGAGTTTAACCGATACTCGTAAGGACCGAAGAGCCCGAACGGGGAATCCGCATAATTGCCGGCAGATGGATATTGCCGATTCTCAGTTTTTTCCGCTTTGCTCCTTTTGCTCTTCTGAACCTCTGCCTGAATATCAGGACGTTCAGTCCGGCCGGGCGTTATGGCGAAGGCGGCTAAAATATAAACTATGAGGCCCTTGATTATCATCTGTAATAACTTGCTCATTTTCAAATGAGAAGTGGTTTTGTGATAGCCCCCTCCTTTGCTTTTGCGGCAATACTATGTATTACCATCACAAAGTGAGTCGGGTACTCACGTATATATTTTTCAAATATTTGAGCAAGTCTCTGAGTGTTGAGTAGTAAAAAATCTTTTTTATCCGGAGTATTCATGAGTACAAAAGGTTTTTCAAAAATCAGTTTATGTGAACCGTCTCTCTGTCTTACAATAAACGTCGGCAGTATAGTTGCTCCGGTTTTATGGGCGAGTTTCACCGGCCCCGCAGAAAAATAAGATTTTCGGGAGAGAAAATTAACGGTAATCCAGGAATACCCCTCCCTCCCGTCAAAAGCAATGGCCAGACACTCGTTGTTTTTAAGCACTTTAAATACCTGTTTCATATGCAGGTCTGATCTTAAAAACCGGACGGGCAGGGCAGAATATTCTCTCTCCCTCGCCTGAAAAATTTTTTGATAGATTTTTCTTTGGCCTTCCAAGAGAGGAGGTCCGACCAATTGATTGGTGGGGTAACCCATAAAAGCAAGGGCTGGCAAAACCATAAGAAAAGAACCAAAATGCGATAAGAGAATAATCGTTCCTTTTCCCCTCTGTTGCGATTGATCGAGAAATTGCTTCCCCTCAACCGCAACTATTTCATTGAGAAACTCTTTGGTGACGCATCCGAGGAATAGATCCTCCAGATGTCTATTTAGATTTATTTCAATACTTCTTTTTGCAACATGAGAAAGCTCCCGGTGATTATATCTATCCGGTAGAATCTTACTGATATCATAGGAGAGATCTTTTCTCAGGCCCGGGAAAAAATGAGAAGCCAGACGAGCTATTGAGGAAGAGAAAGCGTAACTTGCCCGTAAGGGAAAAGCCTTAAGTATTTTCCGTAAAGGGAACCAATAAAGCCAGAGGAAAAGATCGTAAATCAGAATGCTTGATTCCCGGAATAATCTGGCAGGTGTCATAGGAAGAGCCCTTTATCCCAGCTTATTCATGGAAATTATAAATTTTCATGAATAAGCCAGGTTAAGTTAAAGCTTAATCTCTACTGGGTTTTGAGAAAGACCGCTTTCAAGCGAAGGCTGCGCAATAAAAACTTGATGAATGGTTTCAGAATGTTTTCCATCAATCTGGTTAGACAGATTATCAAGAGGTCGAAGCACAGATAAGAAGATTTGCAATAGAATAGGTTCTTTAATCTCTTTTCATCTCGGGGCAGCAAATCGACATCTTCTTTTAGAAAACCCTCCTCCAGGACCAGGCGATATAGATCCGTGTGGGGCTCTATGCGCACCCAACCCATGAAAGTACCTCCTCTTCCGGGCAGCAGGAGTGGTATCTTTAAATAGAATATTAATGTTTTAAGCATATCACCCAACCGCATGCCAGGGTACATGCAAAAGAAATTATATCCCGCGCGAAGGCCTTTTATCTTTCTAATAATATTTATACTGGTTCCAATATCTTCTTCGGTAATCCCCTTCTTGAGCGTGGCCAGGGTTTGATCGGTAGCGCCATCAGGCGAAAACCCGACTCCCCGGCATCCCGCTCGCTGGGCGAGACGGAGCAGTCCCTCGGTAGTATTTTTTATCTCAAACCAGGCACTCCAGTCTACATCAAGACCACGCTGGAGTATTTCTCTGCAAATCTCTCCCGCGTGTGTCTGGGGAATATTAAAAACATTGTCTACAAAAGAAAATTTCCTTACCCCCAAACCGATTAAATATTCTATTTCATCCACGATCTGCCGAGGTGAACGGAGGCGTAGTTTCCGGCCGGTCAGGAACGGATAACTGCAGTAACCGCAGTTCATAATACAGCCGCGTTTGCTCTGGATGCCGATATTATAATGAGGGGTGTCTGCTATATACTGTTCAATATCTATTAGAGCTGAATCCCTTCTAGGGGAGGGCAACCCGGCGAAATCGATCAGTTCCCTCTCCCCCGTAAAATGAACTCTGTCATGCTTGCGGATAAAAATGCCCTTTACATTTTCCGGCGAATCCAGATGATCTAAAAGCTCCGGTGTAGATTCCTCGCCCTCCAGATAGATGCTGAAATCAAATTCGGGAACCCGTTCCATGATCTCTTTCGCAAATAGTGAGTAGCCGGCTCCTCCAACCAATTGTTTGACATTGGGCTTTACTTTTTTAATCAACAAAGCCGTAGGTCGAATAGTCTTGAAATTATAAAATATATCAAATCGCTGAGTGGTATCGATGTTACGGATAGAAATTCCGGTTACATCCGGATTAAATTCGCAGAGTTCCTTTTTAAGCGTTTTGAGAGAATGCTCAAATTGCCACAGGTTCAAGTCCAGTATTTTGACCTGGTGCTTCGTCAAGGAAGTGGCTAGGTAACATAATCCTAAGGGGAATAAGGGAGGCCTGACTTTTATTCGACCTAAATGTGATTGAATTAGCAGTACCCTCATGGCCGGACCTCTTTTTGGATTTTCTTATTGGGCTGTGGATCTTATCCTTCTCCCCAATCCGGGAAGATAGATGGTAACTACATGAAGCTTAGATCGAACATAAAAAACCGACATGAAATTCCAGAAGGCCACGCTTATCAAGCTGGCAAAAGCAGCTCCGTTAATTCCGTAGATGGGAATTAGTAACCCATTCAGAGTGATATTGATTATTGCTGCCCCGATCATAATATTCTGAAAAATTAATTCTTTTCCGGTCATTTGAAGAATGAAGCCGACGGAACCACAGCTAGCGTTGATGAACTGGGCTACGGTCAGGACAAGCAAAGCATAGACTCCGGCCTTAAACTCCTCCCCGAAGATTCCGAGCAAAAAGGAGGGGAAAAGCATTAATATAAGTATCACCGGCAGAGATGTCCAGAATATGAGTTTAGTCGAATTCCTTATTACCTCACACAGCTTCTTCAGATCGCCTTGGCCGTACAGCTCCGCGAATTTCGGAGCGGCTATGGTGCTGATAGACATCGAGATTATATTTACGGCGATCGCAATTTTCATTGCGATATTGTAAATCCCGACTTCTCTTTCGGTCCTAAAGATCCCCAGCATGATCACGTCAGTCCACCCCAGAACTTGAAAGAGGGAGCTTGTCAGCAACATGGGGATGGAAACCCGGAATAGTTTTATCCATCCCATGAAATTTTCGGAGGGGGTTGGTCTTATTCGGGATCGCTTTAACCAGATTACCTGGCTTGTTAAAAATGCCAGAATGACGCTCACCATATAGGCGGCGAGAGGAGCGTTCTTGGTTTTATCGAAAAGATAGGCTATCCCTAGTATGATGGAAGCGACTAAAGGGATAGCTATATGCATCAAAAACGCATATTCTTTTATCTTCTTAAGCCCCCGTAGACATTCCAGGTTTATAAAAAGCAGCACCATGGGCAGCAGCGCTAAAGAAGCCCCCTTGAAATATACCGATAAACAAGGGTTGTGAAAAATGCGTATTGCCAGATCAGATGAAAATATAAATAATAAAAACTGTTGAAATGAGAATATATATTGACTTCCTGCAATATAATTGTTAGCCAAGGGAACTAAAAAGGCGGTTTAACTATGAATGATATTGAAAAATATAATCCCGAATCCTGTCCCGCGTATCTTACCGGTGTTGCTGACAGGTATATGCGGGA
>Ga0180435_10002239_pt1 | contig 19833 bp, 18 predicted proteins | sample SS_ome_3_FD_132467 | JGI IMG/M metagenome (GOLD analysis project Ga0180435, IMG submission 132467) | Hypersaline lake sediment archaeal communities from the Salton Sea, California, USA - SS_3_S_1 metaG | ecosystem: Environmental > Aquatic > Non-marine Saline and Alkaline > Hypersaline >...
AAAAATAGCTGCATACATTGCAAATGGTAAAACGATAAAAGCTAAGATGATCCATTTATTACTTAAGCCTCCAAAAACTGCATTGTTATAGATAAGTCTTTTTTTTAGTCTGTGCTCTTTTTCTCTAAAGACACTGGCTAATATGGTTTTAAGTTCAAAATGTTTTTCTTGCATAAAGTGATTCCTTGCATTATAGATATAAATGTAAAAGTGTAGTAGATTTTTATAAACTGGAGATTAATAGCAGAAACGAGTCTGCTATTAAATATGGTGTTTTAGTACTTCGTCGATACTAAGTAGCACAATGATACCTAAAAAAGCAGCATTGATCTTCCAAAATATCGCACGTGCATCAGTGAGTTGAAACTCTTTTTTGAGCAACTCCATTGATGTGATAAATGCCCAGATACCAAGTGCGGCAGCAAGAGCAACAGTGACCATTGAATAGACTTCAAATGTATACACTAAGAAGGCACCTGCGTGTATCGTCAGTACCAGCCATACAAATGTCAACCTTTGCAATGTTCCTTCACCAAATAGACGCATTGCCGTTGGATATCCACCATCTTTGTAGTCACCGTGAAACAACATCACCAATAACCAAAAATGTGGTACCTGCCATATAAAATAATATGCTGCTAAAGCGATGAACTCTAACTCGAACAGTGTATGACCTGCAGCCAACCAGCCTATAGCTGGAGGGATGACTCCAAGGATCGCTCCAGGAACAACAGCCAATGCGGATCTCTTTTTAAGTGGTGTATACATAAGATTATACCATATGAATGCAAAACCAAAAAAGTTTATACCTGTAAGACCTAAAATCGAGTAGATTACCCCAAAAGACAATAAGATCAGAACAACGCCGATTATGACACCAGTACGCGGTGACATGCGACCTGATGCAATAGGACGATTCTTCGTTCTTTCCATCTTGGAATCTTCTCTAAACTCTTGAACTTGATTAAGTGTAGAAACACCCATTGCAACCAGAAGTACGGCAAGTGTAGCAATGAGCATATTTAGGTCGAGCTCTCCCTTTGCCATAATATAGGCAAAGAGCGCGGAAAGACTCACCGCGAAAGAGAGTACGAACTTGGTAACGCTAAAAAAATCTTTTATCATCTATTTTTATCTAGATATTCAGCCATAGCTGCGATATCTTCTGCTGTCATATCAGAGTATGATGGCATTCTACCGAACATACCGTCTTTACCGTGTTTAAATACCTGACTCAGAAGTGGTGCATCATAACCTACAATGTTCGGAGACATTCCACTCATACCTTTACCATCTTCACCATGACATGAAGCACATGCTGTAGTATATGATGCAGGTTGTTGACCTTTCATCCCACCAGCTACATACGCAGCGATCTCTTCAGCATCTTTACCTGAAGCCAATCCACCTGGCATTGCTCCCATAGGATAACTAAATTGAGATTGACCATTTTTGATGACATCCAATACTTGCTCTTTATTAAATCTCGTTTTAAGAGAAGGTCCAACTAACGTAGCATCTGTTTCAATTGCATGACACTGCTTACATCCATGGTGTTTGACTAGATCAGCACCTGTTCTGGAAAATTCACCTTTTGGTGTCTCTTGTGTACTGTTGAACCAAGCTTCATAGTCTGCTTTTTCCATAACAACGATCTTAGAGTACATGTATGAGTGATCTGTACCACAGTACTCAGCACACTCTACATCATACTCACCCACTTTTGTTGCTCTAAACCACTGCTTAGTGATACGACCTGGAACAACGTCCTCTTTCATACGGAAAGCAGGGACATACCATGCGTGAATTACATCATCTACCGGAGCCGTCATTCTTAAGATGATATTTGTGTCAACAGGAACATACAATGCCGAAATACCCATTGTACCCTCTTTGATCACTTTCCCGTTCTCATCCATTTCCGGTTTTGTATAAACACCACCGATCTTATGTACATGTCCATTTGCATTTGCCGGATAAGTATATTTCCATTTCCACTTAGAACCTTCTACGTCCACTACAATACTTTGTGTCTCCGGAGGCATAGTTCTAAACATTTGCATCGTTGTATTACCATAGTAAAAGAATACCATTACAGCTGCAATAGGAAGCGCCGTCCATAGTACCTCCAACAACGTATGGTGTGTTGTTGTACCAATATCTTCATTCTTTACTTTATCTGCACGATACTTCCACATAAAGTAGAACATTGGTACCACTACAGATAAGAACAATATTGCTGAAAGTATAAAGTGTACAGCAAACGCTGTATCCATGTCAGCATTAAATGTCGATGCATTATCGCTGAATCCTTTTAATGTATTACTCATAAATACCCCTTACCCTAGTTCGCTGCAGGAGCAGTAATATGACTTTCAGCTCCAAATTGGAAATGCGATACATCGATTCCAATTACAATAACAAAGAAAACTGTTACCAGTGCTAATGCAAACCATACCATAGCCCCAATAAGTTTCTCACCTTTTAAGTGCATATAGTAGATCAAAATCAAATATGCTTTTACAACTGCTATAAGCATTTGCGCCAAAAATGTTGATTCAGCCAAAAACATATGTGGTTGTACAAATGTCACTGCTGTTAGCAACAATAATCCTACAAGTACTTTATAATATACTTTTTTCTCTTCCTGATAATTTACTGTATTAGTGTCCACCTGTAGCTCCTCCTGCTCCGATCATATAGAAATAAGGGAATACGAAAACCCAGATAAGGTGTACGATATCCCAGTATAGTGCGATATTCCAGTGTAAAATGTGATGCTCTGGTGTTACTTTACCTGCATTGATACGCTTAAGTAACCATAACATGATACCAATACCAATGATAATGTGGAATCCGTGAAGACCCGTCATAGAAAAGTAAAGACCAAAGAATAACTTTTGACCAAACGGCAATGATGATTCAGGTAATAACTTATCATGCATCAAGAAGATACCGTGATTGTACTCCATTGTCCATTCAACTGCTTTTACACCAAGGAAGATTGCTGCCAAGATGATAGTAGCCCAGATCATGAGCTTAGCACCCTTCACATCACCTGCTCTCATTTTAAGAAGACCAAGCCCCATAGTCAATGCAGAAATAAGTAGTATAACTGTGTTAAATCCACCTAACCATCTGTTTAAAGTCGCTGATGCATCTATAAAGTCTTGCCCGTGTAATGAGTTATAGTATGCCAGTGCAAGGAACATTGCACCAAACATCATAACTTCCGTAAGCATGAACAGCCAGAAACCTAGTTTCCCGCCGTAAAAGTCTCCTTGCCATCCTTGCACTTCATGTTGATTCCCATCGCGATCCGTCGCGATCTCAGGTACGTATTCGTGTCCCATTAGTCAATCCTTTGCATAGTTTCATAATTAAATTTAACCACTGGCTCACCATGGTGATACTCATATGGATCAAAGTCTACATATGGAACCTTAGAGTGGTTCTCTAACGGTGGTGGTGATGTTGGTAAGTGCCACTCTAGTGTAGTTGCACCCCATGGATTTGGTGTCGCTTTTTCTCCTGATGTCCAACCTTTATAGAAGATCCAGAACATATAAACCATACCAACAAGTGTCATAACACCACCTACAAATGCGATCTGGTGATACACTTCAAACTCTGGCAAGTAGTCAAAATAACGTCTTGGCATACCGTAGTATCCAGCGATGAACATTGGGAACCATAAAAGGTTAAATCCGATAAATTGAATATAGAATGCCATTTTCGCTTTTACGTCATCATACATTCTACCTGTTACCAATGGGAACCAGTAGTGCATACCTGCAAAAAGCAACCAAACAACACCAGCTAGAATAGCGTAGTGGAAGTGAGCAACTGTATAGTACGTATCTTGAAGGTGAATATCTGCACCGATCATAGTAATAGTAACACCCGTAATACCACCGATTGCAAATGTAATGATCGTTCCAAGTGCCCACATCATAGGAGCTTTAAGAACGATTTTACCTTGGTACATTGTAGCAACCCAGTCATAGAACTTCACACCCGTTGGAATAGCAACGAAGAAAGTCAAGAATGAGAATACTGATTTAGCGATATCTGACATACCTGAAGTATAAAGGTGGTGACCCCATACTAAGTAACCGATACCTGCAATTGATGCTGATGAAAGAGCGATCGTTCTATATCCAAACACCTCTTTTCTAGAGAAAGTAGGAATGATCTCAGACATGATACCAAACGCTGGAAGAATCATAAGGTAAACTGCTGGGTGAGAGTAGATCCAGAATAAGTGCTGGAACAATACCGGGTCTCCACCTTTAGCCGGATCAAAGATACCGATACCGAAGTATTTCTCCAAGATAGCAAGTACAAGTGTAATACCAACAACCGGTGTTGCAAGAAGCTGGATCCATGCTGTTGCATAGATACCCCATACAAATAGTGGCATTTTAAAGAATGTCATTCCTGGTGCTCTAAGTCTGTGGATAGTAACTAAGAAGTTAAGACCTGTAAGAATAGAAGCAAATCCAAGTACGAATGCAGCTACAAGCGCCATGATAACGTTTGTTCCTGTTTGCATTGAGTATGGAGCATAGAATGTCCAACCTGTATCAGCTACACCTTCACCAATGAACAGTGATGCAAGCGCAATGATACATCCTGCGATGTATAGCCAAAATGTAAACCAGTTAAGTCTTGGGAAAGATACATCTTTCGCACCGATCATAAGTGGCATTACAATGTTTCCGAATATCGCAGGAATTCCTGGGATAATAAACAGGAAGATCATAATTACACCATGAAGCGTAAACGCCTGGTTAAATGTATCTCCATCCATATATTGTGCACCTGGTGCAAACAACTCTAATCTCATTGCAAGTGCTACAAACACTGCAACAAAAAAGAATGTAAACATAACAGCTGCATACATAATCCCAATTCTTTTATGGTCAATAGTAAGCATCCACTGCATGAATGTACTCTTTGGGTGCCCTATGGCACAGTGTGTTTCGTCGAAATAATTTTTACTCATCTAAGTCTCTCCTTTGTTTCTGATGTTCTTTTTCATACTCTTCTTGATCTCTTCTTCCTGTTTTAAGAAGCCAGATAAAAAAGATAATTGTAATCGTTAATATAACTGTTGCTGCAACCTTCTCCCAGGCAAAAACATAAGTTTTACCTTTCGGATCATATGAGAAACAGTATAGTAATGTTTTCGCTATGGTCGGTCCAATCTTTCCTTGTGCAGATTCTAACACTGCCATTTTTACATCAAAAGGAAGCTGCTCGATACCGTTAAGGTAACGTGTGATCTTTCCTTCTGGTGAAATCACGATCAATGTTGCAGCATGTATCCAGTCAACGACACCTGCTTTAGATACGGTCTTTTTATAGGTAAACCCAACTTTATCAGACAAAATAGCTGAAGAGTTGTTCTCACTCAATAAAAAACGCCAAGCATCTTGAACATATGGTCTGCTCATTGACTCCATATATGTTTTCTTTTTCGATTTTGCCATCGCAGGTGTTTCATCCTGTGCAAAACTGATAGTCAAAACTTTATAATCAGTATTTTCAGACAGATCAAGTCTAGACAACATTTGTGCCATATCCTGTAACTGTGGTGAACAGATACCTGCACATTTATAGTAGTTCAAAGAGATAATCGTTGGTTTCCCGCCCATATACTCTTTAAGAGTTTTGCTCTTCCCGTCCTCATCGATAAATGTCAAATCAAGCGGAACATACTCACCTAATTTCTCATTTACGCCTAAAGACTCGGCTTGTAATAGGGTTAAAAACATTAATACAAGCATCACAATTTTTTTCATATACCCTCCCAATGGTTATATCTATATCTTTACAATACGTCCAAATTTTAGACTACTATCACTTAAATAGGAATGAAAATAGATAGTTTAGAATGTATTTAACAGATAATTAACACTTTTTTGTTACAGAAAGAAATCTTTTTATTTCAGTATAAGATTATTTAATTCACTAGTATAATAAGTACTATAATAGCTTTAAAGAAAAATTAATTTTCATGTACGTGGAGGAAAGGCTAAGCTTTCCCTTTTGCACTTTGGATAGAGTGGATGTATTGGTAATCGACTGAAATAGTCTGTTCTTTAGGTAGGTTTTTAGAGAGTCTTTCTACCATCTCTTCAAAATCTTCAAAAAGGTAGTTGGCCATTGACCCCGGTATAGGATTGATCTCATTGAGCAGCACTTCATCCTCTACTACAAAAAAGTCACATCTGATAATACTTCCTTTGAACAGGGGATCATAGATCTTCTTGAAACTCTCTTGAATCTTCGTTTTTAGATCATCAGAGATATCTGCAGCCAACACTTGTGAGTCTCTGGAAAAGTCCATATACTTCTTTTCAAAATCCAAGAACTCTTCTTTATGGGGCTCTTCTACGATAGAGAGCTCCCAGTCACTGCTGTAAGACCCCGCCTGATTGAACTCTTTTACCCCTTCGATAAAAGGTTCGATGATCACATCCGTATCAAACTCAAATGCCACATCCAGTGCATAATCAAGTTCAGAGGCATCTTTGACTATGCTCACACCGATACTGCTTCCTAAACGAACAGGTTTGATGATCACCGGGTAATCCATCGAGATCTTTCTGTCATCATTTTTAGAGAGATACTCATAAGCAACTGTTTTGACACCCAAACTCTCTGCCAAGAATTTTGTATAAAGTTTATTATAGGAGAGAGCCGAAGCTTCCATACGCGGAGAGATGAACGGTACTTGATTAAACTCCATCAATGAAGCGATCTTTCCATCTTCACCATCTCTTCCGTGTATGAGGTTGAGAGCAACATCAAAATCTACCGTTTTGCTTCCAAACATTCCATCGATCTGGAATCCGCCATTTTTGAGTGTCAGTTCTTTTGATTTTTTATATTCGCCTGATGAAAAGAGTTTGGAGTTCATTTTCTGCGTATCGATAAGATAGAATTTTCTGTCGCTGCTTACAAAGATATAAACCAGTTCAGACTTTTTTAACACTTTTTTCATCGTGATAGCAGAGACAATACTTATCTCATGTTCATAACTTGATCCACCAAATAAGATCGCTATTTTCATCATATATCCTTAAAGCATTTTGGCAAATTCGCCAAAGATGTATGCACTTTCATGCGGTCCAGGGCTCGCTTCAGGGTGATGCTGTACTGACAGTGTAGGAGAGTCACTATACTTAAGCCCCTCAATGGTGTTATCAAAAAGATTCACGTGTGTGACAGTCGCTACTTCTGTAATGTTGTCAGGCACATTATAGTTATGGTTTTGTGCAGTGATCTCTACAGTACCTGTCATCTCATTTTTTACCGGATGGTTTCCGCCATGGTGACCAAACTTCAATTTATACGTATCGTAGCCATGAGAGATAGAGAGCAACTGATGTCCAAGGCAGATACCAAAAAGAGGTACTTTACGAGCGATAAGTTTCTTGATCTTCTCTTGCTCCTCTTTTAGGATCAGCGGATCACCAGGTCCGTTAGATAAGAATACACCGTCGCACTCTTTCGCATCGAACTTAGAGATGATCTCTTCAGCTGACATAGAGTTAGGTACTACAGTTACTTCCATGCCCGCATGTGTAAGTTCATTCAAGATATTTCTTTTGATACCAAAATCAATAGCGATGATCTTTTTTGCAGTATCTGGTGTATTATATTCGAAGGTGTCTGTGTTATAACGCGCTTCACTATGTATATAGCTCTGTTTTGTACTCACCTGTTCTATATAGTTCACCTCTTCAATACGCGGTGAACTCTCCAATATTTTTTTGAGTTCATCTTGCTCATGGGTCTTAGTTGAAGCTACCATCATCATCGCACCCTCATCTCTTAGCATTTTCGTTAAAAAACGTGTATCGATATCAGTGATACCTAGAATGTTCTCTCTTTGGAGTAGTGCTGCCAATGTCTCTTCACATCTAAAGTTAGAGGGACGATCCTGGTAACTTCTTACTATGATACCCTTACAGTGCGCACCCTTGCTCTCCATATCTTGTGCATTACATCCTACATTACCTATCTCAGGCATTGTGAATGTAACGAATTGACCTGCATAAGAAGGATCTGTAACGATCTCTTGGTACCCTGTAAGTGAGGTGTTAAAAACGATCTCACCTACAGATGTTCCTTCTGCACCGAAACTTTTTGCTTCAAGCATGAGTCCATTTTCAAAATATAAAGATACTTTTTGCATTACAACATCCCTCTCTTAGCAAGCTCTTCTTGATATAGTCTCTCATAAAGCAGTTCATAATCCTGAGAACCAGGGATCACTTCTCTCTCCATACCTTTGATCTTCGCATAGACAATGTCATCTATCTCATCATATGCATCTGCAAAGGCTTTAAAAGACTTGAAGATAATATTTTTAACCTGGTTTTCATTTACTGTATATTCAGCCAGATAGTTCTCATAGAGTTCATCAAGTATAAGGTGAGCAAGATCATTGTATCTGTCATCATAATCCATGATCACACCATGCTCCGCAGCCATTTTCTTTTTGATCATGAAGAAAAGCTGTCTCTCATCTGCATGTTGAAATTCGATCTCATCATAATTCTCATCGAGGATCTTTTTGACCTTCTCATCAAGCGCATGCTCTTTTGCTAGATTATCATCGATGATCTTTTTTGCTGCTTCAACAACCGCTTCTCTTCCCTTTGGCAAAGTGATAAAAGGTGCATTGGCTAGATCGATCCCGATCTTTGTTGCTACGTATCCTGTCTGTTGTGGTTTTAATCTCATGGCTACCCCTTTATGATCGAATTATTGTATCTTCACGCTCTGGACTTGTAGAGATGATACCCATCTTTGTCCCTATCATCTCTTCAAGCGCAAGAATATATGACTTTGCAGTATCCGGTAATGCATCAAACTCTCTTACACCCTCAGTCTTATCCCAACCAGGAAAACTTTTATAGACAGGTGTTGCATCTTCAAGTTCATAAGGTACATAGTCGATCTCTTTACCGTCTACTTCATACGCTACACATACCTTCACTTCATCAAACCCGTCCAATACATCCAACTTCATCAATGACACTTGATCCACACCATTGACACGTACAGCATGACGCATAGCCACAGCATCGAACCATCCGCATCTTCTTGGACGTCCAGTCGTCGTACCGAACTCATGTCCGTTTTCACGAAGTTTATCACCCTCTGCACCAAAATCTTCGCTTGGGAAAGGTCCATTCCCTACTCTTGTACAGTACGCTTTGGCGATACCTGTTACTTTCCCGATATCTTTTGGGTTGATACCCAGCCCTGAACACGCTCCAGCACTTACAGTGGTTGAAGAAGTCACATAAGGGTATGTACCATGATCGATATCAAGCATTGTTCCCTGTGCACCCTCAAGCAGTATCTTCTTTTCATCATCCATTATCTTCCACATCATCTGCGTCGTGTCAGTAATATATGGTCCAAGCACATCTTTATACCCTTGAAGCTCCGCCAACAGTTCCGCCTCAACAGGTGCGTCTACACCCATAGCATCAAATACTGGTTTGTTGATACCAAAGAACTCCATGATCTTTGATGTAAGTTTTTCAGGGTTCAGCAGTTCACCAAGTCTATGTCCGCCGCGTGCGATCTTATCTGCATAGGCTGGCCCGATCCCTTTTCCCGTCGTACCAATGGCTTTATCGCCCTTCATACGCTCTTTGGCTTGATCTATAAGTGCATGATACGGTAAAAGTACGTGCGCTTTATCTGAGAGGAAAAGTCTTCCCTCCAGATCATCAAACTGCTCCATCTCTTTGATGAAATCTTTTGGTGAAAGCACCACACCGTTACCTACGATATTTTTAGCTTTAGGGTTAAGTACACCAGAAGGGATTAGGTGAAGCGCATACTTCTTGTCACCTATAACGATCGTATGCCCAGCATTGTGTCCACCTGCAAAACGACACACATAGTCATGCGTCTGTGCCATATGGTCAACGATCTTTCCTTTTCCCTCATCTCCCCATTGGAGACCTACGATCAAATCTGCTTTACTCATCTACCCTATCCTCTGTTCATAATATTTGTGATGCACTCATCTGTATAGAGTGCAAATCCTGCTGCTTCAACACCATCTACCGTATAGATACCACCCATTGCCAAGAGACTATTACCCTCGAACATTCTAAAGGTCAAAGAGTCATAATATCTCATCTTTGCGTAGAACAATGGAGAGATCACCATATTGCTATACGCCACTTTATTGGTTGCCTCTTTGATCTTCTCTAGTTCAGCTTTGATATCCTCTGGGAAAACACTCAGATCATTGAGGTCATTTACACTGTTGATTCTCACCAATTGCTCTATCCATGGAAGATCCGCTTCCATGATTTTCTCAATGTTCATTGACTTCAACACCTCTAAAGAGATCCCATAGTTTTCATTGAGAAGGTTCGGTATACGAATATTGGCTATCTGCATGACCGGTTCTGCACCGATCTGTGCTAATAGTGTTGTCGTAGTCTCTGAGATCTTTTCAAAACTGCCGCCAATCACCTCAGCACCGATCTGATATTGCTCTTTTGTAGGGAATGTCACTGTCGGCTGGATATAAAACCACTTTTTAGACTCCGTACTTCTCCCGAGTCTTTTGGTCACGATACGCACTACATCTGCTGTAGAGTCAGCACGCAAAGTCACCTCATGATTCTCTTCGTCATTGAGTCGGACCAACGGTTTTTGCTCATCAAAACTCTCATGCTGATGGTAAGAGAAGAGTGGTGTCACTATCTCTTCAAATCCAAGACCGTACAAGGTCTCACTTGCGATATTTTCTATCTCTCTTTTTATCTTTGCAGTTTTCGCAAAATAAAGTCTACTCCCGCTAGGGATCTCATGTTCAAATATCATCTATTCACTCTTTTTAAAATATGTTTCGTTAAATACACGGCCAGCCGTACCATCAAATGCTCTTCTTCCAATATCAGCCAGTGCCAACTCCACAGCATTCACTACCCATGCAGACTCATATACAGGAATGAGCCCCATTTGGTTGATACGGAAAAGTTTACCTTTGAGGTGATCCTGTCCGCCTGCGATGTTCACAGCGTACTTCGTCTTAAGCAGTTTACGTATAGGCTCAGCATCCTCATCAAATACTGTGCTCATGGATGGTGCCGGTGTCTGAGGGTACATAGAGAAACCTATCGCTTCAAGTGCAGCTTGTGTCGCCTCTGCCCTAGCAGCTGTATTTGCATATAAGGTATCAATACCTTCTTCATCAATGGCATCGAAGATTGCATTCAGACCAATGATAAGTGTTGTTGCTGCTGTCCATGCAGTAGTGTTTTGCTGCTGTTTTTTAATTTCTGTTGAAAGGTTAAAGTAGTAATCTTCTCCTTGACCTATCTTCTCAACCGCTGCAGTTGAAAGACCTATCATTGCAAGTCCCGGAGGAAGCATTAAGGCTTTTTGACTTCCTGTGATCAACGCATCGATGTGTGTCACATCGATTGGTTCTACACCTACCGCGGTGATACCATCTGCCACGATCATAATATCAGGGTTGATCTCTTTGGCTCTTTTTGCGATCGCCTCTACAGGGTGACGTAATCCGCCTGCACTCTCACAGACCTGCATAAATATCGCGTCGATATCTGCATTCTCACTCAGTGCCTTTTCCACATCTGCTACGCTCGAAGGGGTGTTCCACTCATATTTTAGTTCGACTTTCTCTTTACCCATGGCGTCGGCGATCTTACCAAAACGCTCACCAAACTTACCTGCATTGACCGTTAATGCTTTACGCTTACATAGATTCAACACGGATGCCTGCATAGCACCCGTACCTGATGATGCCAGGATCACACACTCATCCATTCCAAGAAGCTTCATAAGTCTCTCTCTAGCCTCTTTAAAGATAGCCTCAAATTCTGGTGTTCTATGGTGCAGTGTAGGTGTCGCCATAGCTTGGCGTACAGTTTCTGGTACAGGCGTAGGTCCTGGAGTAAAAAGTAACATCTCTATCCTCTAATTTCACAAAAGTGTTTACATAATTGGTTGCGATTATAGCCTAAAAGAAGTTAGAATCGAATAAATATGTTTCTATAGCCAAAGATGACGTAAAAATTTTACTTTTAACCGCATAAGGTGTATAATCAAAATATATACTCACTTTTTTGATAAAAAGGGTTACTATGAAAACGTTAAAAGAGAAACTATTTAAGACAATCGATGAGATCAATGAAAGGATCATAGAGATCCGTCATGATATCCATAAACACCCTGAACTTTCAGGACAGGAAGAGCATACCAAGTACCTTGCCAAGGGTATTCTTGAAGCCAATGGATATAAGATCACAGAGAGTGAAGAACACTACGGACTCATCGCAGACCTTATCGTAGATGAAAGTGCAAAAACAGTGGCGATACGTGCCGATATGGATGGCCTTCCTATCCAAGAGCAAACAGGTAAACCTTATGCTTCCGTCATAGATGGTATCATGCATGCCTGCGGTCATGACAGCCATACGGCCATAGCCTTGGGAGCAGCCATAGCCATGGCCACTCACAAAGATGAACTTCCGGGTAATATCCGGTTCATTTTTCAGCCCTCTGAAGAGAGTAAAGAGGGAGGAAGTGTCGAGATGATAGAAGATGGTGCACTTAGAGGTGTCAGCGCTATCTTTGGTCTTCATGCCTACCCTTATCTACACTCTGGAAAAATAGGCTACAAATATGGTGTGATGCTTGCATCAGCAGATATATTTACCATTGAAATATTTGGTAAAGCTGCACATGGTGCAAGACCGCATGAAGGGGTTGATGCCATTCTGGTTACATCCATGATCGTAAACTCCCTCAACCACATCGTATCCAGAAGGATCGATCCTCTGCATCCGGCGGTCATCTCCTTGGGAACCATTGAAGGTGGTACTGCTGCGAACATCATCTGTGACCATGTTCTTCTTAAAGGAACAGTGAGGACCATTAACGAAGGGGTACGAAAGAATATTCCGACCATGATGGAATCCTCTATTGAGGGGGTGTGCAAATCGATGGGTGCAACGTACAAGTTTGAATATCAGTTTGGTCAGCCAGAGTTGATCAACCATGATTCGATGGTCGATATCATTGTAGGTGAAGCCAAGGATATCATAGGTGAAGAGAACTGTGTCGATCTAGTGGATCCTGTCATGGGTGGCGAAGACTTTTCAGAATACCTCCAGATCGTTCCAGGAGCATTTTTCAGACTGGGAACGGGTAACGAAGAGAAACAGACCACTGTACCTCAACACAACAGCCGTTTTGATGTAGATGATGATGCCCTTCAAGTGGGGATGAAGATCATGAGTGCCTCTGCATTGGAGGCGCTTACCAAAGAAGATGCCTGATGCATGACAGTATTGTGCTAAAGATCCCCAGTGACATAGCATGTATGTCACTTGTTGAACATGTGATCAAAGATATGTGTAACATACTCTCTTTGACACAAGAGGATCTAGAAGCATTGATCAAAAGTACAGATGAATTGGTCCAAAATGCCGTTGCCCATGCGTATAAAAATGAAAAAGGGTATATTGAGATCTCTCTGCACCCTTTTAAGACCGGACTGCGTATTGATGTACATGACTGGGGTATCCCAATGTCTTACAAAAAACACAGTGCTGTACCGTTAATTCGTAAAGAGTCCCATGGATTCAGACGTATCTATGATCTAGTGGATGTTTTTGAGTACCATAACTTAGGTAAAGACGGCAAGAAATTTGTCATTATCAAATATGCATCATATCCTCTACATGACTCTACCACTCCTACTTTGGAGACAGAGGACGTAAAGACCATCGATCCAAATACCCCTATTCACATAAGAGAATTTCAGGAGGGAGATGAAGAGGGAGTTGCACGTCTTATCTATAAGAATTATGGGTACAGTTATGTCAAGGACCTCTTTTATTATTCACATAAGATATTAGAGTATCATGGTAAAAAGTTCTACTCTATCATCGCTGAAGCAGAGGGGAAGATCATTGGTCACTTTGCCTTTATATTAGTACCAGATTCGACTGTCGGAGAAGTTGGTGTTGTCGTAGTTGATCCCCTTTGTAAGGGAAGAGGTATCATGAACCAAATGATGGAACTCGTGTTAAAGAAGGCTGAAAGTGTCGGTTTAGATGCTGTGTTTGGAGAAGCGATCATGTACCATACCTTCTCTCAAAAGAGTAACCTCAGCCACGGGTTTTCAGAGAGTGCCTTTATGTTGGGAAAGATGCCTGGAGAGATCACGATAGAGAACAATGAGTTGACCAAAGCCTATAAACGCGGATCTGTACTCGTAGGGTATCGATTCTTCAATAAGTGGAAAAGACAACTCTTTATTCCCGATATCTACAAAGAGCAGATCGAACAGACCTATATCAATGCCGGTATACCCTATGAACTCAAGAAGAAAACAAAAATAAAGTCCCCAGCACATGTATTCTTGAGCTATGAGTTCGATCCGCCTTCAAATATCGGAAAGATACAGGTTGACTCTTATGGCAAGGACTTTAATCAGAAATTCTTGCACCTTGTCTCCCAATTAAGGTCAAAGCACTGTGATATGATCTACGTAGATGTCTCTTTAGAGCGCATACAAAAGATCAACAAGGTCATAAAGATCATCAATAAAAGAGGTTTTTTCTATAGCGGTGTGATGTTCCTTATCCATGATAAAGGAGATTATCTTAGACTACAACTTAAGCATAGTGACAAGATCGGAACAAAGAACTATCTCTGCCACTCTGACTTTTGTAAAGATCTAGTGAGCTATGTTAAAGAAGATGAGAGAAGATGCAAAGTAGTACAATAAAATGTAATAATGGTTCTTGCATGCCAGCAGTACATGCAAGAACTAAAAAAAGAGTTAGATCTCACACATTAGAGAGAAACTTTTAACAAACGGTCCGGCCATAGATGGATTTTTGATCATTGCTTTAAAATCACCTCTCTCGAACTTTAACTTACCTGTTGCAAAAGCCACTCCCATAGAAGCCATAGAAAGCGGTTTAGTACACCATTTATCCCAATCTTTTTGAGAAGCTCTCATATCCCAATCCGCTTCTTCACCATTATACAGTCCCGCAGATACAGCTTCACCATTTTCCACTATAAACACACAGCGTGGTTTCTCTTCATCTTTGAACCCGCATGTGATCACTGAGTCAAAATTGATCTCAGCTAATTTATCTTTTACTTCCGGTGTTTCATTCCATGCATCTTTAAGTGCATTGATCCATTCATCTGAAAAAAGTTGTGCCATTTTTTATCCTTTATTTCTAAGTCTATAAAATATCTCTATCCTATATGTTAAATCTACCTTTTATAGACTTAAATACACTACTTTTATAAAGGAAAAAAGCGTAGAAAAAAGCGCTGTGACACCATTCGTAGTGACTATGATTATGATAGTGTCACTGTTTGCTGACCGATCTCTTTATAGCGTCTGTAATAATGCTCCACAAAAGACCGTATCTCACTTTTAACAGGTAGATAGACGCCCTCTTCTTTACTTGCATATCTACTTAAATAGACATTGGCATCTTCTTTCTTCAAGTAACTTTGGGCCAATGCACGGTAGGCTTCTTGAAAGTGCTGTTTCATGGCATCGTATTTACTATAATCTATATTGATCTTTCCATCATAGAAGATAACGCCCGAAGAGAACAGAATGTCAAGATGGATCAATCCTTCACAATAATACGGTAAAACCTCACCCACTTCTCTCCACGCCATCAATCCTACTGCCCGACCTACGACATCATCAATGATATGATTTTTAAGTGCTTCTTTTTCGTTAATGAAAAATGCCATCAGTCCACCCGTTGTTGCCTTGAACTCTTCGATGTTCTTAAACTGTCCAGAAGCATTCATCTTGGTTTCTGTATCGGCATCTATCCATAAGATATGTCCATACTCATGCCCTACGGTCGATATATCATAAAGTTCATGCCAAAGTTCAGGATCATTTTCCAAGAGTGCTTTTTGTTTTTTTACAAAATCTTCACCCATCGTTTCAACCGAAAGTCTCATCGTCGGTTTAGACTTTTTACTCTCCATAACAAAATCTGCATAGGCAAAGATCTTCTTTCCTAATTCAGCAGATACCTCTTCATCATTCGGCACGACCTGTGCAGAAAAAAGCCCATTGAACTCTGCACCGTAGTACAGTACAGGTTGACCAATATAAAGTTGTGTTTCATCCACCTGCAAAAGATTCTTGCTCATGGTATGCAAAGCCTCTTCTCCAAACTCTTTAGCCATCTCATAGGCAAAAAGTTTAATGTTACTGCGTGTATTTGAGCCCTCTTGCAACTTAGGATTGATGATACGCAGATCCCACTCCAACGCTACCGCTTTTCTATAGTGATCTTCATAATACTCTAACGGATGCCCTACCTGCAATGGTGTTGTCACTGCCATCCAACGTCTGTCGACTTCTGCCCATTTTCCTATGAGTTCATCTGTATTCGTATGCCCAAAAGCGATCTTCAGTGCTGTAAAATAGGCGGTCCACTCTGCCTTTTGATCAAATACATCATCTTGATGTTGGTTCAAAAGTGCAATGAGCTGTTCAAGTGCAGTAGTAACCTCTCTCACCTCTTTAGGAAATGCCTCTGCATAAGCAATACTCTTATACGATGAATCCTCTTTTTTCAGTACAGAATAAGACCTGTCACCTATATTCCCACTCTCATCTTTGTCAAGCAAAGACTCACTCTGAAGCATCTCAAAGACCTTTGCATCATCACCATTGAACATTTCACTAAGCTCAAGGTTCACAGAGTGTAGGATGTGATCTGTCCAGTGGCTCTGCCATACACTCATCGCTACACCTACATAGTGCACGCCTAAAATGAGTGAACGATAAAAAGGTGTAAGAAGCTGTTTCTCCTCCACCCATGCAATAAAGCTCTCGTGTCGTGAGATATACATCGTGCTGACAAAACCGTATGCCAACTCTTTTTTCACCCTTATCTCTTCTGCAGCACAACCGCTTTTCTCCAATACCTGCTCCAATGCATCTTCACGAAGATTCACGATACGCGTCAGTGCAGCCATGGTGGTATCATCATCTCTGGGAATATCAATCAGGCTTAAGAATGCATCTACCGTCTCACTGGCTCTATCATGCCCCTTTCCCAATAGTTCATAATAGGCATTGAGTTCTGCCTGTCTACGCTGCAACTCATCATAAATGGCCTGCAGATCTTCCATAAATTTCTGTTTCATTATTTACCCTTTAACATCTGTATGATCGGCTGTGCCAGTCTCATGGCTTGCGCTCTGTGAGATAACTCTTTTTTCACATCCTCATCCAGTTCACCCAAAGTATTCTCAAAACCTTTTGGGATGAACATCGGATCATATCCAAATCCTTTGTCTCCTCTAGCCTCATCTATCACATCACCATGCATCCATCCATGTACGACATACTCTCCATATTTGGAGACGATCGCGATCGCAGCAGTATAGTATGCCGGTGTCGATCTCAGGCCCATCTCCTTGACTGTTTCAATGAGCTTATAGAGATTATCTTTGTCCGTAACATCTTCACCCGCGTAACGTGCTGAGTAGATACCCGGTGCACCATCCAGGATAGGCAGAGAGATACCACTGTCATCAGATATTACCATATACTCTTCGCCCAGTTTTTCATAGATCGTTCGTGCTTTTATGAGTGCGTTTGCGGCAAATGTATCTCCATCTTCTACGATATCAAATGCACCCAGGAGATCAGAAAAAGGCAACACTTCATCTTGACACATCTGTTTGAATTCTCGCAGCTTTCCTTTGTTTCCGGTCGCTAAAACAATGCGCATATCTCATCTCCTTTTCATAGAGTGATCTCTTGTGAAAATTCTTTTCACTGTTTTCATGATAGATAACAGAACTTCGCTTTATCATCTACTCTTAAATATTTCGTTATATAATGAGAGAAATTTTATCTAAATAGAGGTATCACTATGATTAAACAGATCATGCCGCTCAGTCTAATCGTCGGACTGAGATTTTTCGGACTCTTTATCGTCCTCCCTGTTCTCTCCATCTATGCACTTGACATGGAAGGAGCGACACCATTCCTTGCTGGTCTTGTCGTAGGTGGTTATGCGCTTACTCAAGCAGCATTTCAAGTACCTTTTGGACTGGTCAGTGACAAAGTAGGACGTAAAAAAACATTGCTTTTTGGTCTCATTATATTTATTATAGGTTCAGTGATCGCTGCGATGAGTGACAACATCTACATGCTTCTTATCGGACGTTTCCTTCAAGGTGCCGGTGCGATAGGATCTGTAGTATCGGCAATGGTAGCCGACCTGGTCAAAGAGGAACAGCGTGCACATGCCATGGCTATCATGGGTGGAACCATTGCACTGAGTTTTGCAGCAGCGATGATCATCGCACCTATCGTAGGGGGTAACTGGGGGATAGACAAACTCTTCTGGCTCACTGCCATTCTTTCAGTGATGGCCATAGGTATCTTGTTCACAGCGGTGCCTCAACCACCAAAGATCATTCACAGTTATGCCGAAGAAGAGTCCAAGATGATGGAGGTCTTTAAAGACAAGTCTCTCACACGTATGTATATCACATTTCTTTTCCACTCATCCATTATGACCATGGCGTTTTTCATCATCCCGGTCGTGATGACACAAGGGCTTGAAGAAGGCGGATTTGGTTGGGAGAAATCCGAACTCTGGAAAGTCTATTTCCCTGCAATGATATTTGGTTTCTTTGCGATGGCACCTGCTGCGATATTTGGAGAGAAGTACGGTAAAGGGAAACAGGTCTTTATGATCTCCGTGGCTGTCATCTTCTTAGGGTTTCTTGCTATGGGGTTTGCCGGTGAGGCATGGATCTTTGTCGTAGGTGTAGTACTTTTCTTCATCGGATTCAATATGTTTGAACCGCTCTTACAGAGTTTTGTTGCCAAATTTGCCAAAGTCCACCAAAAAGGTGCTGCCCTTGGTGTAGCCAATACATTTGCCTATGTCGGTATCTTCTTGGGTGGTTTGATCGCTGGTTGGCTCATGCAGCACTATGACAGAGCGACACTTGCAGTTTTTGTAGCCATCCTATCGGCTCTATGGTTCTTCTGGGTAGCGACTATGCCAAGCCCGAACAACAGAGGAAATGTCTACCTGCCATTAGATATCTTTGACCGTGAAAGAGTCTCATCATTAACCTCTCACAAAGCGATCGTGGAAAGTTATGTGAATGAAACAGAAAATATCGCAGTGATCAAATATGAAAAAGATATGATAGATGAAGATGAGATCAGAGGAATGCTAAGCTAACTTCCTTCAGTTTGCTATGGATCAGGAGGGTTAATTCCTATCTCCTCCATAGAAATTATTTTTCTCTTTATACATATTTCTATCTGCAATCTGTATAAGTTCAGAGAAGTTCCTTCCATCGGAAGGGTAACAGGCACTACCGATACTCATACTGATCAAACACGGTTTATCGTTGTTCATCACAGTGATAGGGAATGCCGTTTTTATCGCCGCAACTATTTTGGAAATTGTTTCGCTATGGGAGATATCCTCAAGGATCAACACAAATTCATCGCCCCCATATCTCGATACGATATCATTGCGGCGTAATAACTCTTCAAGTTTCTTAGACACTTTTTTCAACACTTTATCGCCAAACTCATGCCCATATCTGTCATTATACTCTTTAAACCCGTTAATATCACATATGAGAAGAGCCATTTTTTGGCGGTGTCTCACAGCCCTGAGCTCAGCCATTTCATATTGTTCTTCTAAAAGAACACGATTTGCCAATCCTGTTAAAGGATCATGCATAGCCAAATGCTGAAAATGT
>Ga0180435_10002240_pt1 | contig 19823 bp, 14 predicted proteins | sample SS_ome_3_FD_132467 | JGI IMG/M metagenome (GOLD analysis project Ga0180435, IMG submission 132467) | Hypersaline lake sediment archaeal communities from the Salton Sea, California, USA - SS_3_S_1 metaG | ecosystem: Environmental > Aquatic > Non-marine Saline and Alkaline > Hypersaline >...
GGGCCAGATGTAATTGTTTTTCTGACAAGAAAATACATAATATGAAAACGGGAAAATTCAATCGTGATGAGTATAAAAAAACCTAAAAAAAGTTTAACCGCATTTTTTATTATCGCGGTCCTTGTGGTTCTGGTAGTGGGTATAGCATTGCTTTGGCAAATACCTCATTCGTCCGAAAGCTCCCCGATTCCTCAGGATAATCATACTGTCCAGCGGCGTGACCTTATTGTTTCGGTTACCGAAAGCGGCAATGTCAAAGCACGTAATTCGGTTGATATTCGTTCTCAGGTCGAAGGACGTACGACCATTATCAGCATTGTTCCCGAGGGTACCCAGATTACCGAAGAAGATGTCAAAAATAAAAAAGTACTTGTCGAGCTGGACTCATCGGAACTGACGGAGGATTACACCCAGAAGAAGATCACCTTTGCTACCGCTGAGGCTAATTATACCGAAGCCAGGGAAACTTATGAAATTCAGAAGAAACAAAACGAAAGTGACATCAGCGAAGGGGAACTGGAAGTAAAATTCGCCCACATGGATCTGCAGAAATATTTAGGTGAAATTCTGGCTCGGGAAGTTCTGGATTCGCTTCAGAAAAACGAGAAGGCCACTCCCCCGGAGATACTCTCCCTGACAGGCGATTCCAGATTGGGCGGCAGTGCTTATTTACAGAAGACCGAGCTGGAGTCGAATATCGATTTGGCCAAGGAGAAGCTTACCCGGGCGGAAACCAGACTGGCGGGAACAGAAAAGCTATTTTCTGCCCAATATGTAGCCAAAGCGGAACTGGAAGCGGACCAGTTGGCGAAAAAACAACGAGAAATTGAGTTGCAGCAGGCTCGTTTGTCCCGGAATTTGTTTTTGCGTTACGAATTCCCCAAGGAAACTGAAAAGCTACTCAGTGATTACCAGGAAGCTCAACGCCAACTGGAACGAGTCAAAGCTCGGGCGCGCTCCAAATTGGACCAGGCGCGTGCCAAACGTCTCAGCGCCGAGGCTACTTATGTTCTCCAAAAAAATCGTCTGGAGCGTTTAAAAAAGCAAATCGATTCGTGTGTAATTACCGCGACCAAGCCGGGCATGGTTGTCTATGGTTCGAGTGGGGATTTCTATGCCCGTCGATATCGACTCATCGAATTAGGCGGAGATGTTCGTGAACGGCAGAAGATTATCACCATTCCCGATTTTTCCGCTATGGCCGTCGATATCCAGGTTCATGAATCGTGGGTGGACAAGGTAGAACCCAATCAAGTAGCTATAGTCACTCTGGATGCGTTTTCCGATATAAAATTAACCGGAAAAGTGCTCCACGTTGCCCCACTGCCCAATCCTCAAAGTTACTGGATGGATACAGGCCTGAAAGTCTATTCCACCGATGTCAGTATAGACGGCCAACATGATTTTCTGAAACCCGGGATGTCGGCAAAGGTGCAAATAATTATCAAGGAACTGAAAGATGTTATTTGTGTTCCGCTCCAGGCCGTAGCCAATTTACCTGATGGAAAGGTTTGTTATGTTTTGACAACGGAGGGCGTGAGAGAACGAGAAATCGTAACCGGAGATTTCAACGAAAACTTTATCGAAATCATTGCAGGACTTCAATCCGGTGAAATTGTTTCTCTGTTGCCTTCCCGCTGGTCTGTCAAGCAGGAAAACAAAGGTTCTTCGCTCGAACAACCATCCGAAACCCAAAAACCTTCCCCCAAAACCGGAAATAAAGAAAAAAAATAAAACCTTACTGGGCGAGGTACGTATGTCTATTGTTACGCTACAAAAAATAACAAAATCCTATCAGCTAGGTTCCACTCGATTACAAGTGCTGCATGGAGTCGATCTGACTTTTGCCAAGGGTCAGTATTCTGCTATCATGGGCCCCAGCGGTTCCGGTAAATCAACCTTGTTGAACTTGCTTGGCTGCCTGGATCGCCCTACACAGGGGCATTATTATCTCGGAGACGAGGATGTGTCGAAAATGTCCGATGATGAACTATCCCGGATACGTGGATCGCGCATCGGATTTATCTTTCAGTCCTACAATCTTATTTCTCAGTTGAATGTGATTGAAAATATCCAGGTTCCTATGTTTTATCAGGGACAGCCAGAGAATGATAGTCGTCATAAAGCTCTGGAGTTGGCGGAAATGGTGGGTTTGAGCGAGCGTGTTCGCCATCGTCCTTTTGAGCTTAGCGGCGGTCAGCAGCAGCGTGTTGCCATCGCCCGGGCTCTGGCCAACGATCCCTTTATTATTCTGGCCGACGAACCCACCGGGAATCTCGATTCCGAGAGCGGTTCTGAAATTCTGGCTCTTTTGGATAACCTGCACCGACAGGGCACTACCCTGGTTGTCGTTACTCATGATGCGAAAATTGCCCTACGCGCTCAACGTTGTATTCATCTTCTGGATGGGAGAATCGAACGCATTGAGACGAATCATAAAGTAAGCCCGACGAAGGATTGAATAATGATTTGGTTTCGTATGAAACGTACCATTAAGTTAGGAGCGAAAAGCCTGTGGATGCATCGGCTCCGTTCTATTTTAACTACGTTGGGGATAGTCTTCGGTGTCTGTTCGGTCATTGCCATGCTCGCCATTGGCGAAGGAGCCAGTCGGGAGGCCCAACGACAGATTGCCCGCCTCGGCAGCCGTAATATCATTATCAAAACGGTAAAACCAGCCGAAGAACAGCAGGCCAGCGGTGAAGACAGCAGTATGACCAGCTACGGCCTGACCTACGCTGATGCCGAACGTTTCCGGGCTACGATTCCCAATGTAGAGGTAGTGGTTCCCCTGCGTCGTATCAATCAACAGGCCTGGTATCGCAATCGTAAAGTTGCTGTTGAGGTTATCGGTACCGTTCCCTGGTACACCGATATCGCCCCGGTCCGGCTCAAAGGCGGTAGCCGGTTTTTTAGTGCGATTGAAGCAATGAATCAACAGAGAGTATGTATTCTTGATGAAAGCGTCATTGAAAAATTATTTCTTATCGATAATCCCATCGGATGTCATGTCAAGATTAAGAATAATTATTATTACGTGGTCGGGGTTGTCGATGTTGTCAGCCCCATTAAAACCAATAATGAATTATTTAATAGTACCGACGCACCGAGTTCGGATAACGGAGGTGTTGCAGGTAAAGTGTATATTCCCTTGACAACATTCAAGTACAGCTTTGGAGAAATATCTGTCCAGATTAGCGGCTCCAACCGCCAAATGGAAAAAGTCGAACTGGAAGAAATAACCGTCAAGGTCCATTCCATCGACCAGGTTAAAGCCACCAGCGATATCCTTGAAGATATGCTCTCCCGCACCCATAAGAAAAAGGATTATCAAATTGTTGTCCCTTTGGAATTATTGCGTCAAGCTGCCGAGTCCAAACGGATTTTCAGCATTGTCCTGGGTTCTATTGCCGCCATTTCCCTGCTCGTTGGAGGAATCGGCATCATGAATATTATGCTCGCAACTGTAAGTGAGCGTACCCGTGAGATAGGCATCCGCCGGGCCCTGGGGGCGCGTCAGAGAGATATCATTATTCAGTTTCTCTCGGAAACCGTTTTGCTAACTCTTACCGGAGGTATCCTGGGTATTATTTTAGGGGCTCTGATACCTGAAATTGTGACCCGTATCTTTGCCATGCCCACCGTGGTGACGGGAAGCTCTCTGGTGTTGGCTTTTGGGATATCGGGCGCGATTGGGATTGCTTTCGGCTTATACCCCGCTTATCGGGCTGCTCATATGGACCCGATCGAGTCCTTAAGGCATGAATAAATCCTGCCACCGATGACAGAAAATATACCCATCGGGTATGAGAATTCCTGGCAGGGTTTGATGTATTTGTTTTCTGGATAAATATATACATAACGCGAAAACGGGAAAATTCAATCGTAAGCAGTATAATTTCGGGGGGGGTATTTATTGCCACCATATCATATGGGGCTCATAAAAGCATCGCGGCAAAACGGAATAATTCATAAATGATTGACCTGTAGTGAAATATATAAAATCTTTACGCGAAATCGTCCGGTAGCTCCCCCTTGTTAGCCCCTTTGATATCTTCCCGGTCCTCTCTTAAGCCGTCTTTTGGTACAACCGATATTGATAGTATAGCTAAATCCCTGCTATAATAATAAATAAAATCAATAAAGGTGGAGAACAAACATCGTGGGTAAATATTTATATCCAATCATTTGGGCCTTATTATTTATGGCGTTACCAGCCTCGGCGGAATTGTACCGGGTACCGGCTGATTTTAGTTCCATTCAAGAGGCCATTGTGGCTGCCGATTCCGGTGACGTTATCGTCGTTGATCCCAATACTTACTACGAAAATATCAATTTTCTGGGTAAGAACCTTACCCTTCGTTCTCTTGATCCCAACGATCCGGATATCGTATCCCAAACAATTATCGACGGCAGTCAGCCTGTCGATCCTGATAAGGGATCCGTTGTCACTTTCGACTCGGGTGAAGATAGAAATGCTGTGCTTAGCGGATTCACCCTTCGTGGTGGTACCGGTTCCTGGATAGTGGTTTATTGGCATTTCCAAGGTTATTTCTGGAATCGCTGCGGTGGGGGGGTAATATGTTACAATCAGTCCTCACCTACCATTCGCAAAAATGTCTTTCGTAACAACAACACCGGTCAGGGAGGGGGCGTGTATTATTATAACTACAGCCATCCAGCTATCCTGGAAAATACTTTTGTGAACAATACCGCCGTTAGCGAGCATGGCTTTACACCTCCCGATACCGAATACCCCAGCAACGACCACGGCGACGGCGGTGCTATTGTTGGTTATCATTACTGTAACGGAATCATCAGTAAAAATCTGATCCGCGACAATCACGCTGATGCCTATGGCGGGGGGATTCATATCAGGCAATGGTCAGATGGTATCATTTCTCAGAATCAGTTTTTCAATAACGACTCGGCTTTGGGGGCTGGAATTCATATTACCTATACCTCCTCTCCCCGGATTACCCAAAACCATATCGAAAATAATGTAGCCGGTGCCCTCGGTGGCGGTGGAATATATATTTATTATCTGTCCAATCCACTTATCGAACGAAATCTGATTATTCGCAATATTTCCTCCAATGGAGCCGGCGTTGCGGTAAAATTTAGCAGTGCTCCCGTTATCCGCAGCAATATTATCATCAGTAATAAAGAAGGGGCCGGCATCGTTAGTACCAGCTCTGCTCCCGCAATTTACCATAACACGATTATTTTCAATACGCCTCAAAGTTATTCGGGAGGGATTTATTGTAACGGCGGCTCTTCCGTGAAAATTATTAACAATATCATAGCTTTTAATGACGGTGGTTACGGCGTCAACGTCAAGGCAAACTCTACCGCGGTAGTAAAATATAATAATCTTTGGAAAAATGGTTTAGGAAACTATGGTCCTGACTATCCCGACCAGACCGGAATTTCCGGCAATATTTCCGTCAACCCCGGATTCATATATGAATCCGACCGTTTTGTCCGGCTGAGTAATTCTTCGCCTTGTATCGGGGCCGGTGATCCCAATTACATCTTGGCCGAAGGGGAGACCGATTACGATGGCCATCCGCGTAAATTAAAATTACGCACCGATTTGGGTGCCGATGAAGTCTATCCCGTCTCGAACGACTCCAGTGGCAAACAATACGAAACCATTCAGCAGGCTATTAATGAAGCACAAAACGGGCATGTTATCACAGTGGTACCAGACCGTTTTGATGAAAGCATCCATCTGATGGGAAAGAATATTACCTTGCGATCCACCGATCCCTACGATTGGAATGTGGTAGGGCGAACCGTCATTCATGGCCGACAGCAAGACAGTCCCGTCGTAACCTTTGTCGGCACCGAAACAGCTGACTGTCATCTCGCTGGCTTTACCATAACTGGTTCCGCTCATACCGATCCGGGGGGTGGGATCCTGGCTAACCAGGCCCTGGCCGTCATCAGTCATTGCTGGATTACGGACAACCAGGCCCAACAGGGGGCGGGGGTGTATGGCCTGCGGGGCCGAATCCAAAATTGCCGTATATCTTATAATCAGGCTCAGTCTGATGGCGGGGGAGTTGGCAATTCCGGGGCGGAGGTAATGAATTGCTTGATTTTCGGTAATTCCGCTAACCGGGGCGGCGGTCTTTACTCCTGCAATGGTTACCTGAGCAACAATACGATAGTGGAAAATAAGGCAGTCCTGTCCGGAGGAGGTTTTCATTCCTGCCAGGGCACCATAACCAACAGTATTATCTGGCAGAATACCGCTGCCCAGGCACCGAATCTGGCCAACGGCTCCGATCCCAATTATTCCTGTATCGAGGGCGGCCATCAGGGAGTAGGCAACATTGCAGACAATCCGGGCTTTGTGGATCCCAATAATGACAATTATCATCTAAATCTGTTTTCTCACTGTCGGGACCGGGGCAATAACTCCGCTATTATTGCTGAATTAATAGATTATGATAACGAACCCCGCATTTTTTCTGTCGATCCCAACCTGTCTCCGATAGTGGATCTGGGGGCGGATGAGGTGGTTACCAATTCGTCCGATTTCAGCGGAGATGGCGTGGTCGGAGTATATGACTTGAGCCTGTTTTTAACCCAGTGGCTCGATGAAGGGTCATTTTTGTCTGCCGACCTGAATGAGGATCATCGCGTGGATTTCGAGGATTACCTTCTTTTCTCCGAACAGTGGTTGTGGCGGGCACATTATCTGCCCTGAAGTTTCTTCTTTGACAAAAGTGGTACTTTTGCCGATAAATAAATAGTGCGTTTTCGCACTTTTTCTTGGGTAATATATTAACGCAACATATTGACAGGGAATTCTAACAGTAAAAATTGCGAAAGTTAAGAAATATATACTGCTTCCGATTGAATTTTCCCATTTTCGCATAATGTATATACTTAACCAGAAAACAATTACATTGGGCCCTGCCAGGAATTTTCATACCCGATGGGTATAAATCCAGTAAAGATTCTTTGTTTAAGGAGTAAAGGTTATGAGAAGTTATATTGCAATATTAGCTGCTGTTTGTCTTGTCGGGTTTGCCGCCGGTTGCCAGAAAAATCAATTACAACAATGCCAGTCTGAAAATCTCAAACTGCAACAATTGGTAAAAGAAGCCCAGGAAACAGCGAAAAGGAAGGATGATTCAGCGGCTGAAATGATTAAGATTTTGTTAGACGATAGTTCCAAAGAGCACCAAGAACTCATAGCTCTTAAAGAAAAATACGCCGAAGAACAGACTCGAAATCATGAGCTCGGCAAAAAGCTGGATGAAAGCCGTAAAACCATCGCCAAACTCCAGGGCGAAATCACAAAGCTGAAAAGCAAATAATAAGCTGTTATACCCATCGGGTATGAGAATTCCTGGCAGGGCCGGGAACCAAACAGGTTTTCATGGAGTCGTAATCTGCATGAATTAAGTGAAGGCCATTTACACAGCTAAATGAACACTCCCAACAGTTATGTTCGCGTCCCGGGACTGGTTTTATTCGGGAAAGGTGATCTCTGCGTTTTGTTGGAAACCGTCGTTGCCGAACTTGATCGCAAACGGTACTGTCCCCGTTCGGGATAGTTCCGCAGCATTTTTTATCGATATTTTGTAGGTGCACTTCTCCAGGTTGAAGTTGACCTTGGCAATCTCACCACTTTGCAGGGCGATTTTCTTGCCGGCAAATATTTTTTTTCCTGATTTATGTCGAGTCAGGTCGGTCGCGGGAATCACAAACTCCTGTTGGCCCCATGTGATAGTTATCGGTACGGTCGATAAATCAAGCTCCGGATCGGCCATCGTGAACTCACCGGAGACGGCAAGAGAAGTGGCTTTTTTATTTACCTTTCGGTTTTTGACACGCAATGTGTCGCTGTCACCGTATAGTAAGCAAATGGGAAGTAGCTTTTTCCCATTGATAACATTTTCCTGGGCAGTACCGGCCGCGGCGAAATCACCCAGCGAAAGGCCTAAGGTGATCGTATCTTTCATTCCGGTCAGGTCTATTCCCATTGCGGCAACGACAAAGGTTTTTTTGTCCAGATTGATTCGGATGATATATGGCGATTCTTTGGGGCCCACATAGTTCAATTTGGTATTTTTGTTGTTGAGCTTCACCCGCGTATTATCGAATGTTATTGTTTCGTCGGAAAAGATTTTTTCCTGACAACTGATCTGCACCGCGAGTTCATCGATACCTTCGAAACTTTCGGGCGGCTCCGTCAATGTCCCGGTGAGTACTATTTTGTCCAATGGAGCTTCCCGGTTTTTTTTTGCTTTGACAAGGGCCTTTACAATCGTCAAATCCGTAGAGTTGATTTGCCCGCCTGTTTTCCGAATCGTTAAGGTATCCAGCACTGTCCCCTCAGCTAAAGGGTCATTATCAATGATTGTTCCATCCGCGGCGGTAATCAGGCTTAACAAAACGGTTTCTCCGGAGCCGTTACAGTCAAATTGAATTTGATCGGCAATCATGGTCGGGCCTATAGGACTGGCATTAAAAAACTGTGATCCCCCGATTCGCAAGGTATCCGGCGCAGCGTTTCCCAGTACCTTCCCCGCAAATTCATAAACAGTTGGAAAGGTAATTTCCGTCGCATCTAAAATACCTGTGACAGGATTGTTCATCGTAAGCTGCACATCGTAAACTTCACAACTTGATCCTTCCGTCAGATGAATACCCAGGCTAATATTATCGGACGGTTCCAGGGTGATCTCATCCAGGTTAATATCCCCGTTTACACTCAGAACCAGCCCCGCCGTTGCTGTATTTGCCCATACTAGTACCAGAAGTAAGAAAAAATACTTACACATTTCCATCAATCCTTTATGTAAAACAATTCAAGCATGTAAATAAAAAGTACTTATCTTAACATCGGCACAATTATCTCCCCAATCAAGCCCTAACCCGGCAGGGCCGGGAACCAAATAGGTTTTCATGGATTCTTGCTCCATTATCAGGATTTTTTAACCATTTTGCGCAAGATTCCATTGGTAAGATACTAAATAGGTCTATAAAAAAAACGAGGCAGGCTATAAAACCTGCCCCGTTCATTATTTGTCGCAACACCGAATACGCTGGTATTGCTATAAAAAACAATTCAAATTAGGCACGACGACGACGAATCAAAGCCAGTCCGCCCAGGCCCAGTAAAGCCATTGTCATCGGTTCCGGAATCTGCCTGATGATCAGACGATCCAGAATATGACCGTCTTGCAGATTACTTTCACCATCGATAATGTTACCGGCTTGATCAACGATAACCAAGTCAACAATCACATCGCCTTCACCTTCGCAGTGGAACAAAATCTCATCCACGATCTTGGCCGGGCCTTCAACCGCTGGGCTGAAGATATTCCCGCCGCCCATGCGTAAGCGTTGAGCATTGCCTTCGAGAACTTTTCCGGCGAGGTCAAACTGATGGAACGTAATATCCGCAGCATCAAGTTTTCCTAAATCATTGCTGAGATTGAGTCCCCAGTCAAATACGGCAACATTGTGCCCGTCCATAACCATGATATCGATGACAATCGTATCAGAAGGGGCAAGGACGATTTCGTCCGGAGCCGGCAGACCATTCACACTGAGCTGGATAACGGCACTGGCCATTGAGGTCATACCAAGAACTAAAGCTAACACTAAAAACTTTTTCATAACTTAACTCCTTTTAACGTCAGGTTTTCTCCGCCACCTCGGGAACATTTCCTCCACAAAAGGATATTACTCACGGTGGCATAACTCTTACATAAATTTTAAAACAACATCTTATCTAGCCTATATAGCGACGATTACGGGCAACCGTTATCCCAACCATTTTTCAGGCCGACGATATCAGCCGGATCGATCGAGCCATTGCGGGAGAAGTCGGCTTTGATATCATAGACGCCACTATCCCAGGCGGTTTTCAGGATTACGATTTCCGCCGGCTCAACAATTCCGTTACCATTGGCATCACCAAACGGGAAGCAGGGATAACCCCAGCAGGCCTGAATCGGGATGGTAATAGGCAGGTTAGTCATCAACTGGCTGCCGACTACACCACCACGATCATCATCCAAATCGATTTTAACGGTAGCCCAATCGGGACCCTGCAGCTGCAGAGTAATCAGACTGTCGCTTTGCGGACCGGGATTCGGACCGGCCACACCGTCTTCAACGCGGGCCATGCATATCGAAGCCGCACTTACGCCAACGCCAAGATCGATCGCACCGGGATTACCGGCAGGATCGGCGATCGGATGTCCGTCACCAATCGCGTACAGGAGTCTGGCCGCGTCGTCAAGACTGTAGTAGTAATCCGGATACAGCTCAAAATTAGCACTGGCATTGGAAGCACTCATAATATCGGCAGAACCAGAAATAATTTCTACTTTAAGGCCTATACCGACAGGATTCGTGCCATCCAGTACATCATTGCCGTCACCCACGGTGTCCTGGACTGCATAGCTGATTGTAAAGGAACCGTCATTATTATTGGTTGCTTTGAAATTCACATACTCACCTGCGCACAGGGGAGCGGCTAAGGCTAATACCGCAATTAAACAAATTAATTTTTTCATCATCTTCTCCAAGAAATGAACAGATAACCAATTAAAAAACAACAAATTACGCGTCAGGCTCAATTCTATTCCCAGTGCCTCATTCCGGGAAATCATCGAAAATCAACACCCGACTACAAAAGAAACTGAACAGAATTACTTCCCCAGTTCCACCTCCTTTCTCGCCTCTTGGTTAGAAGCTGGTCTTCCTCCCTCTGGGAAGGAACGGTGAAAACGTATATGTGTGTGTTTTAATACTTTTGACATAACGAAAAGCGTGCTAGCAACAAGCACCGCATGAGATTCTTTCTTAATATTATAGTAAGCAGAATAGAGTCTTGTGTCAAGGGTAAACTAAAAATTATAGGACAAAAATGCCGTTTTTTTTTAAACAAAATTTGATGTCTTCCATTTACCAAGCACGCTATGTAATGATGCAAATATTAAGCCAAAAAAAAACGATAATTTAAAAAAAACAAATAAATCTATAAGTGTTTTGTTACAAATAGATTACGTTTTATGTTACTTTTTCTCTGATTGACTGGAGCCCGGCGAAAAATAACACCAGGTTGCAAAAAATCAACTTTGTTAAGACGTTATATTTCTTAAAGGCTTGTAGAATAAGGGCATATATCAATGTTGCTCTCAGGCAACATTGATATGGCGGGAAACGCTAATGCGTTTTTCCAGGCCCGGTTCTCAATCTTTTCGAAAACGGATAAATATGGGTAAGAACTAAATTTGAATATCTGAGCGCGTCGATAACTATAATTAAACATAGTCATTAGAACAAGGATAATAAGGTATGCCCAGCCCTGCGGATAATATTATTTCTATTGAGTGTAATCCCAATTGTCACCTTAACCGTCTCCAATATTCGGTTTTAAGTGTCAAAGTTAAGGTTCGTCAGCGTCAGTTAGGAGGCTCGGGGCCGTTTGGCGTTTTCATTCGTACTAATCTGAATCAAGCCCAGCGAATTCGGCAACAGATCATCGATCGGGTGGAAAGAAGCCAAAGCTATTCCACTGATTATTATGATATTCCAGCCCGATACGATCCGGAAGCGGATGAATATGTTTTCGATGTGTTACTAAGTGAAGTAGGTTATTTCGAGTTTAAGGCCCGGGTGGAGTCCTCCCAACGGGATAAACCCTGGGTAAAATGGGCCGACGGCTCCAATGTGGGTATATCGGTAACTCCTTTAGAATATGGACGTAATAATTCGATATATTGTGCTTTTATCCGACAGTTCGGCTCAAATAAGGAGCAGGCCAGCCTGAAAGATGAGAATCTGGAAAAAACCATCCAGGATTTGGAAGAAAAGGGGGCTTATGTTTTGCCCCCGGGGGGTAATTTCCAGTCATTTATGCGGGAGTTACCATTTATTATCCAGAAAATGGGTATGAAAATTATCCATTTACTGCCCATTAATCCGGTTCCGACCGCGTATGGCCGAATGGGTATGTATGGCAGTCCCTATGCCACCACCGATTATTTCGGGATCGACCATACCTATGGCACCTTTAGTCGTTATAAAACCATCGAAGATCAATTTATTGATCTTACCTCGACGATCCATGGTCTTGGTGCCAAAGTTTTTCTCGATATGGTTATCAACCATACCGGTTGGGCCAGCAGCATTCTGTTTACCCATCGCAAATGGATTACAGTGGGGGAGGACCGGAAGATTATTTCTCCCGGCGCCTGGGGAGTAGTATGGGGAGACCTGGTGGAGCTGGATTATCAGCACCAGGATTTATGGCAATATATGGCTAAAGTATTTTTGGTATGGTGTCAAAGAGGGATTGATGGTTTTCGGCTTGACGCAGGTTATATGGTACCACTGGAGGTTTGGCAGTATATTATCTCTAAAGTGAGGCAGGAATTTCCCAATACTCTATTTTTGCTGGAAGGGCTGGGCGGCCCCTGGGAAACCACCGAACAGCTTTTGACCGAGGGCCAAATGAACTGGGCCTATTCGGAATTGTTCCAGAATTACTCCCGACAACAGATTGTCGATTATCTGCATTACGCCCAGAATGTTTCCGCGGGGAAAGGGCCCCTGGTTCATTATGCCGAGACCCATGATAACGACCGGTTGGCCAAGAGCGGGAAAGATTATACTCGCATGCGTCTTTATCTTTCGGCCTTTACATCCTTTTCCGGCGCCTGGGGATTTACCAATGGAGTGGAATGGTTGGCCACCGAAAAAATTGATGTTCACCGCAATACGGGCTTGAACTGGGGGCATGAGGATAATCTGGTCGAAGAAATCACCCAGATTAATAAAATCCTGGCGGAAAATCCTGCCTTTTGGGAAAGAGACAATCTGGAGATAATTGATGCCGGTCATGAGGAAGTGCTTGCCTTTGTCCGCAGTAACAGTGATCACAGTAATGTCATTGCTGCCGCCATTAATCTCAATGCCGGGCAATCGCGTGAATTTGCCCTGGATTTTTCCCGGAATTCCCTTTCCGCAATGACCGGGCCGGGTACGTTAATGCATAATTTATTAACCGACGGCAAGGAAACACTCTCTTGGGAAAAACGCATTGAATCTCAATTATCTCCCGGCGGATGTGTTCTCTATCAGATTACCTCACCGGCGGAATCAACTCAGCCGAAAATACCGGCGATATTTGATGTCGATGCCGACAAAATTGCGCTGTTATATCGCATTTTACTGAGTCGTTTCGAATCCTATGAAGTCGGTCAAATCGACCAGGAAAAGCTGCTCCGTCAGGTCGATGACTTTCGCAAATTCATTGTGCTGGTCAATTCACTCACCCTGGAATATTTAATCCGTGAAGATCTGGACGAAGTTCTGCGGCTGGTCGAAGCGGACCAGGTCGAGCGTTATTCAGCCTTATGGACTTTTCGTGAGTCGAGCAAGGAATTTATTATTTCCGGCGATAAATGGCTGGTAGTGCATACGTTTGTACCCTGTACCGCCTATCTCAAAACGGCGGCGGCCACATTATCGATGGAATCCATTCCCAGTCCTGACGGTCTGGGCCATCTCAGTTTTTTTCCGCCCCAACCGGAAAATCAATACTCCATGTTAAAGTTTTACTGGAAGATTCAGCGTGGGCAGATGATTCAGCGTCAATGGCAGGAAGAGGAGTATCCCATTCTTTCGGTTCCTTCCGGCCGAAAGGCACCGCGGTCGCGAAAAATCTATCCTCTATTTCTGGATAAATCTCAATTAAATACCGAAAATCCCACCGTCCTTTTAAGTAATGGTATCGGAGGGCTATGTCAAACCCACGCCCGGCCCGACAAAGACGACACTAAATACAACTCGCTTCTCAGCATTACGCCGGACCCGGCCTGTCCGGCCCATCGGATTTCGTTGGTCAAGACAACCAGGGAAACGGTTCGAATCGGGCAAAAGTATTTTGATTTGGATGAAAGTTTTTTAGTTGGTTTTACTCGTTTCCCGCAACCAAAATGGGAATTCGTTTATGATGACGGCCAATTTTATGTCAATCTGGAACGAAGCCTGGTTATGCCTTATCGGGAGAACACTGTTTTTATTCGCTACAAGATTAAAGATGCCAATACTCCCGTTACGTTAATTTCCAAATGTTTTTTGGAATACCGTGACCTGCACTTACCTCATAAATTCTCGGATGAACTGGATGTTTTATATCTGGAGTCTTGTAATTCTCTCACTGGGCGTACGGGGATCGAGTTTACCCCCGCCCCTGATTTGACCTTGAAAATTGTTGCCAAGGCCGGTGAATATATTAATCAGCCTCATTGGATTCGGGATTTGGATTATCCCGTCGATGCCGAACGTCAACTCGATTCGAAAGGAGATGTTTTTGCTCCGGGTATATTCAGTATCAACCTGCACAAGGGGGAAAGTCAGGTTCTGGTCATAACCGCTCGGCCCGAAAAAATCGAGAGCCTTTCCGCCCATCGGGCTTCCACTTGTGAAAACCGCCGCATAAAAAACCTGTTATCCGCTATTCCCGATCCGGCGGCTGCCAGAGATCCGGTGGTGAAAATACTGACTATCGCCATGGATCAGTTTCTGCATTATACCGGTACGTCCTGGACGGTAATTGCCGGTTACCCCTGGCTGGGCTCTGCCACCCGGGAAGCTCTGCACTGTGTCGGTGGCCTTTTGGCTATCGGTAAAGACGAGGTCGTTCGTGACCTTGTTTTGCAGGCCTCCCAGACTGAAGAAAATGGTTTGTTAACCGACGAACTTTATTCCGGGAATCCTATGCGTATCGGCCTGGAAGCTTCGCTGCGCCTCTTTATCGCGGCTCAAAATTATGTTCAACATACCGGAGATGAATCTTTCTGGGACCAATCCACCGGCCAGGGGCGCAGCTTGCGTGATGTCCTGGCCAGTATCTATCGAAATTTACGCAATCCGTTCGATGAATACGCCCCCCGTATGGATGATGCCAGCGGCCTGCTTTACAGTCCAGCCGGGGCCACCTGGATGAATACTACTCATCCTCAGGCTACCCCGCGTGCCGGTTATCCCGTGGAAATTCAGGCCCTTTGGTATCAGGTCTTGTCCGTTCTGCCCGAGGCCTGTCCTTCCTATGCGGTTGAAGCCCGTCAACTTCTTGAATTGTTCCAGGAAAAATTCTTTTCTTTGTTCTGGAATCCACAGCGGAATTATCTGATGGATGTTTTAGCGAGCGAAGAATTCCAGCCCGCCGCCCGGGCGATGCAAGATACCACATTACGATTCAATCAGCTCTTGGCCATCAACGCCCAGCTGGTACCCCGGGAGCATTCCCGTCAGGTTGTCGATATCATCAATCGCCGCTTGCTGATCCCCGCCGGAGTTCGTTCCCTTTCGGAAGATCCGCTGGCGACACCATTACCAATTACCGACGATCAGGGCATTCTTTTAGCCGATCCGCGTATGCCCTACCAGGGCCAGTGTGTCGGCACTGAAATGCGACGCCGTTTGGCCTATCATAACGGTACCGCCTGGCCCGGTGCTTATCCCGCTTTTATAGAAGCTCGTGTTGCCGCGTTTCAAATTTCAGACCTGGCGGTCAAGCAAGCCCTGGCGTTTTTCGAGCCCGTTTGGTCTGATCTGTTTACCGCAGGTATCGGGACCATTTCGGAAATGAAGGATGGCAACTACCCCCACCGTCCCCGAGGTTGTTTCGCCTACGCCCCGGGTGTGGCTGAAACTTTACGGGTATATCTTAAACTAAAATACCAGCGTAACCATCACACGCACACACAGCGAAAGTCTGAAAGAGTCCTTACCAAATGAGCCGTGATGGTTTGATATGCCCATTGGGTATCATTTTTTCCGGCAAAGCCGATAATAAGTGATTGCCATAATAGTGTTTTATAATCACTTGCATGGTGTTTTTCAAATGGGACAGGTATAAACGAGTGACAGTCTCAAAAGCAAAAAAGGATAGGCAGTCTTGAAAAGTTTTCTCATCGATACTCTAAAAGCAACGGATCGGATTCTTTCCCGGGGCTATCTAAAACTGGCCGGTGAGAAAAAACATCTGCTTTGTTTCCTCTTTCACGGCATTTTTCGGGATCGACAGGAGCGTTCTTTACATTTGCTCGATGCCGAGCACGGTATTACGATAGATCAGTTTCGTGTTTTCGTGGAATATATGTTGGATTGTCAATATACATTCGTCAGCCCCGACGATATTCTCCAGGGTTTGCAGAGCGAAAAAAAATATGTCATGATTACTTTCGACGACGGTTATTTCAGCAATCAATTCGTTCTCCCGGTTTTGCGGGAGTTTCATGTTCCCGCTGTATTTTTTATCTCTACTTACCATATAATCAATCAGCGTTGTTTTTGGTGGGATGTCTTATATCGTAACCGCATCGGTCAGGACGTCTGTCCCCAAGACCGTTATGCGGAAATTATTCGCCTGAAAAGACTAACCAATGACGAAATCGAACAGAATCTGATTCGTGAATTTGGCTCCGACGCTTTTAAACCTGTAAGCGATATCGACCGTCCTTTTACTTTGGCCGAGCTAAAGAATTTCAGCCGGGAAAAATATGTCCACCTTGGTAATCATACCCGCGACCATGCCATCCTGACCAATTATTCCCCGGAGGCCATCGCCGAGCAAATTGCCGCCGCACAGAACGATCTGCGGGAACTCACCGGCATAACCCCTAAAATTATTTCTTATCCCAATGGCAGTTATAACGATAAAATAATCGAAATTTCACGACAGGCGGATATAGCGTTGGGGATAACCGTGGACCCGAAAAAAAACCGTCTGCCTGTGACACTTCGTGATAATCAGGCCCTGCTCCTGGGTCGTTACGCCCTCCAGGGCGATGACGATATCGTCAATCAGTGTGACATCTACAGAGCCGGAATAAGGCTTTACGACAGAATACGCACTTTCTGGGAGGCCCGGCACGAATTTATACCCATCGGGTATGAAAATACCTGGCAGGGCCCGATGTAATTGTTTTCAGGATAATTATATACATAACGCGAAAACGGGAAAATTCAATCGTGATGAGTATAACTGATCCTTTTGAACTGGGATCATCGATTGATTGTACTTCAATAAACTCTATTTGGCACCCGGCAGGGCCGGGCAGGAGAAAAAAATGGAAAACGTCAGCAAAGCTTTTTATGCTCAGGTAACCAATATTGTCGATTGTGTCCAATATCAGGCCGGTTCGGTGGTCAGTCGTGAAATCTTAAAAAAAGACACGGGTACGGTTACCATTTTTGCTTTTGACCCGAGGCAGGGTCTTAGCGAACACACCGCCCCCTTCGATGCTTTAGTTCATGTCCTGGAAGGTCAGGCCGAAGTTGTCATTTCCGGTCGTTCTCTTTCCTTGTCAGCCGGAGAAGTCGTCATTATGCCTGCCCATGAGCCGCATTCACTCAAAGCAGCCAAACGTTTTAAAATGGTGCTTACCATGATAAAATCGTGACGGAATGAGCCAGGCTCGAAAAATCATATTGTGGGTAAGCCTTTAATATGAGAAAAAATAACACAGGTTTTTCTTTCTGTCTGGAAGGTGCGGAATATGAAGCTTAAAAAAGGTCTGAATCTGCTCGATGTGTTTTGCATTGCCTCCGGGGCCATGATATCGGGTTTGTTTATCCTGCCCGGTCTGGCCTACGAACAGGCCGGGCCCGGCGTTTTGGCGGCCTATGTCCTGGCGGGCATTCTGGCTTTGACGGGAGTATTAAGCCAGGCCGAGCTCGCTTCGGCTATGCCCAAAGCCGGCGGTACTTACTTCTATGTTACCCGTTCCATGGGGGCCGCGGTGGGGACCGTTTATGGCCTGATTACCTGGTTGTCGCTCGCTCTGAAAAGTGCCTATGAAATCTTGTTCATGGCCGGTATGGCGGTGATACTGATCAAGTTAAACGTGCATATCATCGCCATTTTATTCTGCCTGTTGTTCCTGGCTATCAATCTGGTCGGTGTTAAGGAGGCCGGCCGAGTTCAGGTTTATTTGGTTATGGGGATCCTGGCGGCATTGGCCTTGTTTTGCCTTTGTGCTTATCCGTCTATGCACGCCAGAAACTTTCAATCCCAAATCCCTGTTCGTATCGAATCTATGATATCAACGGCGGGCTTTGTTTTTATCTCGTTTGGCGGCCTACTTAAAATAGCCAGCGTTGCCGAGGAGGTAAAAAATCCCGGCCGGGCCCTGCCCCTGGCCATGATCCAGTCGCTGGCAATCATTAGTTTGGTTTATATTATTGTCATTTTTGTTTCCATAGCAGTGCAGGGCAATGAACTGGCCGGTGCCAAAATGCCGATTGCTTCGACGGCATCTACTTTTCTCGGCTCTTTCGGGAAATACTTCTTTGCTGTCGCGGCGGTATTGGCGATTATCACTGCCGCCAACGCCGGGATCATGGCCGCTTCCCGTTATCCCCTGGCCCTGGCCCGCGACGAAATGCTCCCCGAAATCCTCTGCCACATCAATCGGCGGTTTCAGACTCCCCATCCCTCGATTTTGCTGACGGGCCTGATTATCATGGCCGCTTTTTTTGTCGATATTAAAATTCTTGTCAAGGCCGCGTCCAGTGTCCTGATTTTGACCTACCTTTTTACCTGTCTGGCGGTGATTATCCTCCGCGAAAGCCATGTCCAGAATTACCAACCCCAATTTCGCTCTCCGTTTTACCCCTGGGTTCAGGTGGGGGGGATGGTCGGTTTTTTAGTCCTGTTATTCGGTATTGGTCTGGAAGCCTTGCTGGTTACTTGTGTTCTGGCGGTACTTGGTTTTCTGGTGTACTGGTTTTATGGACGTGCCAGCGCGGACCAGGAATTCGCCTTACTGCATCTGGTAGAACGGATTACCGCTCGCGAACTAACCACCCATTCCCTGGAGACTGAGTTGAAAGACATCATTCATGAACGTGACGAAGTTCTCAAAGATCGTTTTGACCATCTTATCGAAGCCTGTCCGGTCCTGGATATCGAAGAGTCGATTACGCTCGATGATTTTTTCCGCCGAGCCGCCGTTGCCATGGCCGAGGATCTTCATGTTGACAGTGACACCTTGTTCCACTTGTTCCTCGAACGGGAAAAGGAAAGCTCAACCGTATTGAATCCTTTTCTGGCGATCCCGCATATTATTATCGAAGGCGAGCATCATTTCGATATCCTCTTGGCCCGCTGTAAGGAAGGAATCGTTTTTTCCGATGACGCTCCCCAGGTTCACACTGTTTTTATGCTCATCGGAACCAAGGATGAAAGGCCTTTCCATTTAACCTCTTTGGCCGCTATCTGCCAGATTGTTCAGGACCCCGAATTTGAAAGCCGCTGGATGAAAGCCAAAAAAACCGAAACCCTCCGCGACATTGTCCTGCTCGGCAAACGAAAAAGACATGTCTAACTCGGATTTTTCATGATATTGCTGTTGCGAAATTGAACGTGACGGTTGGAACTCCTATGGCATTGAGTGGGTTACGGATAAAATCACCTTCACTGTCAATGGCAAACGAACTCTCACCTATCCCCGCGTGTCGGAATAGGGTGAATGTCAATGGCCCCTTGATACTTCCTACTACTTTATCCTCTCTATGCAGATTGGCGGCCGCTGGGTGAACGGGTCAGGCTCAACAATCCCAGAACATTATCCTGCTGGCTTGGAAATCGACTGGATATGGTTTTACAAAAAAAGAAATAATCCAGTCGCTGGCCAGGTGGAAAACGATGCGACGGGTGGTTACCTGGATAGTAACCGTTCACAGGGTATAAATGTGGACTATGGCCCCAGTAATGATGGTAATGGTTGATCGGAGAAATGAGCTTGGATAGATTGGTATATAAAATCGAA
>Ga0180435_10002241_pt1 | contig 19823 bp, 21 predicted proteins | sample SS_ome_3_FD_132467 | JGI IMG/M metagenome (GOLD analysis project Ga0180435, IMG submission 132467) | Hypersaline lake sediment archaeal communities from the Salton Sea, California, USA - SS_3_S_1 metaG | ecosystem: Environmental > Aquatic > Non-marine Saline and Alkaline > Hypersaline >...
CTGGCGAAGCCGCGTGGTCGATTCCGGGATATACCTTGACTTCCCACTCCTACTGGGACACTGTGGAGGTAGAAGAAGCTTCACCCACGTCCTCCCGGACACCTGTTCCGATCTGACCCTCCTTCGGTCTCTTTGGGATATATGCCCGACCACGAGCCAGCTCCCATGGAGGCCAGTATGAACGCTCTACTCATTTACCCAAGATTCCCGGACACCTTCTGGGGCTTCCGCCACTCGCTCAAGGTCATAGGCAAGAAAGCGGGCTCGCCTCCGCTCGGGCTCCTTACTGTAGCCGGCATGCTGCCCGAGGACTGGAAGCTCCTCCTGATCGACCTGAACGTCAGTGGACTCAGCGACGACGACCTGGCCTGGGCCGACGTCGCCATGGTCAGCGCCATGGTTCTGCAGCGCAACTCGACACGCGATGTCGTGGCCCGCTGCAAGGACGCGGGCGTCACGGTTGTGGCGGGAGGGCCCCTCTTCTCAAGCGAGCACGATGACTTCCCTGACATCGACCATTTCGTTCTCGGAGAGGCGGAGAGCACGCTGCCGGAATTCCTGGAGGACTTCGCGAACGGCCGGGCGAGGCGAGTCTACGAGTCGAGCGACTGGGCGGACCTTCGCGACACGCCCGTCCCCCGTTGGGACCTCGTGCACCCCCGCCACTACTCGTCTCGGAACATACAGTACTCGCGGGGCTGCCCACATGACTGCGACTTCTGTAGCGTAACGCAGCTGTTCGGGCACAGGCCTCGCACGAAGAGCGCCGAACAGGTAGTGGACGAACTGGACAGCCTGTACGAGCTGGGGTGGAGGGGCACGGTAGGCTTCATCGATGACAATCTGATGGGCAACCGCAAGGGCCTCGTCAACGAGCTTCTACCCGCCCTCATCGAGTGGCGGCGAGACAAGCAGGGGATGACCTTCAGCACGCAGATAACAATGAAGCTGGCAGACGACACGGAGCTGATGAACCTGATGGTCCGGGCCGGATTCAGCGCCGTGTTCATCGGCATCGAGAGCATCGATGAGGCGAGCCTGATCGAGTGCAACAAGAGGCAGAACGAGCACAGGGACATGCTAGCCGACATCAAGCGGATTCAGCGCGCCGGCATGCAGGTACAGGGTGGTTTCATAGTCGGGTTCGATCACGACACGCCGGACGTCTTCGATCGCATGGCGGAGTTCATTCAAAGAAGCGGCATCCCCGTGGCCATGGTCGGAACGCTGCAGGCGCCCGCTGGAACGCGCCTGTTCAGACGGATGAGCGAAGCGGGGAGGATCAGGCCCGACTCGTCCGGTGACAACGCCGACGGTCGAACGAACATCGTGCCGAAGATGGGCGTGGAGACGCTGGAGAGAGGCTACAGGGAGATGATGATCAGGCTCTACTCCCCCGGTGTCTACTACAAGAGGGTCCGCGCCTTCCTCCGTGAGTTCAGGCCCGGACCGTCCAGGGCCAAGCTCCGCTGGTGGCACGTGACAGCCTTCCTGCGCTCGCTCTACTTCCTCGGCATAGCCGGGAAGGAACGCTTCCGCTATCAGGGGCTCCTGGTGTGGACCCTGTTCCGGAATCCACGTGCATTCCCCACGGCCATCGTACTGGCGATATCGGGTTACCACCTGAGGCTGTGCATGAGCGGAACCGGGTCTTGATCCCGGTCGGACCTAGTCTGCACAGGCAGAGAGAAGGGCCCAGTCCAAGAGGACTGGGCCCTTCTGTAGTGGCGGGGCGTAGTAGAAGTCTCGAACTCCGCATGGGGCAAGGGGCTTGCCGTGTCTCTCACATGCCCGTGGAAGCCCGGGCGCCACTCGAAGTCACATGGGCTTCAGCAGCTGCTTCTCAGTGTAGGGATTCGACATGGACCTCACGAACGCGGAGTAGGAGCAGCGGAACCCGATGGTGTCTCCGATGGACAGCCCCTCCTTCTCCTCCCCGACGTTCACGACCGTCAGGTCGCTGCTGGCCCCGGCTATATGATAGCTGTCTTTCACCGGGGTCAGACCTGAGACGTCCGTATCGACCTGCCCCACGGTGACGATGGCCCTGTAGCTCCGCTGCCCGGGGTCCGTCTCTTCGCCGTTCTCCAGCGCCTGGAAGGGCGTCATGTCGGTCGTCTCACCGAGCGGGACCATACCCTTCTCCTTGATCTCGACGATCTCCGCCTCCAGCCGGACGGCGTCTCCCCTCAGGCCTGTGAGCGTGCCCCCCTGGATCAGGTCCGTGCCAAGGAACAGCGACTCGCCCACCCGGAAGTGGTTGACGTCCTTCGGAAGGGTCCCGTCGATCAGAAGCGGCAGCGACGCACTTGACCCGGCCGATATGCTGGGAAGCTCCCGCTCGAACTTGAGCTCGAGAAGCTCCCGGTACAGAACGAGCTGCATGAACTGGTCTACGGAGGGAACGACCCCGCCGAGGCATCCGATGTTCGCACCGATGCCTATCACGTCTATGTTCGACAGCTCGAAGATCTGCCTGTAGGTCTGAAGCAGTCTCCCCGGCAGGATGCCTTCCCGCAGGTCGCCCAGCTCGATCATCACGATGACGCGATGCGTCGTGCCGGCCCTCTTCGCCACGGCGTTCAGCTCCTTGACTATCTCCAGCTCGGTGTTCAGAGAGACGTCGGCGAGTCTGACGACGTCTTCCAGAGCCGAACCATGCGGCGGCCTCAGATACCACGTCTCCAGGTCGGGGGCGAACTCCTTCACGACGTCGAGGTTTTCGAGCCTTGAGTCCGCCATCGACTTGACGCCCAGGTCGCGCAGGGCCACGATAGCATCCCGATAGCCGCACAGCGCCTTGGTCACCACGGTCAGCGCGCCGCCGTGGTTGCTGACCCAGCCTTGCAGAACGTCAAGATTGAACCTAAGGGCGCTCAGGTCGATCGTGATCCTATTCACGGCACCACCTCATTTCGAGGTACTTCGACTCGAACCCGGAGCGCTCGTAGAGCTTCCGCGCCGGGTTGCCCTTCTCTACGTGCAGTTTGATCATGCCGGTCGTCTCCTCGAAAACGCGCTTCAGCAGCCGCCCCCCAATGCCCCGGCCCCGGTACTCGGGCTTCACGGCAATGAACAGCAAGAGGTTCTCGGGAACGTATCCCGCCATGAGCGTGTCGAGCATGACCACCGCTCCGAGCACGGCTTCATCCTCGTGCGCTGCAACGACGAAACCGTCCCTGCAGGGGTCGTCGCCGAGCGCGTAGTCCAGACCGGCGAGAACGACCTCGTAGGGATCCTCGTAGGGCTTGAGGCTCTCGTGGAGGAACTCTCCCAGACGCTCCCTCGGTAGCCAATCCGGGAGGTCGGAGTATGAGTCGAAACGATCGATCGGGATAGTTTTGGATGTAGCCTCTTCAGGGTTCGATGGTGGCATCGTACCTCCCATTGATGCTTCGGATGCTGCGCTCTGCTACCGCAAGACCTTTCGCGGGATCTCCGACGGCAGCCGGACGAGTGCCTCGTAGGTCATCACGTCCGCCATATCGCTGAACGAAGCTACGCTGATGCTGCTTCGCCCCTGCTTCCCGACCACGACGACCTCGTCTCCCCGCTGAGCTTCGGGTATGTGCGTCACATCGATCAGTGTCATGCTCATGTTGACTCTGCCCACAACAGCCGCGCGCCGACCTCTGACAAGCATGTGCCCCTTGTTGCTCAGGTCTCTCGGGAAACCCGTGAAGTAGCCTGTGGGCACGGCCGCGATGCGGTGCTTTCTCGTTGCCTGGTAGGAGGTCCCGTATCCCACGAAGTGCCCGGGCTCGACGTCCTTGAGCCCCATGATGCAGCTCTTCCAGGTCAGGACGCGCTTCAGGGGGTCTCTCCTGGCAGCCCCTCCGTCCCCCTCGCGCAGCAAGTAGTGCATCCGCGTCTCGGTGCTCGGCCAGAACCCGTACTGAGCTATGCCGCAGCGCACCATGTCCATGGTCGTGTCCGGATAGGTCAGAAGCGCAGCCGATGACGCCACGTGGCGGAGGTCGGGGTTGACACCGACATCCCCCAGCTGGCGGCACAGTTCTGCGAATTTCTCGAGCTGTCCCCGTATCCGCACGTGATTCCCGATGCTCTCCGCCCCCGCAAGATGGGTGCAGACACCCTCGGTGTGCAGGTGCGCCCGGTTGTCCGTCACGATCTCTACCGCCCGCTCAAGGTCGATGCCCTCAAGCCCGGTTCTGTGCATGCCGGTCTCGAGCTCGAGATGTATCCGGGCGGGCTTCCCTACGCGCTTCGCCGCAGTGACGGCCGCCCCCAGACGCCCAAGCTCGAACACATAGAAAGAGACGTCCTCCGAGACCGCCCACTCGAGTTCTTCGTCCGCAACGTAGCCCATGATGAGCACACGGCTGTCCTCCGTCCTGGAGTTGAACGTGCGGACCGCCTCCGGAGCGGAGAAGACTGAGAAGTGCCTGACGCCGCAGGCCTCCGCCATCGGGACGAACGTCTCGATGCCATGACCGTAGGCGTTTCCCTTGATCACTGAGGAGAAGACAGGACGAGGCCCGATCATCTTCCTCAGAAAGCGCAGATTCCTGGTAAGAGCCCTCTCGTCGAGGACTATGCTCGATCCTGTGTCCAGAAGCCCTCCGTTTCGAGCAGGACGTCGATGATCCTGCGTAGGAGTCGGGCGCCAAGGACCACGAGGCTCTCGGGAAACTCGTAGTCCGGGTGGTGCAGAGGGGCGATCTCCTCCCCGGCACCAAGTCCGAACATCGCCCCTCCGAACTCCTTGGTGAGGAGCCCGAAGTCCTCGGTCCAGGCGAACGGGCAGTCTCTTCGTACCACTGGCAGACCCGTTGCCACTGCGACCTGCTCGATGATCTTGTTGGCCAGGGGGTCGCTCTCAGTGCATGGGAATTCGTCGAGCCACTCGGATTCGATGGAGAGCCCGTGGGTCCGCGCGTGGCCTTCCGCAACACCGAGACAGCTCCTGGTCAGCCGGTCCATCACTCCCTCACTGTGGGCCCGGAGCGTGGCGATGGCGGTCGCCAATCCGGGACTGGTCCCCAGGGCCGGCTCGCCCAGGCGCGCGTGCACAACGGTTACCAGCGCGGACTCCTCGAAAGCAGTGGTACTATGCGGTACGGCAGGCCACTCGCTCAGGATGCCGGCCAGGGCGGCGGTCGGGCTGATCCCCTTCTCGGGCTCGGCGGCGTGCGCCGTCCGGCCCTTCAGGTCCACCCTCAGACTCCGTGCCGTGGAGGCAAAACCGCCATCGCGCAGAACGACGGTTCCCAGGCGATACCCGGGCACGTTGTGGAGCGCGAAGGCAACGTCGGGCCTGAGCTCCGTGAAGGCCAGATCGTCGATGACGAGACGGGCGCCGGCGCCCGTTTCCTCCGCCGGCTGGAAGAGGACCACCACAGAACCGCGCGCAAGGCGCCGCTCAGCGAGGTCCGAGGAGAGGCCGGCGGCGATGGCCATGTGGCCGTCGTGACCGCACCTGTGAGACACGCCTGGCGTCTCCGACGCGTCAGCTTCACCGGACCTCTCAGGTATGGGCAGTGCGTCAAGCTCACACCTGAAGAGAATGCGGGGGCCGTCGGTCTCGCCTCGGAACACCGCGGCCACTCCGTGCCCTCCCAGGCCGACGTGCAGGGAGTCCGGCTGCAACGCGCTCAGGTAGTCGCGGACAAGCGCCGAAGTCCGCTTCTCCTCTCCCGACAGCTCAGCCGCGCGATGCAGCTTCCTCCTGAGGTCCAGAGCACCGTCGTATCTTCCCACTCCCTCTCCCTTCGCGCCAGTCTCAGTCCCTCTCCACCTCTTCGACCTCTCGATACCACTTCATCCTGTCGCCGATACGCGCCCTCGCCCGCCACGCGAGGCTCTTGGGCGCATCGTCTATCAACCTGACAAGCACGCGGAGGCGCTCGCGGACTACTTCCGAGTCCTCCGGAGCCAGGTAGTCCACAGCGAACCCCGAGATCTTGCGCAGGTTCATCGTGGACGTGCGCCACAGCCCCCAGTTCGAGCCGCAGAGCGACGCCAGGTAGGCCCCGTCGATCAGGTGCTGGTCCCGGCCGTCCTCCGAAACCCCGTGCTGCCGGAGCAGCATCATAGTGTCGACCAGGTCCTTGCGGTTGATCTCGACGATCTGGAGCTTCTCGAGCAGCAGGTCGACCAGGCTGATAGTGACGTCCTCGATCTCCAGCCGCCCGCGGAAGTCGATCTCGTGACAGAACCGCAGCTTGTCGATGAACACGTCCGAGTGCACGGGCTCGCTGGGGTGGTAGAAGATGCGGCGCTTGTCGCCGAAGAGTCGCAGCACGTTCTGATTCTCGCTCCATCCCAGGTCGAAGAACGTGTCCTGAACGCGGTCTATCTCGCGGCCGTAGGCGACGAAGTCGACGTCCGTCAGGTAGCGTTCGTTGGCGTACTCGAGGTCCTTGAAGTCCGGACAAGCGAGCCTGAAGGCCAGCGAGCCGATGACCCGCATGGTGGCGCCGCGTTCAGACGCCTTCTCGAGTATGAGCTCGAGGATCTCGACGAAGCGGCGCTCCTGTTTGACCAGGACCTCGCGCGTCAGCCCGGCTCCCTCGGGTATGAACGGTCTCGCGGGTTGCACGCTCAAGCCCATCGCCTCCCGGCCTACCCCTCGACCTTCCACTGGTTCGTGACCGTGCCGTCCTCTATCTCGATGACGTAACCCCGGAGGATCCCCTCTCCGTACTCGGAGCCGGGGTTGATGACCGGGGTGTTCCCCACTGAATCGTGCCCGTAGGACTCGTGTATGTGACCGTGAAGCCCGATGAGCGGCTGGTAGCGCTCCAGTGCCTCCGTGACGGCCCTGCTGCCGACGTGAACGAAGCTGACCTGACCGGCTATAGTCACTGGCTTTTTGCTCGCGTCGAGCTCCGGCGCGAGGTCGAGCATGGTGCCGTGCGGTGGCGCGTGCAGATTGAAAATCGCCTTGCCCGGATCGTCGAGCTGCTTCGCCAGGCGCTTGATGCGCTTCGCCATACCTTTCTCCGAGTCCTCCCTCGGAGTGTCCCACGGCGTCGGGTTCACGTAGTCCAGGCTGATCATGGGGATGCCGAGCACGTCAACGGGTCCGTCGAGGCACCAAGTGACACCGCGGTCCACGAACGACTTGATGACGTCGTCGATCTCCCAGTCGTCGTCGTTGCCCGGCATCACGATGACATCGACCTTGCTGAGGTCGAGCTGCTCCACGAGCATCTCCATCCACTCGGCGATGCGGTCCCTGATCATCCCCATCATCAGGGCCTCGACCTCAGTCGGGTTCTCCTGAAGCTCCGCCACGCGGTCCCTGTCGCACCGCAGCGCGTAGGCGCCCGCATCGTTGATACGCTGCTCCATAGCATCCACCTCGGAGCCCGAGTCCAGCGACCAGTTCTTGCCGAAGTAGAACGCCTTGCACGTGCCGTCACCCTGGTCGATAATCGGCACGAGCGACTTGCCAGTAAGGTCACCGCAGAGCAGCAGCGCGTCCGCGCTGTGGTACTCGGGCATCCGGAGCCACTTCCGCCACACGCTGTTGGCGCCGTGAACGTCGACTGAGAAGAAGAGCCTGGCCAACACACCTCCCGGTCTGCGCCTAAGAGGATACGCCTGCCCGCGCGGTGCACGTCCTGGCACCAGCGACGCACGCAGGGAACGGACGCGTTTGCGCTCGTGTCGCCGCTATTCGGGCGGCACCTGCGAGTAGATCTTGCTGACGTCCACCCCTTCGGCCCGATTCCTGTGCTGCTGGTAGAGGTAGACGATGAGACCCACGAGCATGAGCGCGATCAGGCTCAGCATGATCGTCGGCTCGAAGTTCCGGAACGAGAGGAAGAGGAAGAACCAGCCGGCCGCGAACGTGAACGCGCCGAGGATGGTCATGAGCGGTATGCCCCCCACCTCCCACTTCACAGGAGAGCGCTCGTAGATCTCGGGCTTGTGATACGGCAGGAGCATGGCACTGAGGCCGAAGGGCCAGAAGATGAAGAAGACGGTGAGCGTGAGGACGGAGAGGATCACGTTGACCGACAGCGTCATCATCACTACGCCCAAGAGACAGAAGACGGCGTTCAGATGCACCGCGTTCGTCGGGGAGCCGGTTCGTCTGTTCACGGCCGAGAGAGCCGGTGGGAACGACTTGTCCATCGACATCGCGAACGCCAGCCGGGAGTTTGCGAGGAAGCCCGGAAGGATGGAGTTCGCGAACCAGAGCGCGATCGATACCGCGATGACGAGGCCGAACCAGACGTTGCCCGCGAGCGACATGAAGTAGAACGGGATCGACGGCTGGACCAATCCACCCATTATCTCCTGAAGCACCTCGGGGTTGTTGTCGTGAAGGAAGTCGTAGCTGCCGATGAACCCGCCGAAGGCCCTGTAGACCGAGAAGACGATGATCATGTAGAACAGGCCGACGAACACGGTTCCTATCATGAACCCCCGGACCATGCTCGTCTTCGGGGTCTTTATCTCGCCTCCGGCGTAGTTGATGATTGTGATGCTGGTGTAAGCCCAGATCACGACGATGAGAGCGCTGACCGTGCTTGGCATGGAGAACGCCTGGGTCTCCCAGCCAAGAGCCGCCGCCCTGGTCTGGATGGCCTCGAACGCGCCGGCGCCCCACGCCTGGTTGAACGACGCGGCCACGCTCTCGATGCCGCCCGAGAGGAAGAACCAGACGACGGCGATCACGGTCGCGACCAGCGGGATGAAGAAGATCGCCCTCATGATCGACTTCATCTTGCGAATGCCTTTGTACGCGATCCACCAGAAGAGCGCCACGCAGATCACACCTCCGACCGTCTGCCATAGCTGTGTCTGCATCGCGCTGCCGATGCGAGCAAGACCTTCGAGCCCGCTCCCCAGACCCGCCGTCGAGAAGCCCGAACCTATGAGCCCGACGACGATGTAGCTCAGGACACCGCTCGAGATGCCGTAGCCGACGAACAGCAGCCAGGCGCTGAGGTAGCCCAGCGTCGGACCGAGCACGCGGCTCACCGCGATGTAGAGCCCGCCCGAGCGGGGCATCGTCGCGGAAGAGAGAGCGACCAGGAGCGTTATCGGAAAGAAGATCAGAAGGCCTATGAGAAAGGCCAGAGGAAGGCTTGCGCCCGGGAAGTCCGCGGCCGTCGAGACCGAGTAGAAGATGACCCCCGACGCTGCCGGACCAGCGACAACGAAGATGAAGACGTCGAACCAGGAGAGTTCCCTCACGAGACCGGATGCTCTTCGCGTGAATATCACGCCTTGTTCATCAGGCATTCCTCCCCCTCACATAGGTGTTTCCAGAGCCGCCTGCGCCGGTAGCGCCTGTAAAACGGACACCATCAACTATGAATCACAACCTGGCTTGACCTCCACCCTACCGTACACTGAGTGCCGCGTCAAGAGCTTGTGCCGCTGTGGTTTACGGGAGCGCTGGCAGAGCCCGTCAGCGTGTCTGACCCAAAGGGTTGGCGGGTCCGCGTCGGGGTCTCGGTCACAGTCTCACTTGAGCTCGAATACCCGCCTCTCCCCCAGGCGGGCGCCTCCGGCACAGGCCCCGACCCTGCCCTCCGCCGGACTCACTACGACCGTCGCCGCGGTGACCACGTCGCCGTAGCGCCCGTCGAAGTCCTCGTTGCAGACGGCACCGTCGCCTCGCGTCGCATCGGAGAGCAGGTCCCAGCAGAGCGCTTCGTCGACCGGACGGTCGGCGTTCTGGAAGGCGTTGTCCAAGTGTCGTCGCCGCCATCTGGAGGAGGACGTGTCCACGCCGCCGTAGGCAAGTAGGGCGAGCTCCGCATCCAGGTAGTGATTCGCGTGCACTCTAACGCCGTCGCCGTGCCTCGTGCTACGCGAGTGGCACGCGGTCGTCTCCACGTCAATGACGGACGAGCCATCTGCTAACAGAAAGCAGTGCCCGGAGAGGCGGTCGGTCGCCTCGATCGCGGCCGCGGCCTCGCCCGCGTTCGACGCAGTCAGCGCCTTCGAGATAGTGAAAAGGTAACAGGCACCGTCCCGGGCGTCTGTTGGGACCAGGTTGCTCGTGCAGATGCCCACACCCTCCGAGTTGACACCCGTGAGGGAAAGGCATCCAACGGTGGTCAGACTCAGCGTTGCTGGTCCCCGCTCGGGCTTCCTGTAGACCACCAGGAGGAAATCTCTCGCATCCGGGTGCATGTCCCAGGTCTGCCCTATGATCGGGCTGCCTCCACAGGCTTCCGCTGACGCCCCGAAGACCGTGCACTCGCCGGTGTCCCCAGATGCCCTGGTTCCAGCGCCGTCCGGGCTCTGCCCCAGGGACCCCGTGCCCTCGCGGCGGGCGAGTCCCCGCATCAGAACTAGATCCCTCATGTCCGTCAGGCCGTTGCCGATCAGGAGCTCGGTCTCAGAGACACCCGCTCCCCGCGCGATCCCACGGAACTCCTCCCACAGATGCTGATCATAGCCCCTGTGGGCTTCCAGCAGTGACTCTGCAACCCTCAACACCGAGGAGGCTTCCAGCGTCCGGCCGGGGTCGTACTTGCCGACGAACCCGATCAGATGCTCGACTCTTCTACTGACGAACTCCCGAATCTCGTCGCGATGCGCCTCACCGTGAGACTCACCCATGACACGTGGTGTTCCTCGAACCTCGATGTACCTCAACTCTGGCATCGCACTTCCCCCAGCGAGACTGATCCTATCGGAAGTGCCCTCGTGACGCCCAGACACTGTCTATCAACATACCACCCCGGCATCGTGAGCACAGCAACGATCCCTCGTACGCCCAGCGAGGACGCGGGGCTGGGCCAGCGCAGTGGCCCAAACGGAAGAGCCCGGTCCGAATGGACCGGGCTCTTCGATATGGCGGGGCCGACGAGACTCGAACTCGCGACCTCCGGCGTGACAGGCCGGCGTTCTAACCAAACTGAACTACGACCCCGCAAAGCTAGAATGTGAATATAGCAGCGGTTTCGGCCCTTGTCAATTCGAATCGAATGGGCCCTCACCGCGACTCAGGCGCGCCTGGCGGCCCCGGCTCGCTCGTGGCGGCCGGGCTCCTCAGCAACGCTCTCAGGGCGTCTCCCCGTAGCCGCGCTCGATCCCGACACCCTTGTAGTAGTGACTCAGAATGTCGGCGAAGCCGTGCCCGCGCCGGGCCATCTCCATGGCCCCGTGTTGGCACATGCCAACTCCGTGCCCGTTTCCGCGGCCCTTCGCCGTGAGCCCCGCTACGCGCCCTCCGCGTCGCTCCACGTCCAGCTCAATCCAGGCGCTCCGGAGAATGCGGCCGGAGCCCGGACGGCGCAACAGCCACCGGAGCTTGTCACCGAACACGCGGTAGGTCCCGCCTGTAAGTTCGATTTCGAGCCAGCGGACGCGGCCCGACGGTGTGCGCGCGGTGACGCGGATGTCCTTGAGGTCGCCGAGCGGAGCGCGCACGGGCGTCGATGCGGTTCGCGGCAGATTGTCGCGCACGAGCCGAGCCAGTTCGTTCCCGTCCCACGTCTCTGTCCACGTGAAGTGACTGCCCCCGCTGCAGTAGGCGTCGTTGAACTTGTCCTCGCCGGGGCTGTCGACGACCGCCTTCAGATAGGGCACCTCGGGCAGTTCCCAGACCTCGTGGCGACCCTCGGTGCTCCCGCCGCAGTTGGCGTGGAAGTAGGCGTGGATCGGCTCGCCGCCGCGGGTCATGTAGAGGCCGGCCGTCTCGAGGATGGCCCGGTCGCACACGGGGTCCTCTCCGTCGACCCCGGCGTAGACCTGGTCCTCGACCGTCGCGTAGACGTCGAAGCCCCCTGAAGCTCGCTTCCCGCCCGACGCCATAGCGTAAGTGCGGGCGGCCACGGCCTGCGCCTTGACCGCCTCTATCTCCTCCGGAGGTCTCGTTCCTATCTCTTTCGGGACCACTCCGCGCAGGTAGGACTCCATGTCGAGCACGTTGACCACGGTCAGCGAGCCCTGACCCGACGCGAACAGCTCGACCTCTCCCCTGTAGCGCACACCGTCGAACACGAGAAGCGCGCCCGCCGACGGCCGGATCCGTATCGTTCCCTCGTCCATGTGGAATCCGCCGCCCGGCCCCGAACCGGTGATGCCCCCCCCGGCCGACCCGAAGCGCCACTTCGAGCCCGACCCGGCGCTCCAGGTCTCGACCGAGTCCGCGAAGAGGGCGACCGTGTAGGGACCCTCGCACGACAAGGCGGCGTTACGAACGCCGTGAGAGAGCCCCACGCGAATGAACGGCACGTCGTCCGCGACGAAGCCCTCGCCCGGGCCGTCGTACGGCGAGAGGACGGGTTCCCCCTCGTCGCTCGTCTCTGGGCTCGGGACCGGCCTTCCCCCCACCGGCCAGGTGCCAGCGCACCCCGCAAGGACGGCAGCGGCAACGATCACGACGACCGCGGCAGTCAGTAGCCGCGCCCGCGGCGCAGGCAGAAGTGCGCCGCGGAAGAACCGCGGCGCACTGTCACTTGTCACATACGCTGATGGAAGCGATCGTCTCACGATCAGTCTTCCTTCTTCTCCGGCTCCTCTTCAGCGGGAGCCTCCTCGGCCGGGGCCTCCTCCGGAACCTCCTCCTCGGGAGCCTCCTCGGAAGCTTCCTCGGCCGCCTCGTCGACAGGAGCCTCGTCTGCCACCTCGTCTGCGGCCTCGACGGCCACGGCGGCGGCAGCGGCCTGCACCTTGCGCTCGGCCTCTTCCCGCTCCTTCGCCTCTTCCTCGAGCCTCGCCCGCTTGTGCTTCATGTCCTTGAACTCGACGGGCTCCTTCACCATCGCCAGGATGGAAAGGTGGGCTCCGTCGCCTCGCCTGTTCTCGACCTTGACGATGCGGGTGTATCCGCCCGGCCGGTCCGCGTAGCGCGGTCCGAGCTCGTCGAACAGCTTCGCGACGACCTTCTTGCTCCGGATGACCTTCATGGCCTGACGCCTCGCGGCGAGATCGTCCCCACCCCTCTTCCCAAGAGTAATCATCTTCTCCGCGAGCGAGCGGACCTCCTTGGCCTTCGCGTCGGTCGTCTCGATCTGCTCGAGATCAAGGAACGTGGTCACCATGTTCCGGAGCATCGACTTCCGATGGCTCCACGTCCTGTTGAGCTTTCGCCCCTTGTGCCTGTGTCGCATCTACCGTCCTGCCTTTCTAGCCCATCTCGTGCCTCGAGCATCGCCGGTCGGACGACTCGTCCAGCGTTCTCCGCTAGAGCCCATCGTCATCGTCGACGTCGTCGAGAACGACCTCCTTGGCGACTTCGTCTTCCTCGGTCTGGGGAGTCTCTTCGGCGCCGGCCGTGTAGACGGTGGAGACATCGAACGTCGGCTCCGCCGCCGCTTCCTCAGCCTCGTCGCTGACGCCGCCGGGCGTCAGGAGCGCGTCCACGTCCATTCCGAAGGAGAGACCCATGTCCGCGAGGATATCAACCAGCTCCTGCAGGGACTTGCGTCCGAAGTTCCGGTACTTGAGCATCTCGGCCTCGGACTTCCTGACCAGATCGCCGAGAGTCCCTATCCCCGCATCACGCAAGCAGTTGGAGGACCGGACAGACAGCTCCAGCTCCTCGACACTGTGGTTGAGGATCTCCATGAGGCGCAGCTGCTCCTCATCGATGACCTCCTCTTCCTCCTCCTCGGGTTCGACCTCGAAGTTCATCCACAAGAGGAGGTGGTCCTTAAGGATCTTCGCCGCGAAGGACACGGCGTCCTCGGGCGTGACCGTTCCGTCGGTCCACACCTCCAGCATGAGCTTGTCGAAGTCGATGCGCTGCCCCACTCGGGTGTTCTCAACCTCGTAGTGGACGCGCTTGACCGGCGAGAAGACCGAGTCGATGGGAATGAAGCCGATGGGCTTCTCCTCGAACACGTGGTCCTCCGCCTGAACGTAGCCACGGCCGGCGTCGATGATGATCTCCATGCGAAGCGTGGCGTCGCCGCCCAGCGTCGCGATGTGAAGATCGGGGTTGGTGATCTCGACGTTCGGGTTGTTCTCGAAGTCGGACGCCTTGATGTCACCCTCGCCGGTCGCGTCGAGCACGAGCGTCTCCGGTCCATCGCTGTGAAGCAGTACGTTGAGCTGCTTGAGGTTGAGGATGAGCTCAGTCACGTCCTCTGTCACTCCGTCGACCACGGAGAACTCGTGCAGCACGCCTTCGATGCTGACGCCGATGACCGCCGCGCCCTGCAGCGACGAGAGGAGAACGCGTCTCAGGGAGTTACCGATCGTGATCCCGTATCCTCGCTCCAGCGGCTCGGCTGTGAGCTTCCCGTACGACCCCGTCATCGTCTGGCGCTCCCAGAGGACGGCGTCGGGCATTCTCAGGTTCTTCCACTTCATTCGGTCTGGCCTCCTTGGAGCTGGGCCACCTTCGTCCACGCCTCAGGACTATCTCGAGTAGAAGTTGACGATCAGCTGCTCGTTGACAGGCGACGGTATCTGGTCCCTCGACGGGAGCTCCAGAACGCGCCCCATGAACCGCTTCGGGTCGAGCTCGAGCCAATCGACAGTACCCACTCCACTCTTCGCGTCTACCGACATCCGCACCTCGTGCAGCTTCTGGCTGTTCTCCCGCACGACCACCTCGTCACCAGCCTTGACCGAATACGAGGGGATGTCGACCTTCTGCCCGTTCACAGCTATGTGCCCGTGCACGACGAGCTCGCGCGCCGCCGACCTCGAATACGCGAAGCCCAGACGGTACACGACGTTGTCGAGTCGCCGCTCCAGCAGGCGCATCAGGTTCTCGCCCGTGATGCCGCGCTGGCGGTCGGCCTCGGAGTAGTAGTTCCGGAACTGACGCTCCAGAACACCGTACAGACGCTTGGCCTTCTGCTTCTCCTTGAGCTGGATGCCGTAGTCAGAAGGCTTCCTGCGGCGCTTCTGCCCGTGCTGCCCGGGACCGTAGGCGCGCCTCTCGAAGGCGCACTTGTCGGTGTAGCAGCGCGTGCCCTTGAGAAAGAGCTTAACGCCGTGTCTGCGGCAGATTTTGCACCGCGGACCGTGATACGTCGCCATCTAATGACCCTCCGTTCTCAGACTCGTCTCTTCTTGGGGGGACGGCACCCGTTGTGCGGAATGGGCGTGACGTCCCTGATCGCTGTGATCTTGAGTCCGGCCGCCTGGAGGGCGCGGACTGCCGCCTCTCGTCCGGGTCCCGGTCCCCACACCAGCGCTTCTACCCGTCGGAGCCCCATCGGAATCGCCGCCTCCGCCGCGTTGCTCGCAACGAGCTGCGCGACAAACCCCGTGCTCTTCTTCGACCCTCTGAATCCGACGCGTCCGGCGCTCGACCACGAGATCGTGTTGCCTTTCTTGTCGGTCAGGGTGACGATGGTGTTGTTGAAGCTCGCACGGATGTGCGCGACTCCATCGGGCTCGACCTGCTTCTTCTTACGCTGAGCCAAGACTACCTCCTGTTGCCGGCTAGCCCTTCTTGCCGGCCGCCTTCCTCTTGCCTGCGACCGTCTTCTTCGGACCCTTCCTGGTGCGCGCGTTCGTACGGGTCCTCTGACCGCGGCACGGCAGGCCCCGCCTGTGACGCCAGCCCCTGTAGCAGCCGATGTCCTTCAGGCGCTTGATGGACAGAGCGATCTCGGTCCTGAGATTGCCCTCCACGCGGTAGCTGTTCTCGATTACCTGCCTGATACGACCGAGCTCCTCGGCGGAGAGATCCTTGACCCGCGTCTCCTCAGCCACCCCAGCCTCTTTGAGGATCTTCTCCGAGGACGTGCGCCCCACGCCGTAGATATACGTGAGCGCGACGACCGCTCGCTTGTTGTCAGGTACGTCGACTCCAACGATACGTGCCAACGCTCTTACCTCCCCTTCGCGGCGCTACCCCTGCCGCTGATTGTGCCTTCTGTTCTTGCAGATGACTCGGACTCGTCCGTGTCTCTTGATGAGCTTGCAGTGCTCACAGATCTTCTTGACCGAAGAACGTACCTTCATGATGCCTCCTGGGACTCGAGCGAGCCTCGTCCGACCCGTATCACTTGTAGCGGTAGGTTATCCTGCCTCGCGACCAGTCATACGGAGAGACCTCCACCGTCACCCTGTCGCCGGGGAGGATCTTGATGTAGTGCATCCTCATCTTCCCGGAGATGTGCGCCAGGACCTTGTGCCCGTTGTCGAGCTCGACCCTGAACATGGCGTTCGGCAGCGCCTCGACGACAACTCCCTCGACCGTGATACCCTTCTGTTTCGCCATCAACCCCCCTGGGACCCTATCTGCTTCGTCGCGCCGGCAGTCGACGCGTTCACTGCGTGAGTATGTCGGCGCCTCGCGCCGTGACCGCCAAAGTGTGTTCGAAGTGGGCCGACAACTTCCCGTCGACCGTGACGACGGTCCAGTTGTCCGCGAGCGTGTTGACGCCCGGCAGCCCTGCGTTGACCATCGGCTCGATCGCGAGGACCATCCCGGCCAAGAGCTTCGGCCCGCGTCCCGGATCCCCGTAGTTGGGGATCTCCGGCGGCTCGTGCAGCTCGGTCCCGACACCGTGGCCGGCCAGTTCTCTGACGATCGAGAAACCGGCGCCCTCCGCCACTTCCTGTACCGCGTGCGAGATGTCCGAGAGGTGCACTCCCTCTCTCACCAGAGAGATCGCGCGGTCGAGCGCTCGCTTCGTCACCCTCACGAGCCTCTGAGTGTCCTCGTCGATGCTGCCGATCGAGAACGTCCTCGCGCCGTCAGCGACGTAACCCTCCTTGCGCACCCCCACGTCGACACCGATGATGTCGCCTTCCTTCAGCACCCGCGCCCCGGGGATCCCGTGGACGACCTCCTCGTTGACGGAGGCGCATATCGCTGCCGGGTAGCCGTGGAAGCCCTTGAACTCGGGGCTTGCTCCGTTGCCGACTATGTACTCCTCTATCTCCCTGTCCAGCTCCGCCGTCTCGATCCCGGGGCGGACCAGCTCTCCCGCCAGGTCCAGCGCCCCCGCGACCAGGCGGCCGCTGTCCCGTATCAGCTCGACCTCGGCGTCCGTCCGGATATTGATCATCCCGCGGCGCCCTCACCGGCGACGCGGTCCAGGAGGTCCTTGATGTCCTGGCGCACCACATCGACCGGCCGGTCCGTGTTGACTGTCTCGAAGTTGCCGCGAGCCCGGTAGTACTCGATCATCGGCGCAGTCAGCTTCCGGAACTCGACGAACCTCTTCTCTATCGTCTCGCGCACGTCGTCGGCGCGGGTCTCAAGCTCTCCGCCACACGCGTCGCAGATGCCGTCGACCTTCATCGGCTGCTCCGCGAGATTGTGGATGGCGCCGCATTTCCCGCACGTTACACGAGACAGAAGCCTGTTGGCCGCGGCCTCCTGCTCGATGTCGAGAAGGAGCACGAGGTCGGTACGCAGGCCCTTCGCCTCCAGCAGCGCGTCCAGCCCTTCCGCCTGCGGCATCGTTCGGGGATACCCGTCCAGGATGATCCCACCCTCGTACGCCGGATCGTCGAGCAGTTCCTCGAGCCAGGCCAGCATGAACTCGTCGGGGACGAGCTGACCAGCGTCCATATACTCCTTGGCACGCAGGCCCAGCTCGCTGCCGCTCTCTACCGCACCGCGGAGCAGCGCTCCGCTCGAGACGTGCGGAAGGCCGGTGTACTCGGCGATCCTCGCCGCGTGGGTGCCCTTGCCGGCACCGGGTGCTCCAAGAAGGAGGATGATCATCGCGCTGGTCTCTCCCCTTGCCTACCTGCGCCTGCCGCGCAGCTTGCCCTTCTTCATGAACCCGTCGTAGTGCCTCATCAGGAGGTGCGACTCGATCTGCTGGAGCGTGTCGAGTCCCACGCCGACAACGATGAGGAGGCCGGTGCCACCGAACGTGAACGGCGCGTTGAAGCGCTGCTGCATGAAGAACGGCAGCACGGCTATGAACGCCAGGAACAGCGCTCCGGGGAGCGTGATCCTGGTGAGAACGCTGTCTATGTACTCCGCCGTCTTCTTCCCAGGCCTCTTGCCGGGCACGAACCCGCCGTACTTCTTCATGTTGTCGGCGAGGTCGACCGGATTGAAGATGATCGCCGTGTAGAAGTAGGCGAAGAAGACGATAATGACCACGTAGAGCGTAGTGTAGAGCGGCGCGCCCGGCTGCAGCCACGCCGCGAGGTTCTCCATGAACACGTTGCCCTTGAAGAAGTTAGCCAACGTCCCCGGGAACATGATGATCGCCTGCGCGAAGATGACCGGGATGACGCCGGCGGTGTTCAGCCTCAGCGGTATGTGCGTGCTCTGCCCGCCGTAGACCTTCCTGCCGACCACTCGCTTCGCGTACTGCACCGGGATCCTGCGCTGAGCCTGCTGCATCAGCACGACCGCCGCGACGATGAAGATCATCATCGCCGTCAGAACGACAAGGCCGATCACGCTGAGCGAGCCGATGCGAAGCGCCCTGAAGGTGTTCAGCCAGTCGTTCGGATAGCGCGCGACGATGCCGATGAAGATGATCAGCGAGATGCCGTTCCCGATGCCCTTTTCCGATATCTGCTCGCCGAGCCACATGATGAAGATCGTTCCCGTCGTCATCGTGAGCATGGTGAGCAGGATGAAGTTGACGCCCGGGCTCGGCACGATCGGGCTGCCCTCTATCGAACCGAGACTCTGGATGTACGCCGCAGCAGCGTAGGACTGCACGAGCGCCAGCGCCACGGTCCCGTAGCGGGTGTACTGCGTGATCTTCTTCCGCCCTTCCTCCCCCATCTTCTGCAGCTTCTCGAAGTAAGGAATCACGGCCGTGAACAGCTGCAGGATGATCGACGCGCTGATGTACGGCATGATGCCGAGAGCGAAGATCGTCGCCTGCGAGAACGCTCCACCGACGAACATGTCGTAGAGCCCCAGGAGCGAGCCCTGCTGCTGCTTGAAATAGGCCGCCAGAGCTTCGCCGTTCACACCGGCCGTGGGAACGTGGCCGCCGACCCTGTAGATGATCAGCATGCCGAGCGTGTAGAGGACGCGCCTCTTCAGTTCGGGTATCTTGAAGATGCTCTGGAGGCTCTGAAACACGTTGGCCATGATCCTTGTGCCTTTCTTCCTTGCTTACTTGACCAGTTCGATGGTTCCGCCCGCGGCCTCGATCTTCTCACGGGCCTTCGCGCTGACGGCGTTGACCTTGAGATTGAGAGCCTTCGTCACCTCACCCATCCCAAGCACCTTGACCGGCTTCTTCGATCGCGTCACTACGCCCGCGGCTCTGAGGACGGCGACCGTGATATCGCCCTCCAGCCCCGAACGCTCGAGGTCGCTGAGATTGATCACCTCGTACGCGCGTCGCGTCGGGTTCTTGAACCCCTTGATGGGCAGTCGCCGCGCAAGCGGAAGCTGTCCACCCTCGAACCAGGCGGGAATGCTACCGCCGGAGCGGGACTTCTGTCCCTTGTGCCCGCGGCCGGAGGTCTTGCCCCGACCCGAGCCAGGACCTCGCCCGACTCGCCTCTTGTTCTTGCGTGCCCCCTTCGCGGGGCTCAGCTCGTTGAGCTTCATCGTGGGTCTTCCTCTAGTCGTTGACCTCTTCGACCTCTACGAGGTGCTCGACCTTCTTGACCATCCCGCGGATGCAGGGATTGTCCTCGTGAACGACCTCCTGGTGCATTCGGCGAATGCCGAGCGCACGGATGGTCTTCTTCTGCATGCCGCTGCGGTTGATCGCGCTTTTCACCTGACGGATCTTGAGCTTAGCCATTCTCAACCTCCGTCCCGCGGGTCTCCGCGTCGCGACCGAACAGCTCGCCGACACTGATGCCGCGCATCTTCGCGACGTCGGCGGCCGACCGCATCTCCTTGAACGCTTCCATCGTCGCCTTGACCATGTTGTGCGGGTTGTTCGACCCGATAGACTTGGCCAGTACGTCCCTCACGCCAGCGCACTCCATGACCGCACGCACCCCACCGCCCGCCACAATGCCCGTTC
>Ga0180435_10002243_pt1 | contig 19820 bp, 13 predicted proteins | sample SS_ome_3_FD_132467 | JGI IMG/M metagenome (GOLD analysis project Ga0180435, IMG submission 132467) | Hypersaline lake sediment archaeal communities from the Salton Sea, California, USA - SS_3_S_1 metaG | ecosystem: Environmental > Aquatic > Non-marine Saline and Alkaline > Hypersaline >...
AGTCGGGATTCTCGGCGAACAGCTCCATGTTCTGCATGACGCCGTCGTCGTCCCGGATCTGGAGGTACAGGTAGTCGTAGTTCGTCTCGGTGTCGACGTTGACGTAGGCCCGCACGTTCACCGTACAGCCGGCGGCCGCGTTGGGAATCGCCATCTCCCAATCCAGGTGCTCGTCGTACAGGTTGCCGTAGCCCTCGTCGGAGACGCCGCAGTTGTAGCCGAAGTCCTCGCCGGCCCAGAAGGCGTGGTTGCCCGCACCGTGGCCGTTGAGCGTCTCGGCGTTGAAGGTGGAGATGTGCCACTTGGGCTCCAGGAGCGTCCAGTCCTTGCCGACCCAGCCGTCGAGGCTCGGACCGCCGCCTTCCTCGAAGTCCCAGTAGGCGACCATGACGCTGTCGGCCTTGGCCGCAGCGGAACTCATGATCTTGTTCGATCCCAGCGGATCCGCACGGGTGAAGCCCCGCATCTGGTCGTGATCGGTCGTCCAGTGCGAGAGCGGTTCGGCCGCGACGGTCTGCGGCCCCTGGTTGGACGCCAGCGCGACGCCGGCGGCAAGGGTGACAATCATTAATGCGAGTGTGAAAAACCTCATACTTTCCCCCCATCGCTGACCAAGTCAACCAATGGTACAGGTGAAAGACCGATCCCGACTGAACCGGAGACGGTCAGCCGAGACACGAACAGGGGGGGCAAGAGTCATGCACAGAGCCGTGCTTGGAGGTCGAGGTGTCCTTCCGCTGCGATTGTGTCACTTCGACTCGCTGATTACGCTAATTGTCAAGTTAGCATGGACTTACATAGAGCGGAGTCGGGTTCAACGTCACAACGGAAAGCACTGTTGCCCATGAGTCGCAGGTGAGGATAGGGATCGCGGAACGCCAAGTCAATAGGTCGGGACGCAAAAAAGGGAGCGGCCCCGAAGGGCCGCTCCCCCGTCCGACGGACCGAGGCGAAGGAGTCAGAGACTACTTCACCAGGGCCATCTTCTGGATGGTCGACTTGCCGGCGGTCCGGGTCTCGTAGAAGTAGACGCCGGAAGCCACCGAGTGACCGCGATCGTTGCTGCCGTCCCACTCGACGACCTGAGGACCGGCGGGCCGGTTCTCGTCGACGAGGGTCCGAACCAGTTCGCCGCGCACGTTGTAGACCTTCAGCGACACGTGACCTTCACGCGGCAGGCTGAATTCGATCTTCGTGATCGGGTTGAACGGGTTCGGCCAGTTCTTGGCGTAGAACGGATGCGACGTCGGAGGCACGTCCACACCCGGGCCGAGATTGTCACAGTAGGACGGATCGTTGTAGAAGTACGACAGGACGTCGCACAGCACCTTGGCACGGGCCGACACACCGTCGAGGGACTTGCCAGGCACCTCGTACTGGTGGTAGAAGCCGACCGGACAGACGACGACCTTCGCTCCGGAGAGGAAGTTGTTCGCCACCATCGCCGAGACGCCCGTATAGACGCCCGAGTTGCCGTCAGCATCCAGGAACTCCGCCACCGACTCCGCCGTGCCGGCTTGCGGCGCGATGGCATCGAATTCACGGATGACCGGGCAGGACCCGAACGCCAGGAACTGGTGCTCCGGCGGGATGTACAGGCCGGTGCCGTTGGTCACGCCCTGGATCACCGGAGCCGTCTGGCCGCCGATGTTATCCTTGACGTCGTTGTCGATCCAGTCGACGCCGAAGTAGGTGCCGACCAGCTGCACGCCGGTGCCGTCGTTCTCGGCCTCGATGCCGCCGATGAACTGGTGACCCACGGCATACAGGTTGCGCGGGCCCAGCAGGTACGACTTGATCATGGCGATGTCGTTCGAACCGTCGCCATTGTACTCGTCGTTGATCACATCGTAGGTCTTCGTGCCGGCCATGGTGGCGCCCAGCAAGTTACCTGCATCGTAGATGATGTGATCGTAGTAGTTCAGCGTGCTGACGTTGAAGAAGGCGCCGATGCCGTTGCCTCGGGCCGAGTCAGGCTGACGCGTCGTGAACATGTCGAAGTCCACGCCACGCTCGAGGCCCAGGGCGTAGAGGGCCCCCAGGGACTCATTCAGACCACCGCGGAAACCGAAATCGTTCCAGAACAGGATGTCCGGAACGTCGCCGACGTCGGTGGACTTCACGGTCGGCAGGGCGTGGATCTGGAACTGCTCGGGCCAGGCCAGGGGCGTGTAGCCCTCGTCGCCCTCGAAGACGCCGAAGTGGTCCAGACGGGTGCCCGGCAGGGCGACTCGGCGGGGGTCCCCGCCGTTGACCGTATCGGCGACCGTGAAGTAGTAGTGCATCACGTCGCCGGGATACAGGAAGTCCCGGTCCGGCAGATCCACCGACCACACGGTGTTGTAGTACTGGTCCGCGACCCAGATCGTGTCGGCCTGGACCGAGTCGGTGTAGGCCACGCCGCTGGTCCGGAGGGAGGCGTCGAAGACCGGGTTGGTCCGCACCGTGTAGTGGAACCACGGGGGCTCGGTCAGACCGCCGCCAGCCGAAACGGACTGGGCGTAGATCAGGATCGAGTCGCCGTGCAGGATGTTCGGGCCGGTCAGGATGATCTTGTCGGATCCCTGATCGAAAGGAACGTCCATGTTGCCCAGATCGGACCAGTTCATGGCGATGGGCACGCCGTCGGTATCGTGCGGCGTGGAATCGTGCGGCAGGTCCAGATCGCCGTATCCGAGGCTGGGAGCCGTGATGTCCCAGGAGTGCCACGAGATATCGTCGTAGTAGGGTGCCGGCGTCGATTCGCCGTAGGGGTTCGGGTTGTGCCACGTCGGCTGGTAGACGGCCGCGGAGATCTGAGCATACTGAGCACCCGGCACCAGGGCGTTGGTGACATCGTCCTCGGTACGGAGATAGTAGGGGCCACCATACCAGGTACCCGTACTGCCCCACTGGGTCCAGATGACCCCGTCGAGACTCGAGCGAACCATCAGCTGCATGAACATGCCAGCCGTGCTGTGGATCTCGAAGTGCAGCCAGGCGCCGTAACGGATCGCGTGGCCCGCCTTGGTGGGATCGATTTCGAACACCGGGGAGTGGACGCCGTTCCACAGGCGGTACTTGTTCGCCGGGATCGCGTCGGAGAACCCGAAGGTGTAGTTCGTCACGTAGCCCTGCGGGCCGTACTCCCACGACGAGGTCGAGGGGCCGATGCCCGGATGCTGGCCGTAGTCGACGAACGCCATCTGAGGCGTGAAGTTCTCGTCGCACTCGTCCAGATCGTTGAGCCGGTCCCAGACGTTGCTGAAGTCGCCGACGTAGGGTGTTTCAGTGACTTCCCACTCGACCGTCGAGCCGGGCTCGAAGGTGTTGGTCACGCCCTGCTGGACGTAGCCGCCGCCCTGGTCGAACCACACTTCGACATCGTCGATCTGGGAGTGGCCGTTACCGTCGAAGATGGAGCCGCCACTCACGGAGTCCGTCTTACAGGTCGCGTCGGACGTCCCCCAGTCCGAGAAGGCCTTCCAACGCAGTTTCACCGTGTTGGTCAGGCCGTACTCCTCGGCGGCGAGGTAGTACTTCGCATCGACGTAGTAGTTGACGAACGTGCTGTCCAGAGCTCCCTCGGAGTCGGGATTCTCGGCGAACAGCTCCATTTCCTGCATGACACCGTCATCGTCCCGGATCATGAGGTACAGGTAGTCGTAGTTCGTCTCCGTGTCGACGTTGACGTAGGCCCTGACGTTCACCGTACAGCCGAGGGCCGAATTGGGGATCGCCATCTCCCAGTCGAGGTGCTCGTCGTACCAGTTGCCGTAGCCCTCGTTGGAGACGCCACAGTTGTAGCCGAAGTCCTCTCCGGCCCAGAAGGCGTGGTTGCCCGCACCGTGGCCGTTGAGCGTCTCGGCGTTGAAAGTGGAGATTTGCCACTTGGGTTCGAGAAGCGTGTAGTCGTGACCGACCCAGCCGTCGAAGCTCGGGCCGCCGCCCACCTCGAAGTCCGCAAAGTAGACCAACACGCTGTCGGCCTTGGCGTTGTTCGCGGCAGAGGACTGGATGGGCTTCGCGAGTTCGGGATCGAGCATCGTGAGGCCCCGCATCTGGTCGTTGTCGGCCGTCCAGTGCGAGAGCGGCTGGGACGCCGCAGTCTGCGGTCCCGGGTTGGATGCAAGCGCGAAGCCTGCGGTAAGGGTGAGAACCATTAGAACGAGAGTGAGTTTCCTCATACTTTCCCCCCATCGCTGACCAAGTCAACCAATGGTACAGGTGAAAGATTCTGTCTCTTTCCGCGCAGGGTGCCGCACGGTCAAGACACGAACAATGCAGGCAAAAGCAATCCCAGTCACTGGCACAGAGCCGTACTTCAGAGGGTCGGGTTGCCATTCCGCTGTGACTGTGACGAGATGACTCGCGAACCAAGCAAGAGTGTCAAGTTAGTTAGGGACTTACCTAGAGTGGAGTCAGGCTCAACGTCACATCGGAAAGCACTTTTGCCCATGAGTCGCACAGGTGACTATACCCATCCGTCCAGTGGCAAGTCAATAGGATACATAAAAAAAATACCGGGCCCCGACCGGGCCCCGGCGACATGTTTATGATCCAGCCATATATGGAGTTACATCACCCCTGTGAAGCGCTTTCAAGCGGAGCCACCGCATCAAAATCGGCGTATTGTGCAAACAGGCCATGAATTTCCCTCAAAAAACCGTGCCGCTGCCGGCGCAGGGCGCTATCGTCAACATTCACGCGAACATGGTCGAAGAACCCGCCGATGTCCGGTCCCAGGGCGGAGAGAATCCGGAACACGCCCTCGTAATCGCCGGCTTCGCGCTTCGCCCTGAGTTCGGAGACGACCGAGACCACCCGGTTCCGGAGACGGATCTCGGTGGTTTCCGGCAGGCCGGAGAAGTCCTCCCCGGCCGGTGTCCGGCCGCCTCGGTGCCACCGCGTCTCGCTGTCGGCGGCCTCGTCGGCCGCGAGGAGATCGCCTTCCAGGATGTTGCGGCAACGCTTGAATCCGGTGGCGAGCATCTGGAAATCGGGCTGTTCCCGGAAGGTGTCGAGAGCCCGAGCCCAGGCCATGGCGTCGGTGGGATCGTCTCCGTGGGCTGGCAGCACCGCACGCACCGCCTCCGGCGTGATCCCGAGATCCGTCAGCAGCCGTTCCAGACGCCGCTTGGCGAAGACCCTCAGCTGCACGGCGGCTTCGCCGCGCTCCGGTCCCGCGGACGCCCCGGAATAACCGTCCAGGGCCGTCTGCAGGGCCCGGCCGAGATCCAGACGCACGCCGTGATGGAGCAGGATCCTCTGGACCGCCAGCGTATGCCGGCGCAGGGCGTAGGGATCCTTCGCGCCGGTCGGCGCGAAGCCGGCGAGCCAACAACCGGCTATGGTGTCCAGGCGATCGGCGATCGAGAGGGTCGCGGCCAGGATGTCGGCGGGTACGTCGTCGCCCGCGCCCCGCGGGCGGTGATACTGTTCCAGGATGTCGCAGACCACGTCGCTCTCGCCCGCCGCGGCGGCGTAGCGGGCGCCGATGGTCCCCTCCAGCTTCGTGAACTCCTTGCCGTCGCGGATCATCTCGGTGACCAGGTCGAACTTGCAGATCGCGGCGGCGCGGGCCAGGGGCGCCGGCACGGGGCCGCCGTCACCCAGGGCGTCGCTCCAGAGCGCGGCCGTGAGGCCCGAGATGCGGTCGGTCTTCTCCCGGAGGGAGCCGAATCCCTCGAGCCAGGTGACGTCGGCCAGACGCTCCACGTGCTGGTCGGGCGTCAGCTTGCGATCGAAGTCCCAGTAGAAGAGGGCGTCGCTCAGCCGCGCCACCAGGACGCGCTGGTTGCCGCGGATCACGTTGTCCAGGGACGTCGCGTCACCGTCGCGCACGGCCAGGAACAGGGGCAGCAGGGTATCGTCGACGTCCCCCTTCACCGCGAAGTAGCGCTGATGGGACTTGAGGGCCGTGACGATGACCTCCGCCGGCAGGGCGAAGAAGTCCTCGGCGTAGCGGCCCACGAAAGGCGTGGGGTACTCGCAGAGATCGACGACCTCCCGCAGAAGGTCCTCGTCCTCGATCGGCCGTCCCCCCGTGCCCTCGAGGGCCCGGGCGCCGCCGACGAGGATCATCTCGCGCCTGACGCGCTCGTCCACGACCACGCCGCTCCGCTCCAGGCGTTCCAGGTACGCCTCGGCCGACGGGATCTCCACCTCGCGGTTCTCGTCCAGCGTGCGGTGCCCCCGCGACGTCCGCCCGGCGGACAGGCCGGCCAGCGACAGGGGCACGACCTCGTCCCCCAGCAGGGCCACCAGCCACTGGATGGGACGGGCGTACTCGAGATCACCGTCGCCCCAGCGCATGACCTTGGGAAAGGGAATGCCGAGAATCGTCTCCGGCACGATCTCGCCCAGCACCTCCGCCGCGTCGCGGCCCGGCACCCGCTTGCGCACGGCCAGGAAGCGGCCGCCCCGGTCGTCGCTCCGTTCGTGGCAGGCGTCGATCTCCACGCCGTTCTTGCGCGCGAAGCCCAGGGCCGCCTTGGTCGGCTCGCCCGCCTCGTCGAAGGCCACCGAGAACGGCGGACCCTTCACCTCTATCTCCCGGTCCTCCTGGCGCGTCTGCAACGCGTCGACGACGACCGCCAGGCGCCGCGGCGTGGCCATCACGCGCAGGCCCGCGCAGTCCAGGGCGTTCTCTGCGAACCTGGCCGCGAGGGTCTCCGCGACGTGGGCGCGCTCGACGGGCAGGAACCGCGCCGGCAGTTCGTCGGTGCCGACCTCGAGCAGGAAGCTCAGGCGTTCGTTGTCGCTCATCGTGCGTCCTCCCCGCTCGCGAGCAGTGGGTGTCCCATCTCCTCGCGTTTGGCCAGGTAGGCCCCGGCCACGCCCCGGGCCAGCTTGCGGACGCGCTTGATGTAGCCGGTCCGCTCGGTGACGGAGATCGCGCCGCGCGCCTCCAGCACGTTGAAGATGTGGCTGCACTTGATCACCGCGTCGTACCCCGGATGCACCAGACCGGCCTCGATCAGGGCGAAGGCCTCCGCCTCGCGCTCGTCGAAGTGGCGACGGTACATCTCCACGTCCGCGAACTCGAAGTTGAAGACGGAGAACTCCTGCTCGAACTGCCCCTGGACGTCGCCCCAGGTCAGGCCGCCGCCCCACGCCAGGTCGTTCACGTGCTCGACGCCCTGGATGTACATGGCCAGCCGCAGCAGGCCGTAGGTCAGTTCCACCGAGACGGGTTTCAGCCTGTAGCCGCCCACCTGCTGGAAGTACGTGAACTGCGAGATCTCCATGCCGTCGATCCAGACCTCCCAGCCCAGGCCCGCCGCGCCGAGCGTGGGCGACTCCCAGTCGTCCTCGACGAAGCGGATGTCGTGCTCCCGGGGCTCGATCCCGATGGCGGCGAGGGATTCCAGATACAGGCCCTGGGAATCGTCCGGATTCGGCTTCAACAACACCTGGTACTGCAGGAACTGCTGGACCCGGTTGGGATTCTGGCCGTAGCGGCCGTCCTTGGGGCGGCGGCTCGGCTCAACGTAGGCGACGCGCCAGGGCTCGGGTCCGAGACAGCGCAGGAAGGTGGCCGGGTTGAAGGTGCCCGCCCCCACCTCGGAATTGTACGGCTGCACGATCGCACAGCCCTGGTCGCTCCAGAACCGCTGGAGCCTCGCGATCATGTTCTGGTAGTCCATCATGGGGCGAACTCCTCCGGTGGCGCGCCGCCGTCCGCCGCGCGCCCGGCGCGCAGCAGGTCCAGGCTCGCCGGCAAGCGATACGCCGGGAGATGATACGACAGGAAGCCGTGCAGCAGGATCCCGATTTCCCGGGTCGACCGGCGCGACAGTTCCGACACCGGCTCCCCCGTCTCGGTCAATGCCCGCAGGGCCGACAGGTTGCCCGACGACAGCGGGCGCCCGCCGCCGGCCGCGTCCGTGCCCGCGCAGGCTCCGCAGACCACGCCGCCGCCGGCGGGACCGAAGCGCAGACCGGTCTCGCCTTCCGTCAGACGCCGGTCGCACGCGACGCAGCGGTCCAGGACCGGCGCCGTGCCCTGCAGATGCAGCAGGGACAGTTCGAACGCATAAAAAAGCGGGGCCTCGGCACCCGCGTCGCAGGATGATAACACCTCGAGGTAGCGCCGGCAAAGGGCAAAGAGACGCGTCTCCGTCGCGCCGCTGGGGCGGCAGCGTTCGACGATCTCCAGGGCGGAGAGCAGGTAGGCGGTGCGCTCCAGGCTGTTGACCGCGAGCAGGGGATCGAGCAGGAGCTGCCCGCCCTTGAGATACTGGAGCTCCCGGTCGGGCTGCAGGCCGTACTCGGCCTCGACGAGGCGGCCGGGCTGGACCAGGGCCCGCAGCATAGAGCGGCCGCTCCGCGCCCCCTTGGCGATCACCCTGACGTAGCCGTGCCCCTCGCTCAGCAGGGCCGCGACGACGCTGGTCTCTCCGGTCGGCCACGCGCGCAGCACGACGGCCCTGCTGGCGGCGACCGGTTTGGCGATGACCGACACGGCGCCTTCTCCCTCAGCGTATGAGCACCGAGGCCATGCTCAGGTAGATCAGGATGGCGAGGATGTCGTTGGAGGTCGTGATGAACGGACCGGTCGCGTTGGCCGGGTCGACGCCGAAACGGTGGAGCATGAGCGGCACCGCCGTGCCCACCATGGCCGCGAAGACGATCACCGCCAGCATGGCGATGGTCAGCACGAGGGCCAGCTCCCGGTTGCCCACCAGCAGATCCGCCACGACGAACAGGGCCGCCGCCACCAGGCTGCCCGTCAGGAGCGCGGTGGCCAGTTCCCGCATCAGGTAGCGTCCGATGTGGTAGACGTTGACCTCGCCGGTGGCGAGACCGCGCACCACGACCGACGAGGTCTGGATGCCCGTGTTGCCGCCCATGGCCATGATCGCGGGCACGAAGAAGGTCAGCGAGACCGTCGCCGCGAGGTCGGCCTCGAAATGCTGCATCATCAGGACGCAGCCCACCTGTCCCAGCAGAGCGCCCAGCAGCCACGGCAGGCGGGCCCGGGCCACCTTCACGGGCGAGGTCTCTCCGAGCTCCTCCCGGGTGCCGGCCAGCAGGGCCATGTCCTCGGTGGCCTCGTCCTCGAGGACGTCCAGGATGTCGTCGGAGGCGATGACGCCCACCAGCCGTCCGGCGTCGTCCACGACGGGCAGCGTCACCAGGTCGTGCGTGCGCGCGAACTGCACGACCTGCTCCTGGTCGAGGCCGACGTCCACGCGCTGGGGATCGCGCTCCATGACGTCGACGACGGGCGTGGACCAGGGCTGCAGCAGCATCTCGACCAGCGGGATCCGGCCGCAGAGCGCGCCCGTCTCGTCCACCACGAACAGGAAATGCAGATCCTCGCGGTCGTCCTCGTCCACGGTCCGCACGGCCTCGACCGCCTGCAGGCAGGTCGCCGCCTCGTCCACGGCGATGAACTCCTTGGCCATGAGCCCGCCGGCGGTGTCGGGCGAGTACTGGAGGAGTTCGCGGACCTCGTCGCGCTCCTCCTGCTCCATGGCCGCCAGGATCTCCCGGGCCTGGTCGCTGTCGAGCTCGCCCACCAGGTCGGCGGCCTCGTCCGAAGGCATCTCCTCGATGAGGTCGGCGATGGCCTCGATGGTGAGCAGCTCCATGAGGGCCGTGACGCTGCGCTTGTCGATCTCCGACAGCACGTCGGACGCCAGGTCCCGGGGCAACAGCTGGATGACGCGCGCCGTGTCGTCCACGCTCAGGGGGCGCACGATTTCCGAGAGGTCGCCGGGCGCGAGCTCGGCGGCCACCTCGGCCAGGGTCGCCTCGTCCCCCTCGCGCAGCAGGCGCTCGAAGCGTCCGGCGTACTCGTGCCACTGCGCCTCGAGATTGGAAGGGTCGAGATAGCGGTCGTCCAGGGCGTCCTCGGGGCCCGTCGGCAGGGATTCCTCAACCATTCGTCCCACCTCCCGTCCGGTCGAATCCGGCGCCGGGCCGTTCCGTGAGCAGGCTCGACAGGCTCCCGCCGCCCGCCCGCTCCACGACCGAGCCGCCGGAGATGACGAGCCGGATGCCCTCCTCCACCGTCATGGGCAGGACGAGCGCATCGGCCCGGGGCACCAGCAGGAGGAATCCCGAGGTGGGATTCGGCGCCGTGGGCAGGAAGATGTGCAGGGTGTCCCGCTCCGGGTCGTCATGGGTGATGAAGCCGAGCGACCAGATCCCCTTGCGCGGATACTCGAAGATGACCACGTGCTGGAAGGCCTTGCGGTTGTCCGCCAGCAGCACGCCGGAGATCTGCTTGGTCACCGAGAAGATGCTCTTGATGATCGGGATGCGGTTGATGATGCGCTCGAAGAGACCGAACAGGGCGACGCCGATGAGCGTGCGGGTGATCAGCCCGATCAGGACCAGCAGCAGGAGGCTCACGAGCACGCCGAGCATGGTCAGGACGAACGGCGGCACGTAGTCGGGCAGGAACACGATCCGCTCGAGCAGCGGGCGCAGGGCGTTGTCCACGACCTGGTAGAAGCGCCAGAGGATCCAGCCGGTGATCGCCAGCGGCGTGACGGTCAGCAGCCCCGTGATGAAGTGCTGTTTCAGACGCGAGTTCAAGCGGAACCGTCCTTTCGCGTCCCGTGGCCGGGGAAGGGCGTCTCGGCGATCACCCGCACCTTCAGGATTCGTTGATCCTCCACCTTCTCCACCACAACGTCGAGCCCGGCCACGGCGGCGCGGTCCCCGGCGGCGGGGACCTTGCCGGTCGCCTCGTAGATCAGCCCCGCCAGGGTCTCGCTGCCCTCGTCCAGGGGCAGATCCACGCCGAGCAGGTCGCGCAGGTCCTCCAGGTCGATCTTGGGATCCACCATCAGCGTGCATTCGTCGATCCACTGGTGGAGTTCCTCGGTCACGTCGAACTCGTCCTCGATCTCGCCGACGATCTCCTCCAGCACGTCCTCCAGGGTGACGACGCCCGCGGTCCCGCCGTACTCGTCGATGACCACGGCCAGATGGATGCGCTTGGCGCGGAACTCCGCCAGCACCTCGTCGAGCTTCTTGCTCTCCGGCACGAAGTAGGCCGGACGCGCCAGATCGCCGATCACCTTGCCGGCGTCCGCCAGCCGCTCGCTGTCCACGAGCGTCAGCAGATCCTTGGTGTAGAGCAGCCCCGTGATCTTGTCCACGTTCCCCTCGTGCAGGGGGATCCGCGAGTGCCGGCAGGCCGCCACCACGCCGAGGGCCTCGGCCGCGGGCGTGGAGGCGTCCAGGACCACCATGTCGATGCGGGGGACCATGATCTCCTTGACGGTCGTCTCGTGGAAGCCGAAGATGCTCTGGATCATCTCCCGCTCGTCCTCTTCCAGGTTGACGTCGTCGTCCTCCTCCTCGATGAGGCTCCGGATCTCCCCTGTCGAGAGATGCGGCATCGCCTCGGCGCTCCACATCGTGTCGTCCAGGCGTCCCGCCGCGACGGTCAGCAGGGCCGTCCAGGGTCGCAGCAGCCAGATCACCGGCGTGAGCACGCGCCCGAAGAACCGGGTGTAGCCGAGCGCGGTACCCGTGGCGGCCTGCTTGACCAGGGCGCCGCCCAGAGACCACGCGAGCACCACCGAGAGGGCGATGACCAGGTAGAAGCGGGTGTCGGAGATGTCGGGCCATAGAGCCGCGAGCACGGCGGCCGTCGACACGCAGCCCGTGCCCGTGGCGGCGAGGTAGAGGGTGCCCACGGTCAGGATGAAGCGGCGCGGTTCCTCGAGATGCCGCGCCAGGACGACGCCCACGGCCTCGGGCTCGAGCAGGCCGTGCCGCGCGAGTCCGCTCACGCGGAAGAAGGCGGCCAGGAGGCCGATCATCGACATGGCCACCAGGTACGACAGGACCGCCGTCAGGACGGGCCCGACGCCCAGGACTCCGCTGCTCCCCGCCTCCATCTCGGAACTCTCCTCTCCCTATGTCCGCCGGATGTCCCTCCGCGCCCTCAAGGAGCGGTCGGGTCGGCGCCGTCGAGCAGGGGGTGGCCCCGGCCCCCATCGGCCAGGAACACGCCCTCCAGCTTGCGCATGGCCAGCGTCCGGTCGGCCGTGTCGTGCGCCCAGCCCAGCACGTGCAGGGCGCCGTGGACGACGAGCAGTGCGAACTCGTCGGCGAGGTCCCATCCCTCGGCGGCGCAGCGCCGCGTCACGAAGTCCGGTGCGATCACGATCTCGCCGGCGAACAGGCCGGGCGGTTCAGGACCGTCCTCCCACCAGAGATCCGCCGCCGCGCCGCCCACGCCGCACGGCAGCACGGGCTCCCCCTCGCCCCGGTCGACCAGGTTCGAGAAGGAGAGCACGTCCGTCACGACTTCGCGACCGCGCCAGCGGCCGTTCAGCGCCGTCATCTCGGCATCCTCGACCCAGGCCAGTTCGAGTCGCCAGTCCGGCCGGCCCAATCCCGCGATCAGGGCGGCCAGCTCCGCCGGCCCGGGATCCGCAGGCGGCGTCGCGCCCGTGCCGAGCAGGCGATCCACGAAGACCGGCTTCACGACCTGTCCTTGTCGTTCGTCTCGGATGTCCGTCCGTGCTCCTTCTGCCCCGGATAGGCGATCCTCGCGTGATGGATGCCCACGAGCAGGGGGACGAAGGCGTCGCGGATGGTCGCCAGATCCTTCAGCGTCAGGCCGCAGAGGTCAAGCTCGCCGTTGAACATGCGCTCGTCGATGATCTGCTTGACGTTCTCGCGGATCCGGCCGGGCGTGGGCTTGGACAGCGAGCGCGTCGCCGCCTCGACGGCGTCGGCCAGCATCAGGATCGCCGTCTCGCGGCTGCGCGGCTTGGGCCCCGGGTAACGGAAATCGTCCACCTTCACGGTCTCGTTCCCGGCGCTCTCGAGCGCCTTGTGGTAGAAGAACTTCATCACGTGGGTCCCGTGGTGCTCTGGAATGAAGTCGATCACCCGCTCCGGCAGCCGCCACTTCCGCGCCAGCTCCATGCCTTCCTTCACGTGCGACGCCACGACCAGCGCGCTCATGCTGGGACTCAGCTCGTCGTGCTTGTTGGGGCCGCCGCCCTGGTTCTCCACGTAGTATTCCGGCTTGGCCATCTTGCCGATGTCGTGGAAGAGCGCGCCCACCCGGGTCAGCAGGGAGTTGGCGCCGATGCCCTGGGCGGCGTGTTCCGCGAGCTGGCCCACCACCTGGCTGTGGTGGAAGGTGCCCTGCGACTCCAGGGCCATCTTCTTGAGCAGCGGGTGGTTCAGGTCCGACAGCTCCAGCAGGGTCAGGTCGCTGCAGGCGCCGACCACGGGTTCGACGATGGGCAGGAGGAAGAGTGCCAGGGCCACCGAGGCCACGGGGGTGATGACGCCCACCAGGTATTCCTGCAGCAGCCCGGACGTCCCCGCCCCCTCGGCCAGGGTCGACAGGGAGATCATGGCGACCTGGATCCCCGCCAGGATGGCGATCGCCCGGTAGAACTGGTCGCGCTGCCGGATGCGCCGCATCAGGACCACCGAGACCAGCCCGGACACCAGCCAGGCCAGCAGCCACAGCGGGGCGACGCCCATGTGGAAGGACAGCCAGGAGACGGCCAGGATCGTCAGCGGATAGCCGACGCGGTCCCGGAACAGGACCGTCACCAGCACGGCCAGCAGGGGCACCGGCACGGCATAGGGTCCCAGGGACGGATGGCGCAGGCAGAAGGCCGCGGCCACCAGGAAGAGGGCGAAGGCCGCGGCGGCCGACAGGAGCTTGCGGGTCTCGTGCAGCAGGTCCGCGAAATAGAGAGCGGCCACCCAGCCGAAGAGCCAGAGCAGGCACGCCGCGAAGAGCCACCGCGCCAGCTGCCTCCAGAACGTGCCCTCGTCGCCGCCGACGTCGCCCTGGGCGATGAGCTCCTCGAGCAGGGCCTCGAGATAGAGCGCGTCCTGCTCGGTGACGCGGACGCCGCGCTCGACGACCCGCTCCCCCTGCAGGAACTCGCGGCGGGCCGGGACCTCACGGCGGGCCGCCGCGCGGCGGTCCCGCGTCTCCTCGTCGCGGTAGACGAGATTCGGCGACACGAGCGGCCGGACCAGCTGGGCCCCCCATTCCGCGTCGGGCGCCGCGAGACCCTGCGACAGCAGGACGTCCCGCAGGCGCTCGCCGAGATCGCCCTGGAGCGTCAGGGCGGCGGGGTCCACCTCGGTCTCGGCGTCGCCGGTCACGATGCTCACCTTGCGGTAGTTGCCGGGCGGCAGGAAATCGACGACGCCGGCGCCGAAGACGACGTCGAGGGCCGTGGCGACGGCCGTGAAGAAGGAGTCGGGCTGCACGGTCGTCAGGGCGCGGACGATGTCCTCGCTGCCGAGCTCGGGAAAGCGCAGGGCCAGCAGCCCCACCCGGTCCTCGAGGGGAATGTCGTACATGATCGCGTGGCTGCTGATGGTCTCCCGCCAGGCCTCGACGCGGCGCAACGCGTTCTCCCGGGGCGCGGCGAGCCGCCTGGCCACGGGCGGCACGACCAGCACGCGCTGCAGCTGGAGCATCTCCACGTCCTGTTCCAGGTAGGGCGCGCTGAAGGAAACGGGCGCGTGGATGTCCCGCTCGGCGATCTCGCCGGTGGCGGGGAAGTCGATGTCGATGCGCTGCGCCACGGGGAAGAGGACGACATGGAGGCACAGGAGGGCCGCCGCGGTCCCCAGGAGCCAGGGCCACCGCCTCGACAGCGACGCTTCGGCGGCGGCCTGCCGGGACGATCGCGTCGCGGACCGTTCCCCGCGTCCGAGACCGGGGAGCCTGAATCGAGACCAGCGCAGATCCCACTTCATCGCTTGCCCGCTCCGTTCTCGCGTTCCTCGGCCACGCGGAAGGCCTCGACGATCCTCTTGACCAGCGGGTGGCGGACCACGTCCTCGCGCGTCAGCGTCACGAAGGCGATGCCTTCGGTCCGGCCCAGGATGTCCCGGGCGCAGACCAGGCCCGATCGCCGCCCCCCGTCCAGGTCGATCTGGGTGACGTCGCCGGTGATGACCGACTTGGAATGATGCCCCAGCCGCGTCAGGAACATCTTCATCTGCCCGAGGGTCGTGTTCTGGGCCTCGTCCAGGATCACGAAGGCGTTGTTCAGAGTGCGGCCGCGCATGTAGGCCAACGGCGCGGCTTCGATCACACCGCCGGTCATGTAGCGCTGGATCCGGCTGGGCCCGATGGTGTCGGACAGGGCGTCGTAGAGGGGACGCAGGTAGGGATCGATCTTCTCCTGCATGTCGCCCGGCAGGAAGCCGAGCTGCTCGCCGGCCTCGACGGCGGGCCTGACCAGGACGATGCGCTCGACCAGTCCCCGCTTGAGGTAGTCCATGGCCAGCACCACGGCCAGGTAGGTCTTGCCCGTACCCGCCGGTCCGATGGAGAACACCACGTCGTGATCGCGGATGGCGTCCACGTAGGCCTGCTGCCCGGCCGTCTTGGCGCGGATGGCGCGCCGGGTTCCGGTGGCGTAGTAGAGGGTCTCGCCGGAGCCGGTTTCAGGCCCGGAATCGGGACCGTCCTCGCTCGAGAACTGTTGCTCGATGACGTACGTCACCGAGACGGGATCCAGTTCCCGCTCCCGCTCCAGAAGATCGATCAGCTTGAGCACCACGTGCCCCAGCTTTCCGAGTTCCTCCTGCGGTCCCTTGAGGACCATGCGCTCGCCGCGCACCGTGACGGTCCCGTCCAGGCGCGCCTCCAGCAGGCGCAGGTTCCGGTCCTCGGGGCCGAGCAGGGCGAACTGGTCCACGCCGGCGAGGGAGATCTGCATCTCGTCGGGCCCCAGCGTGCTCACCCTCTCTCCCGGATCGTTCATGTCGCCTCGTCTCCATCCACGAGCTCGAGCCCCAGCTCGGTGAGCTGCGCCTCGCTGATCGGGCCCGGCGCGTTGTCCAGCGGCGATGCGGCCATGTGCGTCTTGGGGAAGGCGATGACGTCTCTCAGGGACGAGCTGCCGGTCAGGAGCATGACGATGCGGTCCAGGCCCAGGGCGATGCCCCCGTGGGGCGGCGCGCCGTATTCCAGGGCCTCGAGGAAGAAGCCGAACTTGGCCTCGTATTCCTCCGGCGTCATGCCCACGGTGCGGAAGATGGCCTCCTGGACGTCGCGCTTGTGCACGCGGATGCTGCCGGAACCGAGCTCGACGCCGTTGCAGACGAGGTCGTAGAGCTGACCGTGGCAGGCGCCCGGGTCGGATTCCAGCGCCTCCAGACCGGCCTCCTCGGGCATGGTGAACATGTGGTGGCAGGCCACCCAGCCGCCGGTCTCCGCGTTCCGTTCGAAGAGCGGGAAGCGGCGGATCCAGGCGAGGGACCAGGTCCCGTCGGGAATCCAGTCCTCGCGTTCGGCGAGGGCCAGGCGCACGGCCCCGAGAGGCGGCTGCACCTCGGCATCCGTGCCGGCCCCGAAGAGCAGCAGATCGCCGCTGCGGGCGCCCGTCCGTTCGCACAGGGCCGCGGCGAAGGCGTCGTCCAGGAACTTGCTGATGCCCGCCTCCAGGCCGTCCTCGCCCACCTTGGCGAAGGCCAGCCCCTTGGCCCCGTGCGTCTTCGCCAGCTCCTCCAGCTCCCCGATCTGCTTGCGGCTGTAGCCGGCGCAGCCCGCGGCCGCCAGGCAGCGCACGCTCCCGCCCGCCCCGATCGCGCCGGTGAAGACGCCGAAGCCGCAATCGCCCGCGAGGTCGCTCACGTCGTGGATGGGGCAGCCGAACCTGAGGTCGGGCTTGTCGGATCCGTAGGCGGCCATGGCGTCGACGTAGTCCATGCGCGGGAAGGGCGTCGCGATCTCCACGCCCGCCGCGTCGGCGAACATCGTCGACACCATCTCCTCCACGAGGACGAAGATCTCCTCCTCGGTCGCGAAGCTCATCTCCAGGTCGATCTGGGTGTGCTCGGGCTGACGGTCCTTGCGCAGGTCCTCGTCACGCAGGCAGCGAGGCAGCTGGAAATAGCGGTCCACGCCCGAGACCATCAGGATCTGCTTGTAGAGCTGGGGAGACTGGGGCAGCGCGTAGAAGCTGCCGGGCTGGATCCGGCTGGGCACCACGTAGTCGCGGGCGCCCTCGGGCGTGGTCTTGATCAGCAGCGGCGTCTCGACCTCGAGGAAATCGCGTCCGGAGAGGAAGCGCCGCACCGACTGGGCGGCCCGGTGGCGCACCTGCAGGTTCTCCGCCATGCGCGGTTGCCTCAGATCGACGTAGCGGTGCTTCAGGCGCAGCTCGTCCCCGGCCTGCGCCGCCTGGTCGAGCTGGAAGGGCAGCGGCTTGCTGGGATTGAGGATCTCCAGCTCCGACACAGCGACCTCCACGGCGCCGGTGACCATGGTCTCGTTGACCATGCCCTCCGGTCGGGGCCGCACCCGGCCGGCGACGGCGATCACCGACTCGAGCTTCACCTCCCCGCCCGCGGCGGGCAGATCCCCGTCCTCGAAGACGACCTGCACCGTTCCGTAGCGGTCGCGCAGGTCGATGAAGGTGACGCCGCCCATGTCACGGATCTTGGCGGCCCAGCCGGCCAGGCGGACCTCCTCGCCGATCAGGCGGGTGTCGATCTCGCCGCAGCGATGGGTGCGGAAGCGCTTGTTGTCGTTCACGAGCCGAGTACCTCCCGCACCGTCTCCAGGAGCCTGGCGTTGGCCACCTCCTGCTGGTGCCCGGTATCGAGGATCTTGAGTTGGAACGAGTTCCCGGCGATCTCATCGTCGCCGGCGATGATCACGAGCTTGGCGGCCCGGGTGTGGGCGCTCTTCATCTGCGCCTTGGCGCCACGGCCCGAGGTGTCGACCTCGACGCGGCAGATGCCGCGCAGCCGATCGGCGTGGACGAGGGCGTAGCCCTGGGCCGCGTCCCCGAGGCAGACCATGTAGGCGTCGACCGGCGCCTGCCGGCTCCGCTGCAGGTCCACGCTCTCGGCGTACAGGTGCCTGACGGCCCGCTCGACGCCCAGGGAGAAGCCGACCGCGGGGGTCGCGGGACCGCCGCACTGCGCCACAAGATCGTCGTAGCGGCCGCCGCCGCAGAGGGCGCTCTGCCGCTTGTCCTGGTGCGTGGAGATCTCGAAGGTCGTGCGCGTGTAGTAGTCCAGACCGCGGACCAGCGAGGAATCGAGACGATAGGCGACGGACATGTCGTCGAGCGTCCGGCAGAGGGTCTCGTGGTGCGCGGCGCAATCCGCGCAGACGGCCTCGTTGATGGGCGGGTACTGCGCGAGCAGGGCCCGGCACGATTCGACCTTGCAGTCGAAGAGGCGCAGGGGATTCGTCTCCAGGCGGATCCGGCAGGTGTCGCAGAAGCCGTCGGCCCGTTCGCGCGCCCAGGCCTGCAGCCCGGCCACGTAGGCCGGCCGGCATTCCGCACAGCCGATGGTGTTGACCTGGAGGTCGATCTCCTCGGCATCGACGGCCTCGAACAGGGCCAGGGCGGTGCGGATGATCTCGGCGTCGAGGACGGCCGACGGCGAGCCGATCGCCTCGACGCCCACCTGGTGGAACTGCCGGTAGCGTCCGGCCTGGGGCCGGTCGTAGCGGAACATGGGTCCCAGGTAGTAGAACTTGAGGGTGCCCGGCTGCCGGGTCAGGCCGTTCTCGAGGTAGGCGCGCACCACCGAGGCCGTCGCCTCCGGGCGCAGCGTGATGCTCTCGCGGCCCTTGGTCTCGAAGGTGTACATCTCCTTGTCGACGATGTCCGTGCCCGTGCCCACCGACCGCACGAAGAGATCCGTCGACTCGATGATGGGCGTCCGGATCTCACCGTAGCCGTAGCGCTCGAGCACCTCGCGCCAGCGGTCCTCGCACCAGCGCCAGCGCTCCATCTCCTCGAGCATGATGTCCCGCGTGCCCTTCGGCCGCCGGTATCTCGTTTCCATCCTCATCTCCTGACCGGTTCGTCCGGAATCAACTTGCGGTTCCCGTCGCGCCCTCCCGGGTCGCGCCGGCGGTCACGGGGCCTCGTCGCGGTGCGGCCCGCTGCCGACCACGAGCATGAACGCCTCCGGCTCCAACGACAGCAGGCGGCAGTGCTCCGGAAGCATCACCTCGGGCCTCACCGTGTGCGCCCCGGCCTCCAGCCCCGACGACGACACAGTCAGGGAGACGGCGGAGGCCGTCAGTCGCGAGAGGGTGTCCGCCGGCCCGCCGATCTCCACGCTCGCCACGGGCGGGAAGACCTCGACGTGCAGCTGTCCGGCGTCCATCAGGGGCACCAGCGGCACGTGCTCGAACACGCGCCGTCCGACCGCCGCGGCCTCCACGAGGACCTGGACGGCCCCCGTCGCGACCCTCAGTTCGGGATGGGGCGAGACGATCTCGCGCCGGATCGGCCCCGCCCCGTGGATCCGCGAGAGGTCCACGGGGGTGGTCCCGACCATCAGGTCGGCGGACAGGATGCGGGACGGCCCCACGAGGGCCACGGAATCCGGTTCGGCCCTCAGCGGCGACAGCAGCATCCACTCGGCGGGCAGTTCGCCCCGGGTCGTGATCTCCACGGCGACCGACAGCGTGTCGATGTGATCCAGGTTGAGGGTCAGTTTCACCTCGTCCAGCACCACCACTTCCGACAGCGACGTCTCGATGTCGCCGGCCGTCAGGTCGCGGATGAAGGGGACATCGGGCTCGACGTCGGACAGGTCCACCACGGCCTCGCCGGGCTGTCTGCCGAAATAGCGGATGAGGAAGAAGCGCCACTTGCTGCCCCGGGCGCTCAGACGCACCGTCTCGGGCCATTCGTTGCCGGCGAGGGTCAGGGTCTCGGGCAGCCCGGTGAACCGCAGGGGGACGACGACCTCGCGCGTGCGCATGACGCTGGACGCCACCTGGACCCAGATCAGGATCGAGGCGAGTAGGCAGAAGAGCTTCAGCACGTGCTTGTTCATGTCACCTCCCGGCGTTCACGGACAGGGAACGGACCCGATCGACGGTCTTCGTC
>Ga0180435_10002244_pt1 | contig 19813 bp, 16 predicted proteins | sample SS_ome_3_FD_132467 | JGI IMG/M metagenome (GOLD analysis project Ga0180435, IMG submission 132467) | Hypersaline lake sediment archaeal communities from the Salton Sea, California, USA - SS_3_S_1 metaG | ecosystem: Environmental > Aquatic > Non-marine Saline and Alkaline > Hypersaline >...
AACGGCAAGAAGTGCGGGGTCTGCCAGAAAAAGTGCGAGGCGGAGGCCATTGACTTTGACCAGCAGGACGAGGTGATCACCCTCGATATCGGCGCCATTATCGTCTCTGTGGGCTACGACGTGTTCGACCCGGTCAAGATGCCCGAATACCGGTACCGCGACCTGCCCAACGTGGTCACGGCTATGGAGTTCGAGCGTTTTCTGAGCGCCAGCGGACCGACGCACGGGCATATGGACCGCCCCTCCGATATCATCGTAACCAAGCGGATCGCCGAGCTGGAAAAAATGGAAAAACGGTCCGCCCGGACCATCGGCCGCTTCGAGGACAAGCACGAGAAGAAATCGGCCGAATTTTACAAGGAATATAAGGAACAGGGAGCAGGCGACGATAAGGATCGCGCCCAATGGGCAGAAAAATATGAAGAACATCTCGCCCTCACCGCCGAGCTGGACGAACTGAAAGAACGGGCGGAGCAATTCACCACCGCCAAAAAGCTTGCCTTCATCCAGTGCGTCGGTTCCCGGGATCTGCGTTTCTACCCCTTCTGCTCCGGGTTCTGCTGCATGCACTCCATCAAGGAGGCCATCATCGCTCACGAACACGACAACGAGACGACCTCCACCATCTTCGGGATGGATATCCGCGCTGTCGGCAAGGGGTTTGATGAATACAAGGTGCGCGGCAGCAACAACTCCAATATCACCTATAAACGAAGCAGGGTGGCGGAGATTGTCGGCGGACCCAACGACAATCCGGTCCTGGTGTATGAAGATACCCAGGAACAGGTGGTCAAGCGCGAGGAGTTCGAGATGGTCGTACTGGCAACCGCGTGCGCTCCCACCGCAGGGATGACCGCACTCGCCGACACACTCGACATCGAACTGAACCGGTTCGGTTTTTTCAAGACCGACCGCAACAATCCCCTCGACACGACCAGGGAAGGGATCTATGTCTGCGGCTGCGCCCACTCGCCCATGGACATTCCTGAGTCGGTTGCCCAGGCGAGCAGCGCTGCTTCACGGGCCGTCCAGGTCGTGACCCATGAGAACTTACTGAAGGTTTCGTAAAGGGATTCTGATATGGAGAAAAAGAACAACAGTCCGGAGCAGCTGCGCATCGGCGTTTTTATCTGTGACTGCGGATCCAATATCGCCGGTCATCTCGACTGTGCCGATGTGACCGCATATGCCGCAACGCTTCCCGGAGTCGTTTACACCAAGGAAAATCTCTACACCTGCTCCGAATCCGGCATCGTCGAGATTCAGCACGCGATCAAGGATAACAACCTGAACCGGGTGGTCGTCGCCTCCTGTTCACCGCGGACCCACCAGCCGCTGTTTTCCGCTTCCTGCGAGGAAGCCGGGTTGAATCCGTACCTGTTCGAGATGGTCAATATCCGCGACCAGTGTTCGTGGGTCCACATGGGGCAGCATGATATCGCCACCGCCAAGGCAAAAGACCTGGTACGGATGGGGGTTGCCAAGAGCAGCACCCTGGAGCCGCAGGATGAGATCGAATCCTCGCTGATCAGGAAAATTCTGGTCATTGGGGGCGGCATCGCCGGCCTCTCTGCCGCCGAGGCGCTGGCGGGCATGGGGCTGGAAGTGCTGCTGGTCGAGAAAGAGGAAAAATTCGGCGGCCTGATGAACGAGCTGCACCTGCTGGAAAACGGTGAATCCGCCGAGGAAAATATCGGGGCGCTTGCCGCCAGGGTCACCGCCCTGCCCGGCGTGTCGTGCTTCACCAGGGCGAAGGTAACCGAAATAAGCGGCTATATCGGTAATTACCGCGTCACCATAGAAAATGCGCTCGGCCCCGAGACCGACACCGTCGGCTGTATCGTTGTTGCAACCGGCGCCGTGCCGCTGGTCGAAGACGGACTGTTCGGCCACAACGGCCGGGATGTCATTACCCAGTACGAACTGGAACAGCGATTCAGGGACGGAACCTTCAAGGGCGCGTCGGTTACGATGATCCAGTGCGCCGGCGCCCGCAGCAAGGAGCGTGAGTACTGCTCCAGGATCTGCTGCCACACCGCGGTGAAAAATGCCATGCACATCAAGCGGAATTATCCGCTGGCCAATGTCCATGTACTCTACCGCGACATGCAGATGTACGGTGACGAGAAAGAGCAGATGCTCTGGGATGCCCGCGGCATGGGGATCCATTTCGACGTGTACGATGCCGACCGGGAACCGGAGGTCGCTGACGGAACGGTGAGCTTCCACCAGGCGGTTATCGGTACCAGGAAGGAGCTCAAGAGCGACCTCGTGGTCCTCTCGACGCCGCTCGTTGCCCGCAAGGACTCCGGCGATGTTGCCGCGCTGATGCGGGTTCCTACTGACAAAAACGGCTTCTTCCTCGAGGCTCATGCCAAGCTGCGGCCGCTTGATTTCGCTGCCGACGGTATCTTCGTGTGCGGCAGCGCCCGCTACCCGGCCACGTCGGTGGAGGCGAGAACCCAGGGGATGGGCGTCGCGGCGCGGATCGGCGCCATCCTGTTCAAGGATAAACTGGTCAAGAGCGCCATCGTCGCAGAGATCATAGAGGACAGCTGCGTCGGCTGCATGGGCTGCCTGAATGTCTGCCCGTATGAGGCGATCAGCTACGACCCGGTAAAAAGGATTTGCGTGGTCAAGGATATTCTGTGCAAGGGCTGCGGCAACTGTGCGGCCACCTGTCCTTCCCACAGCGCGATATTGAAAGGCTACAGACCGGAGCAGCTGCTGGCGCAGATTCGCGCCATTTAAGCGATGCTCCGATATTACTTAGTGATACACGATTTGCACTAATCACCCATGAGAAAGGAACCGATCGATGAGTAACGACATTTTCGAACCGAAAATTGTATGCTTTTTGTGTACATGGTGAGCATACGCCGCTGCTGACCTGGCTGGGGTCAGTCGTTTGCAGTACCCGGCGAATGTTCGGACTGTCCGGGTAATGTGCAGTGGGAGTGTGTCGCCGCATCATATTCTGCTTGCTTTCCAGAAGGGGGTGGACGGGGTCTTTGTCGGGGGATGACACCTCGGTGAATGCAATTACCTGTACGGTAATTATTCCACCAAGAAGCGTGTGACGGTTCTGCAGGAAATGATCAAGTTCAGCGGCCTCGACGAGAAGCGTCTGCGGGCAAGCTGGGTCTCGTCCGCCGAGGCTCCCGAACTGGTCCACGAATTCAACACGTTTATCGAGCAAGTGCGGGAACTCGGCCCTTCACCCCTGAAGAAGGATTACCGAATGGACAGCATCGAGTTCATGAAGGAGGCGGGCTAACGATGATTGACACAATTAGACAGAGAGCGAAAGAGCTGCTCGAGTCCGGGGAAATCAAGGGATTTCTCGGGCTTGCGGAAAAATACGGTCATATTGCGCCGCATCTTTTCAGCGACGCGGACGAGCTGGATATGCTCTGCCTGGGCGATAACAACAGCCCCGGCGACGCCCGTTACCCGCTGACCAAATATCTGACCAACATCGCCAAGGCCTATCCCGAAGATACGTTCGGCATCCTGGTGCGCGGCTGCGACGAACGGGCCCTGACGACGCTCTACACGTGGAACCAGCTCAGTCCCAACAAGGTGGTGACGGTCGGTTTCGCCTGTCCCCAGGTGCTTGCCGATGCCTGCGAATGTGCCATACCGTATCCGGCCGAGATCGTGGCCGGCGACAAAGCCGAGGGGCGGGAAAACCGCTGTGTCGCGGAGGTCGACGCACTGGTTCTTACCGACCGGTTTTCCTACTGGATGGATGAATTCGTCAAATGCATCAAATGTTACGGCTGCTCGAATATCTGTCCGATGTGTTTCTGCAACGACTGCAGCCTGAAATGCGACGAGCTGGTGAAGAGCGGGGAACTGCCGCCGGAAATTCCGGTTTTCCATCACACCAGGGCCATGCATATGGTCGGCCGCTGTATCGACTGCGGCCTGTGCGAGGAGGCGTGTCCTTCGGGCATCCCGCTCAGGACACTGTACAAGAAGGTGAATTCCGTCCTCGATGAACAGTTTGATTACCGGACCGGGGAGAAGCGAGGGAAACGATCGCCTTTGAATATGCTCGATACCTGAGCAGTTTCAGAATGATGCAATACCGGTACTATGGAAAGCAAGGAGTACGTTGATATGGATTACAGGACAGTACTGACAACATGCACCTACTGTGGATGCGGCTGTAATTTTTTCCTGGAGGTGCTGGACGGTGAACCGATCGGCACCATCCCGTGCAAAACCACCCCGGCCAACAAGGGCAAGCTGTGTATCAAGGGCTGGAACGTCCATGAGTTCGTGCGCAACGATAAACGCCTGAAACGCCCGCTGGTCAGGAAAAACGGCCAACTCGAGGAAGTCTCGTGGGATGAGGCGATAACGTTTGCCGCGACGAAACTCAAGGAGATAAAGGAAGCCAACGGCCCCGACTCCATCGGTTTCCTCACGTCCGCCAAGGTCAGCAACGAAGAGAATTACCTGCTCCAGAAATTCGCCCGCGCGGCCGTCGGCACCAACAGCGTTGACCACTGCGCCCGGCTCTGACACTCTTCCACGGTGGCAGGTCTTGCCGCATCTTTTGGAAGTGGAGCGATGACCAACTCCATGGACGAACTGGAAGACGCCGACTGTATCTTTATCATCGGTTCCAACACGTCCGTCGCCCACCCGCTGGTGGCTACGAGGATCTTCAACGCGAAGAAGAACGGCGCGAAAGTGATCGTCGCCGATCCCCGTAAAGTCCATATTTCCGAGATCGCCGATCTCTACATATCCCAGAAGATGGGAACCGACGTGGCCCTGTTGAATGGCATCATGAATGTCATCCTCGAGAACGGCTGGCATGACGAGAAGTACATCGAGGAAAAAACAGAGCAATTCGACAGGACAAGAGAGATCATACAGTCGTTTACGCCGGAAAAGGCGGCTGAAGTCTGCGGCGTCAGCGCCGACGATATCAGGACCATCGCCGAGGCTTACGGTACTGCCGAAAAAGCCTCAATTGTCTACTGTATGGGCATTACCCAGCATACCACCGGGGTGGACAACGTCAAAACCCTGGCCAACCTGGCGATGCTGACCGGCAACCTCGGCAGGGAGTCGTGCGGGGTCAACCCCCTGCGCGGCCAGAACAACGTGCAGGGCGCCTGCGATATGGGCGGCCTTCCCAACGTGTTTACGGCCTATCAGCCGGTCACTAATGCCGCGGCCGGAGAAAAATTCGCGAAAGCCTGGGGGGTTGACTCGGTGCCGTCAAACCTCGGCCTGACCATTCCCGCCATGCTGGAGGGACTCGGGGACGAGTCGGTAAAAGCCATGTACATCATGGGCGAAAACCCGGTTGTCAGCGATCCCGACGTGAACCACGTCATCAAGGCCCTGGAAAAAGCCGAGCTGCTCGTCGTCCAGGATATCTTCCTGACCGCCACCGCCGAGATGGCCGACGTCGTCCTGCCGGGCGTCTGCTATGCCGAAAAAGACGGGACCTTCACCAATACCGAACGCCGCGTCACCCGGGTACGCAAGGCCGTGGAGCCGCTCGGGGAAGCCCGCCAGGACTGGCAGATCATCCAGGACGTCTCCACTGCGTTCGGCTACCCGATGTCTTACCGTCATCCGCAGGAGATATTCGACGAGATGACGCAGCTGACCCCTTCATACGGCGGCATTACATACGAACGCCTTGAAGGCGACGGCATCCAGTGGCCGTGTCCCACCCCGGATCATCCCGGTACGAAGTTCCTGCACCGGGGCACGATTGCCCGCGGCAAAGGTCTGTTCCATGCGATCGACTTCCAGCCCCCATCGGAGGTCATCGACGAGCAATACCCGTTCTGGCTGTCAACCGGCCGGGTCTTCGCCCATTATCACACCTGCACGATGACCAGGAACTCGCCCAGTCTCGATGCCGAAATCAAGGAAGGATTCCTAGAAATCAGCCCGGGCGATGCGGAGAAGCTCGAGATCAAGCATGGAGACGTGGTTTCCATCAGCTCCCGCCGCGGCGAGGTGAAGATACGTGCGGAAATCACGAAACGGATCGAAGACGGGTCGCTGTTCATGCCGTTTCATTTCATCGAGAGCTGTGCCAACATCCTCACCAATCCGGCCCACGACCCGACGTGCAAGATCCCGGAACTCAAGGTCTGTGCGGTTAATGTGGAGAAAGTTCCGTATTGATAGCAGCCGAGAGAGATCGAATTAAATGTCCCCGTTGCCCACTCAGGCAACGGGGTTTTACATGGGATTCCAATAATGAAATATCCGGGTTGATGGAATTGAGATGTCTAAGCTTGAAATGCCACGGATCGATGGATCTCGAATGTTAAAGAAATAACCGTCGATTCTGGTATTACAGGTCAAACAATTTCCTTTCTAAAACGCTGCGCGCGAGGGCCTCACCTAGTAAATAATGTTGATCTTTGCTGTTTGGCAACTGCGTTGAGCGTATTACGACAGCTTGCGCGAGTAAGGAGCGATTTGCATGGCGCCGAATGAATCTTATCAACCTAACACCGTAATGGAGATAAAAATGGAAAGAGAGATTGGCTTTGAAATGGCTGCGTCCAACATCAGGTTCGGTAGAGGGGTAACGGCTGAGATCGGCATGGATCTGAAAGATCTCGGCGTAAGAAAGGTGATGTTCGTTACAGACCCGAATATCGCCAAATTACCGATGACCAAAACGGTGATCGATTCGATGGACAAGGAAGGGGTCGAATATGTTGTTTACGATCAGACCAGGGTCGAGCCGACGGACACATCGTTTAAAGATGCGATCAATTTCGCTGTGACCAATGAGGTCGATTCATTTGTCGCTTTGGGCGGAGGTTCGGTCATTGATACCGCAAAAGCGGCTAATCTGTACTCGACCTATCCGACTGACGATTTTCTGCTCTACGTCAATGCACCTATTGGAAAAGGAAAGCCTATTCCGGGACCGCTGAAGCCTCTGTTCGCAATTCCGACAACTGCAGGAACCGGAAGCGAGACGACAGGTGTGGCTATTTTCGATCTTGAGGAGATGCATGCAAAAACCGGCATTGCATCGAGGGTGTTAAAACCGACGCTTGGCATTGTCGACCCGCTCAATACCATCTCGATGCCGCCCATGATCACAGCATCGACCGCTTTTGACATTTTGACCCACGCGGTTGAGTCGTACACTGCAGTCGAATATACCAACCGGCCGTATCCGGATCGCCCCATCAATCGTCCCGCATACCAGGGCTCCAATCCGATCAGCGATATGTGGGCGATCAAAGCGATGGAAATCATGGCGGACAATTTTGCCACCGCCGTTGATGAACCGACCAACGAGGAGGCCCGCGGCTGGATGGCACTGGCAGCGGCCTTTGCCGGCGTCGGCTTCGGCAATGCCGGGGTGACGCTGCCGCACGGCATGTCCTATCCGGTATCGGGTATGGTCCGGGACTATATCGCCCCGGATTACATTTCCGATCACCCGATCATTCCGCACGGTATTTCGGTGGTCATCAACGCTCCAGCCGTTTTCCGGTTTACCGGACCGTCAAATCCAAAGCGTCATCTCGAGGCTGCAGCGGCGTTGGGAGCGGATGTTGAGGGTGTGAAGGACGCTGATGCGGGTGAATTCCTTGCCGATACCATGATCGGATATTTCAAACGATTCAATATTCCCAATGGTCTGAAAGCCGTTGGCTTTTCCGAATCGGACATTCCGAAGCTCGTCGAGGGCACACTGCCTCAACACCGGGTAACGAAACTGTCTCCGCGGCCTGCAGGTCCGGATGAACTGGCCGGTCTGTTCAAGGACGCCATGCAGTACTGGTAATTGGGGAATATTAGATACCGGATAATAAGCATAGAAATAATGTCTGACGAGGAGAATTGACATGGCACGTGAAGTTGCAGCCAATCGTTATTTTACCGAAGCAGGCCAGGGAGAGCCGGTCAGGCTCAAGTATCATTGCAACGGCCACTGGCTCGAGTCGGAGACCGATACGTACATGGACTGTTTTAATCCGTCCACCGGAGAGGTCATCGCCAGAGCCCCGCAGTGTACTTCCGCCGAGGTGGAAAACGCCATCGATGCGGCTAAGGCGGCATATCCTGAATGGTCGGCAACGCCGGTCAACAAACAATCGTTCTTTGGCGACCTGCATGTAATGGGTCGTGACGGTTTTGCTTTTTTCACCGAGACCAAGAACGTCACCCAGACATGGTTCCCCGAGGATGCCGAAGCGGGAGGAAAAGTCGATACCTGGGACGGTACGATCACCTCCCTGCCGGACGACGACGAGGAGCGGTCGAATTATGAGAAACGGGGCGGCAGACATGCCGCCCCGTTTCTCAGACATCGCTGAGCTAAGTTGCGCGCACGCAATTGCAGTCCGGGTGATCAGATCGATTGTGAGTGACTCGGCAAAATCGGATGACAACGTTTTATGCCGGATTTACTATCGTCATAGCAGTGAGAATACATGCACGATCATTCCAGTCAAAACAACCCCTATTCGCATGTCAAGGCTCCCACAGAGGAGCAGTATCACCGTTGCATAAAGTGCGGGCTCTGTGTTCCGAACTGCCCTACCTACCAATCCACATGTAAAGAAACCGAATCACCACGAGGCCGGGTAATGCTGGCCAGGAAGGTGCTCGAAGGAAAACTCGAGCCTTCCGGGAATTTCCATGACCAGATGAACCGGTGTATGGATTGCTTGAGCTGCAATACCATCTGTCCGGTCGGCATCAAGCCTGCCGACCTGGCGCTGGATATGAGATTTGCAGCAGAACAGATCGAATCGACCGGCTGGAAAACCCTGCTGTTCAAACACACGCTTAAAAGCCCGCGAAGGCTTGAATTGGCATCATTGCCAATGAGGCTTTATCAGAATCTGGGGGTACGCTGGCTGCTCCATCGTCTGGGGCTGATCTCGAAACTTCCGGCACGTATTCGCGATCTGGAAAATCAATTGCCGCGTATCCCTGTGCGGCCGTTGAGAGTGCGCATCCCCAGGATTACCAATGCTGTCGGATCAAGAAGATATTCGGTGGCTTTTTTTCTGGGGTGCGGTCAAAGTCTGCTGCATGCAGACAGCAGCAGGGCCACGATACGAATCCTGGCCCATAACGGATGTGAGGTCGTTACGCCGGGGCAGACCAGATGCTGCGGTATGCCGGCGCGGGGATATGGAAGAATGGTCGAGGCCATGGACATGGCCCGCTACAACATCGATCTTTATGAAAAGCTCGATGTCGACTACATCGTAACCGATTGTGCAACCTGTGGTTCTATGCTCAAGGAATATGCACATTTTTTCAAAGATGATGCGAAGTGGGCCGACCGGGCAGCACAATTTTCAGGTAAAATCAGGGATGTGAGCGAGTTCCTCGCCGATGTGGGAATGCAGAAACCGGCAGGCAGGATAGAGGCATCGGTCACGTATCATGACCCCTGCCATATGGTTCGGGCTCAGAATATCAGCAGCCAGCCGCGTGATCTGTTGAAGTTGATCGACGGAATTGATTTCATCGAAATGAAAGGTGCTGACCAGTGTTGTGGATCTGCCGGGTCGCAGCTCGTAACCCACTACCAGAGTTCATCCGCCATTCTCGATCGCAAGATAGCAAACCTGGCTGAGAGCGGAGCTGAAATAGTGGCCAGCGGTTGTCCTGCCTGCCGTATGCAGCTGACGACGGGAATTGCCAGAGCAGGTCTGAAAGTAAAAGTGGTCCATCCGGTCGATTTGCTCGCTCAGGCCTATGACCAAAACGGTGGAGGGAATGAGCCCAATGGATGATACGCGGATCAGGGAATTCGAAAAAATTGTCGGTGCAGAGCATGTGCTCAGTACCGAGGAAGATCTCATCAGTTATTCTTTTGACGGCACCTTTACCGAAGGCCGTCCCGATATCGTTGTCCAGCCGCTCAATACGGAACAGGTTGCCGGAGTCGTTGCCCTCGCGCATCGATACCAGATGCCGGTAATTCCCCGGGGCATGGCATCCGGACTGGCAGGCGGATCAGTTCCGGTTGGAGGGGGGATCGCACTCAGCCTTACCCGCATGAACCGGATCGTTGAGATTGACCCGGACAACATGACGGCTACGGTTGAAGCTGGGGTGATCACCGCCGACCTGCAGCATGAGGTCGAGGCACTCGGTCTATTTTATCCTCCCGATCCTTCCAGTGTAAAACAGAGTACCATCGGCGGCAATGTGGCTTGTAATGCAGGCGGTCCCCGTTGTCTGAAATATGGGGTCACGGGAGATTATGTAATGGGGCTGACAATGGTTACTGCGGCCGGGGATGTTGTCGTAACCGGCGGAAAGTTCATCAAGAATGTTACCGGGTACAACCTGGCCGGGCTTCTGGTCGGATCAGAGGGAACGTTAGGCGTTATCACGGAAATCGTGGTTCGGCTTATCGGTAAGCCGCGGATAGTAAGAACGGCCATGGCTGTTTTCGACCATCTGGATGATTGTTCCAGGGCCGTTAATTCAGTGTTGCAGGAGGGGATTGTCCCGGCAACGCTGGAGATGATGGACCAGACTTCCATACAGTGTATCGAGGAAGCAATGAACCTGGGGTTGCCTGTCGATAAAGCGGCAATGCTCATCATTGAATGCGACGGCAATAACGAGGCTGCGGTCCTGGAAGACATGCAGGCCCTGGCGGATGCCTGCCGCAGGGAGGGGGCCGCGGAGGTAACGGTTGCACAGACCGCAACCGAGAGATCTGAGTTGTGGCGGGCACGGCGCAGCGTCTCGCCGAGTCTTGCACGCAAGGCCCCGAACAAGCTGGGGGAAGACATTTCCGTTCCCCGATCCTGTATTCCGGAAGCGGTCCGGAGAATCCAGGATACGTCCAAGCGGTGCGGCCTGCCAATTGCGGTATTCGGCCATGCCGGCGACGGGAACTTGCACCCCAATATTCTTTTTGATCGGCGGGATGAAGAGCAGAATGCAAAAGCCGAGGAAGCAGCGGGGAAAATTTTTCAGATCGCTCTTGAGCTCGGGGGAACCCTGTCCGGAGAACACGGTATTGGGGTCATGAAAAAAAACTACCTGGCAAAGGATATCGGCGATGTCTCCATTACCCTGCAAAAAGCTATTAAGCATGCCTTTGATCCGAAAGGGCTTTTGAATCCAGGAAAAATATACTGAATACCAGGAGAGGACTCAATGAGCACATTCAAGGCATTCAGGGTTCATAATGACAGCGGTGAAATCAGTTCTCGATTCGATGAGGTCAGTATCGATCAAATTGGAACCGGCAACGTTGTCATTCGGAAGTGAGTTTGGCTCGCGTCCTCTCGAGAAGGGGTTGTGGGCCGGTGCGATCGATGCGGTAGGAGGGGAAACGCTCGCCTGGATCACACGCACCATGCGCCCATTAGGCAATATTGCCTCGATTGGATTGGCTGGGGGACACGACCTGAAAACCACGGTGATGCCTTTTATCCTGAGAGGCGTGAATCTGTTGGGAATTAATTCCACCTACTGCCCGATACCCTTGCGAGATAAGGTGTGGTCCCGGCTGGCAACCGACCTGAAACCTGCGGGGATGAAGACCATCGTGTCCCGTACCGTAGCCTTCGAAGATCTCCCGGATCTTTTCAGCGACTATATGAAAGGTGCTATAACCGGGCGTACTGTGGTTGACATTGATGCTGATTGATGCAGTGGACTGTAATCAATTGCTCCTGAGAGCGCTGCCTGGAAGCTGATCGATTACGTGACACCCTCCGCCAGGCCTCGGGGGGGGGGGCATGCTTATATAAAGGATTCTTACAAGTTTCGCCTTCTCTTTTGTGACATATTGGGTCTAGAGGAAACCGAAATAGCGTGGAATCCAGAGGGTTGTTTCCGGAATGTAGGTAATAAACAGCAGGGTAACGATCTGGGTTGCAATGAAAGGCCAGATCTCCCTCATCACCGTATCGAATTTTTCTCCCGCCATACTGCTGGTTATGAAAAGCAGGCCGCCCATGGGCGGTGTATTCATTCCGATGTTGAGGTTCACCAGCAGAATAAGGGCGAAATGAATGGGATGGACACCCAGTTCAATTGCCAAGGGGGCAAGAATCGGGCTCAACAGCACGACATTGGGAATAATCTCCAGGATCATACCCATCATCAGCAGAAAGATATTGATGATAACCAGCATCAGCACCTTGTTCTGGGTCAAGTTGAGCATACTCTCGGATATTTCCTGCGGAAGGCTGATATCGGTGATCAGCAGTCCCAGCTGGGAAGCCGTGCCGATAATCAGAAAGACCACCGACGTGTGCACCATGCTGGAAAGAAATATGGGCGGCAGATCCTTGATCTTCAGGGTTTTATAGAAGAAAAAGCCGAGAAGAAACGAGTACAGCACCGCCAGTCCGGCTGCTTCGGTCGGGGTGCATATACCGAAAATGATGCCGCCGAGGATGATTATCGGACAGCCGAGGGCCGGCATCGATTTAAACAGCGTCATCCCGACCCTTTTCACGGTAGGCCGGCTCCCTCTTTTAGGGTAATTTCTTTTCTTGGCGATGATTCCCGTGGTTATCATCAGCATGAATCCCATCATCAATCCGGGAATGATACCGGCAAGGAACAGGGCGGCAACCGAAACTCCCATTACATGGGCATAAATGAGCATTACCAGGCTGGGAGGAATGATTGGGCCGACCACCGATGAGGCTGCCGTTATGGCGGCAGCAAACGGCTTGCCGTATCCGTCTTTTTCCATCGCCGGAATCAGAATCGAGCCCAGGGCCGCAACATCCGCCATTGCGACACCGGTCAACCCTGCAAAAAGAATCGACGCAACGATATTTACCTGAGCCAGACCGCCGCGAATATGTCCGACCAGCGCGTGGGAAAAATCGACCAGTGCGTCGGTTATTTTGGCCTTGTTCATAATCGAACCGGCCAGCATGAAAAGCGGCATGGCCATGATCGTGTACGAATCGACTCCGGATACCATTTTCCGGGCCAGAACAAGCAGGAATTCGGGCTCCCAGGCCGCCCACACAGCTCCGACGGAGACAATGCCAAGGGTATAACCGATAGGAACACCGAGTGCGACGAGAAAAAGAAATGATGTCAGTAGTATAGGACCCATTTGTTCTACCTTGGATTGCGAATGGCAATCACTCGAAGTCTATATTGTGGGGCCGGGTTACGAGGCTTTTTCCCCACATCCCGCCGTCCGCAATATCTTCAATGGTCATCAGGGCAAGAAAGACCAGCTGGAGAACCGCCGTTATCGGGGTGATGATAAATACCCAGACCATATTGAATCCCATGGTCGGAGAGGTTCTCATGGAGACGATTTCGCAGACGTAAATGCCCTGAATCGTCATGACCACCAGGAATATGGCAATCAGAACCCGGCCGATGATATCGCATACAAGCGCGACGTTTCTCGGCAACTTGTTAACCAGCAGCGCAATACCCACATGCAGGCCACGTTTCAGCGCCAGACCGATGCCGAGACATCCGGCATAAATCATCGTGTATCGCCCGAGTTCCTCGGACCAGTGAAAGGCCGCATTGAACCCGGCTCTTGAAATGATACCGGCAAGCACGACAACGAGCATTGCAGCGGTACATATAATCACGGCCCAGTTCAGTAATGTCTCAAGTTTGTCAGAAATGAGCCGAGCCCATGCGGCAACTTTTTCCATGGCAGTATCCACTTATTACATAAGGCGACCTTGAAAAATTGCCTTTTCACTCAAACCCTGCCTTGCGGACCTCAGTTTTTTCCTAGACATATCATGTTTATGTCTGCGGGAAAATTTCCGTTCGCGCCTTGATTTTGAATGAAAATCCGAATTTTTCAAGGTTGCCGTAAGAAAAAGGCCGCTTACTGAACACGCAGGTAAGCGGCCTCCAGAAAATCAGTCTACCGCCTGGTTCGCGGCTCTGATTTTATCGAGTTCAGCCAGGGCCTTGTCAACCAGGTCACTGCCTGTTTCTTCCCTGACCCACTTGACGTATGCAGGCTGTCCGAGCGATCTGAACGCATCAATTTCAGCGGCGGTTGGATAGTACACTTCCATTCCGTTTTCTTCCGCTTCAGCCGCACCGGTGATATTTTTGATTGCAACGACGCCGCGCCCGGCCCATTTGGCTTCATCCATCGCTTGTTCAATAACGACCTGATATTCCGCTGGTAGTTTCTGGAACCATTTCTCGCTCACGAACCAGGTAAGACTTCCATAGTAGTGTTTGAGCAGCGTTGCATATTTCTGTACTTCCCACAGCTTCGCCCAGGAAATAATACCGAAACCGTTGGACTGGCCGTCTACGACCCCTGTCTGCAGTGAGATGTACAACTCTTCCCACGGGATAGGCGTAGCCGAAACCCCAAGTCCTTTCCAGAAAGCAATCCTACCGGGATGCTCGAGATCACGCATCTTGATATCTGCCAGATCTGCCGGGGTTTTTACCGGGTGCTTGCTGTTGGTCAGGCAGACGAAACCACCGCCGTCGTCAGTTTGACCGATATAGCGAAACCCTTTTTCCCGAGCAGGCTTCATCGCTTCTTTGAAAAATGCACTGTCATAGAACTGCCAGGCTTCCAGATGGCTGTTGAACATAAAAGGGAAGTTCAGGGAGTACATCTCCGGTACGAATTTTGATGCCGCACCGACGGAAGGACAGGCAATCTGGATGGTTCCCATCTGCAGGCCTTCCATGGCTTCCGTTTCTTTGCCAAGCTGGCTGTTCGGATAGATTTTGACTTCGATATCACCGCCGGTCTGGGCTTCGACGATGTTCTTGAAAATAACTGCCGTCGGATAGCCGGAATCCTTGTACAGGTCTTCAGAATGGATCAGTGCGATCTTGCATGTCCATTTCTTGGCTATTGCTGCAGATGCCCAGGATAGAGCCAAAAGAGCGATACAAGTGAAAATGATGGTCTTCTTCATACATGCCTCCTGTTAAACGATCGTTGAATGTTTTGTTAACAAAGCCATGCCGTGTAATAGAGCTTACCTGAACCTAACACACTCATTACAAGACAAGCCACCACATTTATATGCTAATTAACCGCCTGATTCAGTTCTTCAGCGCTCAAATCTTCATAACCGAGACTTTCAAGGGACATCCCCGTTTTCCTGAAATCGGTTTGCAAGAGCGTGCTGCCCAGGGTAACAATTGCGTCCGACACCGGGGTTGGCACACCAAGCGTTTTGCCGAGCGACGAGAACATGGTCAAACCGTTTGAGATATCTTCGACCAGGTACCTGCTGTCTACGGTCAGGGGTCCTTTTATTTTCGTAAATACTTCACTGGTGTTGAATAGGAGCTCATACGGAGCTTCCGGGTCATCTTTGATGTAGCCTCGCTTTACCCTGGCACTGCGGCCATCTTCGAGTTCGAAGCCCAGCGCTTTGCCGAGAGCAATACGCTCAGCATCAACTGCTTTTACGATATTGATGGTATGTGCGGTAATGCCCTCTTTGTAGTACCAGAATTCCCCTTTCGAATATTCGATCCTGCCAGCGTTTAAGATACAGGCGCAGTGGGCTTCTGGATTTCCGTTGGTCAGCAGGACATTCCAGACGTTATCAGCGGGTTCGATGCAGTCGTAAATTTGTTTTGCATCTTCTATCAAGCCAGCTGTTTGTGAGGAGGGCAGGGCCGCAAAGTGAAGCTTACGTACTCTCAATGAAAGTTCTACCTCTCCTTTTTCCGGGAACGCCCTGGTACCGTATGCCAGGGTGTTCAGTTCACCGACTTTAAACGTTTTAGTTATTCCCAGTTCATCGGCTACCCTCTGAAACCGACGTGCACACATACTGGCAGCGCAGTGGAAAATAATCAACTGGTCTTCGTGGACGGCGGGAGCGAGTATTTTTGAAAACGTTTCCGTGGCAAATGCGGGAATCGTAACGAGTACGACCTGAGCCCCCTGCAATGCTTCAGCGATGTCGGTTGTCAGGAGGTCGAGTGTGACATCGAATTGGCCTCTGGGTTCAATCACTCTTATTGAGCCTGCCTCCTTTAGATCTTCTATTATTTTCCCAAATTGCGGTAACTCGTAGAGTGCGACTTCCATTCCTCTGTCTTTAAGGTCTGCGGCAGCAGTGATTCCACCGTTACCGGCGCCGATTACAGCAACTCTTTTGACTTCCATGATATCTTTCCTTGAAATTATTGAGAATCATTACTTTAACTGGCTATTGACGAGGGGTATTGCCATATGTGTGCCAGAATGTTCTGTTCTGCAAATACTAGTAAAATCAATTACTTGTGCTAATGTTAGAGATGGCGGCACAAACGCTTATTGCAATATTGCACCACGCGTGTCTGTAAATTTCTTTATTAATTCATAAAATTCAGTAAAAAAGATGTGGTGCAATTTTGAACCAGAATGTCAATATGGTGCATTGTTGCAACACCTGCTTCAGATAATCGTGCGCTGCAATGGAAGTAAAAACTGAGTGGCTCTCATTCTCCTCCGCAAAAAACAGGAGTGGCCGTGGAAAAGATTACCAATGAACAGATTTTTGATGCTTCAGCCAACGGCGTTATCGTAACTGATGGTTTTGGAGTTGTTATAAAAATGAACCAAAATGCTTTACGGATATACTCGATTGACCAGGCCAATCTTCGGGGGGGGCTCCTGAGTGATGTTCTCCCGAAAATCGGGTCGGTAATTAAAAAGAGTCTGGAAACGGGAGAGAATCTCAGGGGAAAGCTGGTGCGAGACAGCGGAGTCAGCGTAGTTTTAGATGCCACCGTCATTCACCAGAAAAATGAGGTTATCGGTGTCGTCGCAAGTTTTAAAGAAGCAGCTGTTTTCGAGAAAATTGCCAAGGAACTCGAATTTTACAAAATGCAAAACCTTGAATTGAAAGCAATCTTCGATTCTGTTTCCGATGGAATATGGGTTTGTGACGGTGAAGGAATCGTACTTGATATCAATAGGGCCTCAGAAGAGCTCAACCAAATAAACAAGGAAGAAGTTGTCGGGAAAAATGTTCATCAACTGGTTGAAGAAGGCATGTATGATGAGTCTTCCGTTGTGCTGGTACTCGAGAGAAAAGAGCAGGTCTCAATTGTCCAGGAGATCAAACGAATCCAGAAAAAGGTTCTGGTTACAGCGACGCCAGTTTTCGACGAGGAAGGTAATATCTCTCTGGTAGTGGTCAATGCCCGGGATATGACCCAGCTTATCAACCTTGATAAACAACTGGAAGCAAGCAAGCAGGAATCAGATAAATTAAAGGAAACTCTGAAAGAGATAAGCTTGTTCGAAGTAAATCGTAAAGGAGTGATCGGTGACAGTGAACAATTTCAAGCAGTACTCAAGGTGGCGTCCAAGCTCGCCCTGATGGAGGTATCGAATATTCTTCTGCTGGGTGAGAGTGGAACTGGCAAGGGACTGCTTGCAAAATACATCCATAAATGCAGTAAACGTTATGGCAATTCCTTTATCCAAATAAACTGTGCGGCATTACCGGAGAACCTTCTCGAAGCAGAGTTGTTTGGCTATGAGGAAGGTGCTTTTACCGGGGCCAAGGCCGGCGGAAAGGTCGGCCTGATAGAATTATCTCACGGAGGAACCCTGTTCCTTGATGAAATCGGTGAACTGCCTCCGTCCCTGCAGGGAAAACTGCTGAAATATTTTGATGATCATGAAGTGACGAGGGTTGGAGGTATAGAACCCAGAAAGGTGGATTGCACCATTATAGCCGCGACCAACCGCAATCTGGAGGAAAGGGTAATAACAAAGAAGTTCAGAAGAGATTTGTATTACCGGATCAACACCTTTACATTGCATATTCCTCCGCTACGGGAACGATCTGAGGATATCTTCGACCTGGTGAACTATTACCTTGATACTTACAATAGGCGATTCGACACCGATAAAAAAATAAGCCACGCTGCGTTCTTGGAACTGCAAAGATACCAGTTCCCCGGAAATGTACGGGAATTGAAAAGCATCATCAAAAAAGGAGTCGTTCTGTCAGATTCCAGTTACCTGGATAATTACCTTGGAGGAGGGATTGATCTTTCCAGGCATGAATGGGAGGCTGGAAAACTGACTAGCAGAACAAAAGCAGGCCTGAAAAGCATGATGAGTGCCCATGAGAAAAAAATTTTGGAGCAGGTTCTTCAAGGCGGGAAAACAACCAGGGAAATGGCTATGGTGTTAAAAATTGATCATTCGACCGTGGTCAGAAAATTGAAAAAGCACAACCTGACAACTGGACATGGCGATTTAGGTCAAAAGCAATGAATGGATTACCGGTTTACGCTGCACTGCTCATCGCTGTGGGTAAAAAAACAATACGGATCCTTAGCGGCAGAATTGTCATACCCGGAACTGTACTGTACCGCCAGGCATCCGCGACACACCGCCTGAAGCCGGCAGGAACGGCAGACTTCCGGCCCCTCCCGGTAGCCCTGAGCCTGTGGTGAATGATAGATATCAGCAAGAGACTGACTGGTGATATTGCCGATATACGACGGGAACTTGCGGCACGCATGGACATCGCCTGTCGCCAGTATGGATACGAAGTTAAAGGCGGCTCCGCACCCGAATCCGGTGCAGCCGCCAAAAAGATCGGTGCCTTCGCGGTCCAGGATTATATTGAAGAGGTTGTCCTTCAACCCGAATACCGGGAACGCTTTTGAAGCCTCGATATAATCTTCTAGAAACTGCTCGAAATCGGCAGGGTCAGCCGCAGCCAGGTTCGCCCCTTCACCGACGCTAGAGAGCCGGTTGAACGTAAACACATCGGCTTTGTCCTGGAGCAGCTTTCCCAGCGGTATGACCTGGTCCAGGTTGGCGCGCGTCAGGGTCAGCATGACTTTGCTGTAAATCCGGTGCTTCCTGAGCAGGTCCAGGAATTCGAAAACCCTGCGGAAATGGCCGTCGCCCCGGATGTAGTCGTTGTGCTCCTCGAGTCCTTCGAGGCTCACCTGGTAGAATTCAGGAGGCTGAATCTCGGCAAAGCTTTCTATATCAGATTCAGATGCAGGATTGCCGAGGATACCGATGGTGAAGCCCCGGGCCGATGCTTCCCGGTACAGCTGGTGGAAGTGCGGGTGAAGCAGCGGATTTCCGCCGGTAAAGCTCACGTGGCCGAAAACATGATGATCCAAGCAGAATTCGGATAACTGATCCAGTATCCGCAGTTCCTGGTCCAGCGACAGGGACTCACAGGGCGTGCGGTCGTAGCAGTGCCGGCAGTGCAGGTCGCAGGCCTGGGTGATGTGCCACTGCAGGGAAAACTCGCGGCTGCTGCTGAATGAATCGGCGATTTCTCCTCCACCCCGGCTGCGGCGGATTTCGGGGCGCGGCCCCAGAATTATACCCGTATCGAGCCCGTACCGAATTGCGCTGTTTATTGCCGCAGCATACGTACCGGCAGTCTCTGCTACCTGGCTGGAGGTCAATCCTTCAACAGTCATTTTCAAAATGAGCAGGTCCCGGTCGGTAACTACTGCCAGCCGGGGCTCGTACGCGCCGGGCGGCATCCAGATGATGACCTGTTCAGCGGACCGCTGCGGAAAGTAGCCGTCCTCTCCAGCACCGATACATCCTGCCAGGCCGCTCCACGCGTTTGCGAACAGTTTCAGCGTCGGATTTATTTCCTGGCGGTCAGGATACGGAGTAAACGGTATCAGCCGTTGCAGGAGTTTGAAGACATGCGCCTCCATCGTCACGAGTTCGGAGAAGTAGGCCGGCACCCGGTCGGCATGCGCCCGGTCAAGGAGCAGCTGCACGAACGAGTCCACGGATTCGGCACTATCGGCCATCTGCAGGAACAGTTCGCGATCAAACCAGTGCCGGGTGGCTCCGAAACTATCCGGATCTGAATAGATT
>Ga0180435_10002245_pt1 | contig 19807 bp, 21 predicted proteins | sample SS_ome_3_FD_132467 | JGI IMG/M metagenome (GOLD analysis project Ga0180435, IMG submission 132467) | Hypersaline lake sediment archaeal communities from the Salton Sea, California, USA - SS_3_S_1 metaG | ecosystem: Environmental > Aquatic > Non-marine Saline and Alkaline > Hypersaline >...
CAATTCATTATGGGTAACACTTAACAATGAAAATCCTGTATTGGTGAGTTCCAGCTGCAGTAGTGAACCTGCCTGGAGCGATGATGGCCAGACATTGTACTTCATTGAGAACAACAGCCTGTACAAGGCCAGCGCGCCGGACTTCACACCCCAGGCCGTGCCGGGGGTGACGGGTGAATTGCTGAATGTCGTGAATTGATGACTGAAAACCGGCCAAACTGGGTGAATGCGGTGCTGTTTGGTTTGATCGGTTTTGGCCCGCTGCTGTTAGCAGCTGGAGTGCTGCTGGCAGGCATTTTGGTGTTGTATGCGGTATGGTTTGTGCTTACTTTCGGTATTACCTGGCTGCTTGCGCGCATCTTGGGCGGGATGTCAATGGCGGTGGTGGACGGCGTAGCCCAGGCAGCAGAAGTGCGCCGAGGTTCTTTGGAAATGGCGTGCGTGATGCTGGTTTTTGTCCAGGTGATCATCGTGCCCTGGTCATTGGGGGCAGGCTGGTTGCTGCGGCGGGTGGGGATTCACAGTATAGAAAAATGATTTTTATATAGGCATATCCTATTAATCTCCCGCTGCATCTAGCGGGAGATTTTTCATTTGCGAGCAAAATCTACAGAAATTATCACTCAAATTTTTCAGAAATACTTGCAATATAAGGAAATTGGATTGGTTGCCCAACTTTGATCTCTTTGTATGCCTGGGGAAAGGCATCTGCCAAGGCCTGGGTGGCGTCCGGCATGCTGTCGTGCGGCGAGAGGGCGACCAACCCCGGCTGGCGTGCAGCCAGGAAATCGATCTCGGGCTGCAGGTCAGCGGCGCTGGCCTTGTCGTAATGCAGACCTCCTACCACGCCCACAACCGGTTCGCGGTACAGGGTCTCGGCGCGTTCCACCAGGGTTTGCAGGCCGGGATGGCCGCAGCCGGTGACTAGCACCAGTCCCTGGTCTTCCACACGAACTACCAAGGCCTGTTCGTAATTCTTGGGGGTGGTCAGCCACAGAGGGAAGACCTCGCGGAAGGGTATGCTGCCCGTTGTTGCGATGTCGGTGCCCACCTGCACTGGTTGGAGAGCATAGATCAGGCTGGCGTTGGGGTAGCTCATCGGGATCGGTGTGTAGAAAGTGATCTTTTCCAGGGGCAGGCGGAAGTCGCCAAGGGTGAAGGTGTCGTTCTTCCAGGGGACGATGCCGCCTACGTGGTCGGGGTGGTTGTGCGAGAGCACCACGGCGTCCACTTCTTCCCAGTCCTGTTTGAGTTCGGTGAAATTACGTAGGAAGTAGGGCAAGACGGTGTCCGGCGGGTTCATGCCGAGGTCGAGGATAACGGTGGTCTGGTCGGTGCGCACCAGGTAGGAGACGCCATGCCCGGTCGCGAGGTCGATATCTGCGCTGTCGTTCTCGAACAGGGGCAGGATCTCCAGGCTGGTGGTGGACGTCAGTTCCGGGATATAGGTGGAGATGTCCAGGGTTTCGCGTTCGATCTGTTTGTCGATCACGACCAGATGGGCGCACGAAAACAGGGCTGCAGCAGTTAGCAGAACTACAATAACGATCAATGAGATACGGATGAACTTCTTCATTTTAGGGTTTCCTTATTCTTTTCAAGATGAGCGAGCCTGTTCAGGCTTGCGGTACATCTTGTCTTTCAGCACAGCAAAGACTGTGACGATGATCCACAGCACCAGCAGGAGCAGGTCGGATGTGGGCAGGAAGTTGACTACCATGTTGAAAGTGGCATGCAGGATGATCATGGCAAGCACATTGCCGCCCGAACGGTTGTAGACCCATGTTAGGAAGACGGCAAGGAAGAGGCGGTAGATGCCGCCGCCGATCATGCCCATCAACAGGGGTTCGCCATAGAAACCATTCAGATACAGGGGCAGGTGCCACAGCGACCAGAAGACCGAGACGATCAGGGATGCCACCAGCGGGCTGCATTTGTTCTGCAGGATAGGCTGCAGTGCGCCGCGCCAACCGGGTTCTTCGTTGCCGCCACGTGCCAGGGCCGTGAGGGCAAAGCTGAGCAGGGCCAGGGGCAGCACTTCGAGGAACGGCCGGCCCCACAGGCCGGGGTATTCCACGCCCATTCCCAGCAGGGCAGCCAGACCCCAACTGATCAAGACCAGCACAGGGAAGAAGACCAGGCTGAACAATACCCAGCCCAGGGATTTGCGCGCGGGTAGGATGGAGGCCATTTTTTCGCGGATGCCGACATTGCTGGAGAAAGCGCTAGCGACCATTCTGCCGCCGATCAGGCTGGCGGCAATAGCCATCACCAGGACGGGCGCGCTCAGGGTCAGGTTGGCGGGCAGGGTTTCATAACTGGAGACCGAACCCACCAAATATCGGGCTGTCATCAGGCCGAAGATGAGTGCCGCTGAGAGGAACATGGTGACCACACTCTTGCGGTCCATTTCGAACGGGCGCAGGCCAGTGCGCAGACCCAGGGTGAGGATGCCGGCCAACGCCGGTCCGTAGCCGCCGACAAAGACGGTAGTCATCAGCAGCAGGTCATCCCGGCCGCGCAGGGCAATGCTGCCCAGCCAGAAAAGCCAGCTCCAGGAAAAAGCCAGGATGAGGAAGGTCAGGGTCGGGCGGGTTTGCGCCAGATGCCAGGTAAGCAGTTTGTTTTGTTTGAATTTTTTGACAGTTGCGGTATTCATGTGTTCATTCCTTATTTGGTAATTGAAGTGTAAATAATATCGTTTTTATGTACATTGATAGTTTGGCGGGTTTGCATCTCACCCACTTGGGGGATTATTTCTCGCGAGATGTTGTGTAGAAAAAAGTGGATCAGCACGATGTCGAAACCAGCATCCGACAGATCAATCTGGCTGATGTTTCCCAGTTGGTCTCTGACGTTGGTGAAGCGGCGTAGTGTCTTGCGAATTTTAGTGGTCGAAGATTCGTAGCTCATTAGAGGTCTCTCTAGTTGTTGGTCTGTAGTCCGGAATTGCTGCGGCGCACAAACAGACGGGGCAGGAACATACCGGTGGTGCTGCGGTACGCGTCGTAGGATAGGCCAAATTCCTCGCACATGTCGGCTTCTTCACGTTTTGCCAGGCGCACATAGAGCAAGACCAGCAGCGGCCACATGATAAGCATGGGCAGGGTGGCCCATTCACACAACATGCCCAGGGTCATCAACAAAAAACCGGTGTACTGCGGGTGGCGGATGTAGCGGTAGATGCCGGTGGTTACCAGCTGGCCAGTGCCCTCTTCCTTGCTCCAGTATTGGCGATAGATGCGCCGCCAGCCGAGGATGATGAGGATTGCAGCGGTCAGGTAGCAGACCGCAGCCACGGTGGTGCCACTCAGGCCGATCCACTGCACCAGGGTGTGCCCCCATAAAATGCCGTCCGGCAACGTTTTGCCGAATATCCAGGTCAGTACATACATGCTCAACGGCAAACCGAACATTTCCAGGGCCAGTGCTAGGACAAATGCGCCGTACACGCTGGCAGGCTTGCGCTGGCTTTTCTTGTAAAAGGGCAGGAAAGCCAGGAAGAGGATGAACATCAGGAACCAGATGGCAACGGCCCACCAGTTGCCAAAGTGTTCAAGTACAGGATCGATACTCATGATAAATAACTCCTTCATTTTTATGAAATGATTATGTCTATTGTTTTGGGTCGCGGTTGGGTAGCCACTGCACGAAAAGAAGTTGCAGCCCCATGTCGCGGATACGGTTTAGAAGGCCAAACAAAGCGGCCTGGTCAATCACAGGACCGGTGATGCGTGTGGTGCCGTCAGGCTGGCAGGAGAGCTGCATGCCCTCAAACCAGCCTGAACGGTTTGCATCCAGATGCCCTTCCACAACGATCTCGTAGGTCTCAGCACCGGTTGTAAAAGTTCGGTTTGCAGCCATGAAAGATATTTCTTTGATTTCTAGTCGAGCGAAGCCAGGAAGGCATCAACCAGTGCCTGGTCCCAATGGGTGATCGCGGCCGAGATATTGACCAGGGCGGGGCCGTTGCGGCCCTCGAAAAGGGCGGTTGCCGAGCGGTAGGGCTGGTTTTCCGAGTTGAGGCCTTCCTGGATGACCAGGGTAACGCTCTGTCCGCGGATCACCACCGGGCGGTTCTCGACAAACTGCATCTGTTTGGGTTCGATGGTGTCGCTATTGTCCATGATGCGGGCTTGCTGTAACTGGTCAGGGGTAAGTTCAATGCCCTGCGGAACCTGGATCAGGTAGATGTGGCTGGATTCTTCAGGACCGATCAGACTGACAACCTGATACCCCAGCATTTCCACGGCGAACTGTTCGCTGTAGCCTTTGGGCATGTCGTAGCTTGCAATCATTCTGGCTACGTTTTTTGCATCATCGTACAGGTTTTCAGCCTGCAAGATGGTGCACCCGCTCATTCCCAGGGTGACAATGATCAGGACTGAGAAGAGAAGAATGGTTTTGCTAATGGAATTTGATTTCATGGATACCCTCCAGTAGAATTGCTTGTTTTTGAATCAACAATGCAAATATACAACCGGAAGGGCAGGTTTGTGACCTATCTTAAGTTAGGTGTTGGGGTAGGGATGGGCTAGATTAGGCCCAACTGGCGGGCTTTGGCCACAGCCTCGGTGCGCCGGTTGACGCCCAGCTTGGCATATAGGTGGTTAAGATGCCATTTGGTGGTACCTACGGTGATGTACAGCCGTTCGGCAATACCGGCATTGCTCAAGCCCGCTGCCACCAGACGCAGGATTTCCATTTCGCGTTCGGTGGGTGGGTCAATAAGCACAGTTTCCTCTTGTTCAGGGCTAATTCTGCGGCTGCAAATAGAGTCGATGAAGTCCGGAAATTGTGGGCGCAGGTTTTCCAGCAGGGGCGCCAGGCGGGGATATTCCTGGATGAAACGCTGCCGGTAATGCATAGGGGCGGCTGCTTGCAAAGCTGCCTGCAAGGCTTTTTTAGCGGGTTCCGTCTGTTCCATTTGATGCCATACAATGGCCTGCTCGATCTTTACCCGGATCCAATCCAGCTTGCGTGTGCTCGTTTGCGTTAGCTCTTCCAGTTCTTTCAAGATGTCCAGGGCTTCCTGCCCCTTGCCGGATTCACCCTTGATGCGCATATGTAGCAGGAAAGCGTTCAAATGGGACAGGTTGCTTGCGAATTCCCCTTGCAGCGGATGGCTGTTGATCCATTGGTAGGCCGGCTCGGCGTCTCCAGCAAAGTAGTGAAGCCAAGCTGCCAGCAGGTCCATATGCGCAGCCACGGCAGGCAGGCCAACCTGCGCAGCGCGCAGGCGGTTTTCACGGTTGAGGGACAGGGCTTCTTCATGCTTTCCCTGGTCCGAGAGCAGGAACTGTAGCGATTGGTTGGCAGGCGAGGCCAGCACATCATACAATCCCAGGCGCTGCACAAGGTTGAGGCTCTGTGTCAGGTAGGAGGAAGCTTCCTGCAGCTCGCCGGATTGATAGAGTATGCAGCCTAGTGCCAACATGGGAATGCCTGCTAGCAGTCCCGGTTTGTGCGATTGAACAGAGTGACTCGCCACGCCTTCGCGGCACAGGGTAATAGCCTGGGTGCGTTCGCCAAGATTGTTTAATAGAAAAGCCAGGTTATTGCGCAGGATGAGGGCCGTGACATGCTTACCAGAATTTTCGGCCAGGGCCATGCCTTCTTCAAAATAGGCTCGGGCATCAGCACTGCGTCCTGTGCTGATCAATGCCTGGCCCAGCGCCAGCAGAATCAGCGGTGAAAGGAAGGAGAATCTGTTGCTGGTGAGGGTGTAGGCTTTTTCCAGATGGGCAGGATCCATACTGAGCCCTTGGGTGGACTGCATCCAGGTTTGCAGGGCCATGACCAGTCCGGCCAGTGGGCGCGTTTTGGGATCGACAAGCATATCTTCCAGGGCGCTGGTGGCTTCATGTAATTGCTGTACCCACTGGGCGGCCTCATGGAAGCGGCCGTTGTAAATCAGGAACCATGCGCGAAGCACAGAAAGGTATATATCGGCCAATAGGACGTCTTCATTCAGGGCATCCATCCAGCGTAGCACTTCGCCGAGCTGCCCGCTTTCAGCTACAGGGATGGCTGCCTGGCGAATGAGGGCGCATGCTAACTGCTGGTCGCCAGTTTTGAAAGCATATTGTACAGATTCCACCGCGTGTTTGTTGGCAATCAGCCATCGCGCGGCGCGGCTTTGCAGGGTATGTAGTTCTTGCGGGGCAAGTTTGCTGCGCAAAATATCGCTCATCAGGTGGTGGTAGCGGAACCAGGTGCGGCTGTTGTCCAGCGGTACAAGGAACAGGTTGGCAGCTTCAACTTTGGATAGCATTTCGCGGCTTTGGCAGATATTCAATGCGGCATCCAGCAAGTTTGGACAGAAACGGTCCAAGGCGGCAGAGCGTTGGAGAAAATCGCGCAGATCATCAGGCAAGTTCGAGAGGATTTCTTCAGCAAGGTAGTCGATTATATAGCGGTGCGAGCCACTGAAATTTTGAACGAATTCAGCGGCATCGGTACTGTCACGCAGCGAAAGGGCAGCCAGATGCAAACCAACAGCCCAGCCTTCAGTGCGGCTGGCAAGGGCATTGATCTGAGATGACGAGAGGTCGAGTTGCAGCACTTCCTGCATTAATTGATTGACTTCTTCGATATTAAAACTCAGGTCACGCTGTCGGATTTCACATAGCTGACGGCGAGCGCGAAGTAATGGCAGGTTCAGGGGCGGGTCGTGACGGGTAACCAAAGCCAGCTGCAGCTGAGGCGGTTGGTGATCGAGTAGATATTGCACCAGAGCATGGTTTTGGGGAGTGTGGAGGACGTGGTAATCGTCCATTACTAACAGGATGTTATTTTGAGCTACAACGAGAGCATTAATCACTTCAATGGTCAGGGCTTCAAGGTCAGGGGTCTGCAGAGTGTTGAGTGCGGTGAGCAGATCCTCAAGCCCTGGAATTTGATCTTTTAAACCCAGAATCAAGTACCGGAAGAAGCGAACAGGGTCGTTATCTGCATCATTCAGAGATATCCATGCTGCCAATATCGATCTGTTATGAATCCATTCAGCCAGCAGGGTTGTTTTGCCATACCCTGGCGGGGCAGAAATCAGAATTAGCTTGTGGCCGGCGTGTTTTGCATTATCCAGTGCATCAAACAGTCGCGGACGGTTCACCAGGCCAGGTTGAGTTGGGGGAAGAAGAAGTTTTGTTGCTATAATCATGATTGTATGATTATAGCAAAATGCTTCAAGTTTATTCTATTCTCTTTTCTTTATATCCGTGAGTTCTTTCTCTCAAAAGGCGCTTTCACATCTTCATCTAACAATCTGGCATAATGCTTCGGCTTGCGGTAGGCATTGCCCCAGACCTCATGTTCGCGGTATTCGCGCAGGAGGTCGATGTTGAACTCCGCCAGCCAGATACCTTCTTCGGTGCCGGCTTCCACCAGCAGGGTGTCCTGTGACTGTTCATAGCGGTTGAAGGCGATGCCGCTGAAAGCCGATGAGCGCCCTTCGTAGCCTTCCCCGGCGTAGTTCGCGACCGCAACGCCGACCATGTTCTCATAGGCGCGGGCGCGCAGCTGACCGAGGCGGTTCTGCTCCAGCTCACAGGCGTTGGGCACGAGGATAACCTCAGCCCCATTAAGCATTAAAATGCGCGCGGATTCAGGAAATTCGCGGTCAAAGCAGATCATCACGCCCACTTTCACCAAGCCGGACGCGGTGTCCAGTTCACACACGGGGAAATCTTCGCCTGGGGTGCAGGCGGCCTCAAAAGAGAAATCGCAGGTGTGCACCTTGGCGTAGGTTAGTCCCACCTCGCCGTGCCGGTCGATCAATGCGGCGGTGTTGCGCGGCCCGGTTGGATATTTTTCCAGGTAAGTGAGCAGGATCGCCATGTCCAGTTCGCGGGCCAGTTCCTGATGGGCATGGAAGAAAGGAGCGTCCTGGTCAATGGCTTGCGCCTGCCACGCGGCCAGCGTATTGGCATGCTGCGGTTCCAGCAGTGTACTGCCTGTTTTGGTTTCATTGGGCAGGTGGGCATCATAGCCCACGTTCCAAATCTCGGGGAAGACGGCCACATCTGCCCCGGCGGCTTTGGCCTGGCGGCAGATGTCGAGGCCTTTGGCCAGGTAGGCTTCCTGATCGGTCCCTTGAGGCTCTAGCTGGAGCAAGGCGATTTTTAAGATTTGCATTGCTATTCTTCCTCTGGTTCAGAATCGAACACAAAGCGCGTTGCATCGGGATCATTGATGAACTGCGTCCAGGCCAGCACGGTTTTGGGCGTGAAGACGAAAAGGCCGCCCTGTTTCCATTGATCTGGCTTTGGTGAGTAGCCGCGTGCGCCGTATTTCTTGCCGATGGCCTGCGCCAGGCGTTGAGCCAGTTCTGGTGTTGGTTTGCGCTCTTCCTTTGCGGTGCCGTACATGATGACCACATTTTCCCCGCTTTCCAGATGCAGGCTGACCTGCGGATTGCGGACCAGGTTGCGCGCGTGCCGCGTTTCCGGGCTGCCGTCGTAATACAGTTTACCGTCCAGCCACACACCCCAGCGCGGCACCGAGTGCGGCCGTCCGTCGGGGCGCACTGTGCACAACCAGTAATGCAGGGCTTCCGCCATGCGCTGTTCGACATACGACCAGGGTAGGTAGGTTTTGGGGTCGCGCAGGTAGCCATCGGGAAAATCCGGCCGTGAAATGCGGGGTTCTTTCATTTCAATCTCCTGTCACTATTCACTGTTTTTACACATCTTCAATTTTATCAACGCAATGCGCTGGCCTTCATAGTCTACCCGTTCCTCGATGGTGAAGGGCTTGAAGCCCAGCTTGGCATACAGCAGTAGCCCGACAACATTGCGGTGGAAGCAGGAGATATGCACCTCCTGAACAGCATGTTTTTCAAAAGCAATATTGATCATCGTCTGGATGACATATTTGCCCACGCCTTTCCCGCGCACCTGCGGGTTAACGATCACATTGCCGATGTGGCATTCCTCGCCCGGTTTGCATATATAAAAATTGGCAAAACCAGCAGGCTTCCCCTCCCAAAGAACGACGGTGGCGTCAAAGCGGTGGTCAATGGCATCCTGCAATTGCTGGCGGGTAAGGGGATAGGTCGCTTTGGGAAAGAGGAAGAAAAGCTCTTCGGAGGAGCGGGGAAATCGACAGAGGAGAGGGATGTCTTCTTTTTGCACCGGACGATGGGTGAGCATGGCAGCACCTCCTGGGAGCGGATTGGGAATTTCCTTCATTTTACACGCACTTCCTTAACATTTTGATAACAGAGACTTAACCCATAGTCTGGGGGTAGAAGGGATAATTAGAGCGCAACATGCGAATACCAGGCAAAAAAAGGACAAATAATGGAAAAGAAAAAGCGCGTTTTGTTTCTTTGCACAGGCAACTCTGCTCGCAGCCAGATGGCTGAAGCGTTCCTGAAAAAATATGCCGGCGATCATTTTGAAGTTTACAGCGCTGGTTTGGAACCGAGGGGAATGAATCCCCTGACTGTAAAGGTGATGGATGAGATCGGTATGGATATTTCTGACCAGGAATCCAAAGGCATTGAAGGTTTTCTGGGCAAGGTTTTCATTCATACACTGATCACCGTTTGCGACCAGGCTGAGAAGAATTGCCCCTCCATCTGGCCGGGCATCACCGAGAAAATGCACTGGTCTTTTGAAGACCCCGCCGCCTTTGAAGGTTCGGAAGAAGAAAAATTGGAAAAATTCCGTGAAGCCCGCGGTTTGATCGATGAGAAGGTTCGCGCCTGGCTGCAGTTCAAAGAGATCGAGATTGCTGAATAAATTTTTATTGATATTCACACCCGCCCCCGGATTTTCTCAAGGGTGCGGGTTGTTGTTTAAACGATTCTTATCACACCATAATAAAGTTTAATCCACTTATAACAATTGGTTAACCACATCCAAGCTGGGACAGGGCATAATAAGGTCAGAAAGAAACAAGAGACGCACCTTACCAATCACCAAAATTACGGAAGAGCGAAAGCAATTGGAGTGGATATTCATATGCCTCTATTGCTTTTCTCCTCCGATATAAGCTGCACGAGGCAATCTGTCCTGCCTCGTGCAGCTATTGATTTTAAAAGGGAAGGTCTAAAGGTAATCTGTCAATTTATGATCGGTCAATCAGGCAACTCGGGATTAGTAAAACAAATGTTACGCAAAGCCGCACCCCCTCCTCGCGGAGCGTCCCCCAAGTTGCAAAAAGCGCAACTTAGGGGAGGTACATGGTGATTTCATTTGCGATGATGGTTTTTTGACAAGTGAAAAAAACAAATTAAGTAAGCGCATAGAAAAACTATTGGTAAATTCAAAACAATCATCTTTGCCGCTATTGGTATTCAATAGATAAGCTGCGAAAAAGCACCAAACTATCACCATAAACCAAACTTGGCGGCTTTGCGTTCTTGCGTGAGAAATAGTTTTTCTATGGTTGCTTTTGTGAAACTTGTTCCTCATGCACGCGCAAAATGACCACGCCCACTACGATCAGGGCGCTGCCGCTGATCTGCACCGCGTTGAGGTGCTCACCGAGGAGGAAGTAGGCGATCAAGGCCGTGACCACTGGTTCGGAGGTGAGGATCAGGTTGACGACGCTGGATGGAAGGTGCACCAGGCTGACGTTCAGCAGGCCGTACCCCGCCACGGTGGGCACTGCTGCCAGGGCAAACAGCATGCCCCAGCCGGTCCACTCATGTTGTAACCAGAAGAAGTCTGCAAGCTGCTGCGCGCCGCCGGGCAAATCTCGTCCGAAGAGCAGGTTGAACAGGAACAAGAACCCAGCTGCAAAGCCAAATGTATAGAACAATGTCGTCCACGGGTTGAGGCCGCGCTGAGAGGCCGAGCGTCCCATAACGCTGTACAGGGCGTACATCAATCCCGATATGACGCCAGTTGAGATGCCGATCCAGCTTGCCGACCACACGCCCGGGCGGAAGGCCTCCGCTACCAGGGCGCAGCCGGTCATGCTCATCACCACGACAAGCAGCTTGACCCCGTCCAGGCGCTCCTTGAGCAGCCACCAGCCCAGCAGGGCAGTGAAGGCTGCCGAGCTATAGACCAGCACTGTTGCGACAGCAGCCCCGATCTCGGCGACCGAGATAGTCCATGTGGCGTTGAAGAGGGCCAGCACCAGTCCGTAGCCCAGCAGGTAGGGCAGGTGATTTTTGTCCACGCGCAGCAGTGCAGAGCGGAAAATGCCTAACACCACCAGGAGAGTGAGGACCACAAAGCTGTCCCGCCAGAAGGCCAGCACCAGCGCCGGCAGGGCGTAGGTCACGGTCAGGTGACGGATGAAGATGGCTGTGGTTGCCAGAAACACGATGCTGACCAGAGCGATGGAGTAGCCCCGCGCGAGATTGGCATGTTTTGTGATTTTCGTCATTGGATGATTGTACAGGAAATCAAACTGTTGTGCAAAGCCTGTTTTGTGGAGCTGTAAAAGAAGCGTTTTAAGGTATATTAAGAAGGATAGTGATCTTCAAAACACATCTGGAGAAATATGTGAGAAAAAGATTGCGAGACACAGACCGGCAGGAAAACGGCACACCGATTCCCTTGATGGACGCCAGGAAAATTGCCCGCATTGTGATGCCCCTGGGAGTTATTTTTTGGGTTGCTGCGCTGATCCTGTGGTGGCAGGGCGGGTTGGACAAAGCAACCCTGTTCTATTTTGACCCAGCTCGCGTGGCTTATACACCGTTTGTGGCAGTAATGAAGTGGCTTTCTCGTTATGGCATGTCGTTGACCGCGGTATTGATGGCATTGTATTTGATCGCGACGCATTTTATGAAGAGTTTGAATGCGCCGCGGACCATCTATCTGTATACGATTTTCTCGATGGCGCTGAGCGGGATCGGGGGAGATCTGTTGAAATTGATCATCCAACGCCCGCGGCCTGTGGAAATTTTCACCGATCAGGTGTTCGTCCTCAGCGATGCCACAAGCACTGCCATCCCCTCCGGACACGCAACCAAAAGCGTAGCCCTCGCCATACCCTTCCTGTTTCTCGTGCTGAGTTCCAGCCGGTGGGACAAGGGAATGAAATGTATTCTGTCCCTGATCGCAGGCGGCGTATGTTTGAGCCGCATTGTGTTGGGCGCGCATTATGTCAGTGATGTGCTGGCCGGGATCGGCACCGCGTTGATCGGCCTGCCGCTGACAATGATCTTTTCCAACATGGTACTCAAGCAGTCCTCGCAGGAGCAACTGCCGATGATGTCCAAGATCTGGGGCGTACTGCTGGTGGCCTTGTCGGTGATCTTCATGTTGATCTAAAAAAACAGAATTCCTAAAAACTGGCTATAATGGGGGGACAAGCCATCTTTTTTTGCAGGGACACACCCTGCACAGTTCAAGATCGCAATCATCCATTTATTAAAGGAATCCATTATGACCGTACAGATCAAAGAGGTGCAAAGCTCAAAGGATTTAAGAGCATTTATTAGTTTTCCCCACAAGCTGTATAAAGGGAACCCATATTGGGTGCCCAATCTGGTGTTTGACGACAAGAATGCACTGCGTAAGGACAAAAACCCCGCTTTTGCCAATGCCGAGGCACGCTACTGGTTGGCATACAAGGACGGGGAGATCGTCGGGCGCATTGCGGGCATCCTCAACCATTCGCATTTTGACCGCTGGGGCGAGCCCTATGTGCGCTTCGGCTGGTTCGACTTTATTGATGATCCCGAGGTCTCTGCCGGGCTTCTGAAGAAGGTGGAAGACTGGGCCATTGAGAAGGGCCAGTCCGCCGTGCACGGCCCGCTGGGCTTCACCGACCTGGACCGCGAAGGCATGCTCATCGAAGGCTTTGAAGAGCTTGGTACCCTGGCGACCATTTATAACTTTCCGTACTACCCCCAGCACATGGAGCGCCTGGGTTATGAGAAAGACACTGACTGGCTGGAATACCAGATCCAGATGCCAGAAGTGGTGAATGAGAAGATCGCGCGGGCAGCCCAGATCTCGCTCAAACGCAATAAACTGCATCTGCTGGAGCCGCGTAACAAGAAGCATCTCATGCAATACGTTGACAAGGTGTTTGATCTGATCAATGAGGGTTACCAGGACCTGTACGGGTTTGTGCAGCTCACCGATGAGCAAAAGAAAAGCTATACGAAGCAGTATTTTGACTTCATCCACCCGGACTTTGTGCCTATCGTGCTGGATGAAGAGGACAACGTGGTTGCCTTTGGCATCACCATGCCCACCCTGTCGGTTGCCTTGCAGCGCGCCCGCGGACGCTTGTTCCCCTTCGGTTTCATTCATTTGCTGCGTGCGATGCGCAAATTTGACCGCGCTGACCTGTATCTGATCGCGGTCAAGCGCTCCTACCAGGGCAAGGCTGTGAATGCCATTCTGATGGACCGCATGATCCAGGTCTTCAAAAAATACGGCGTGACAAAGGTGGAATCCAACCCCGAGCTGGAATACAACCATCAGGTACAGGCACAGTGGAAATTCTTTGACAAGCGCCAGCACAGGCGCCGCCGCTGTTTTATCAAACATTTGACCACAGGGGAGCCCAATGAAAGTTAACATTGTTAATTTGATCTATTTTTCACCTACCGGTACGACGCGCAGCGTGCTGCGCGGGATCGCTGCCGGGATGCGCGATGTGCATATCAATGAGATCGACCTTACCCTGCCGGAGGCTGCTGCGCGCGAGTACGATGAGCTGGGGGGCGAACTGGCTGTGATCGGCATGCCGGTGTATGCCGGGCGGCTGCCCGCGGATGCTGTGAAGCGTTTCCAACGCCTGCAAGGGAAACAGATGCCCGTGGTACTGGTGGCCGTGTACGGCAATCGCGCTTTCGAGGATGCCCTGGTGGAACTTGAGGATCTGGCTAAAGCGGCGGGCTTCGTGCCGGTGGCGGGAGGCGCCTTCATTGGCGAACATTCCTACACCCGGAAAGAAAAACCGCTCTCGGTAGGGCGGCCGGATGCCGCTGATCTGGAAAAGGCGGCACAGTTTGGGGAGAAAATCTATACGAAACTGTCTGGGCTGCCCGAACTGGATGGATTGTCTGCACTGGCCCTGTCCGGGAACCGCCCTTACAAGCCGCTGAAGGAATACGGCAAGGCCGCGCCGGAGACAGATGAAGCGCTGTGTACGCTGTGCGGCGACTGCGTGGCGGCTTGCCCGACGGCGGCGATCACGGTAAACGGCAGCGTGCAAACGCAGACAGAGAAATGTATTCTGTGCTGCGCCTGCATACGGGTTTGCCCCACTGAGGCGCGCGTGATGCTGAACGAGCGCGTTCTTGGGACCGCGGACTGGCTGTATGAGAACTTCTCCACCCGCCGAGAGCCTGAAACTTTCCTGTAAAGGCAAATGTCGTGTGAATGTCGTTAACACGACATGGTGAATCAACACTGCATCTCCTATGATGAGAAAAAGGTTACGAAAGGAGTTTGCAATGAATCAACCAGATTTTGGACTGAAAGTTGCCGAATTGCGGCAGCAAAAAGGATTCACGCAGGAACAGTTGGCTGAGGTTTGTGAAGTCAGTACGCGCACCATCCAGCGTATTGAAAGCGGCGAGGTGGAACCGCGCCCCTTCACCCGCAACAGCCTGAGCAATGTGCTCGAATTTGACTTCAATGAGCATGACGTACAGAATGAGCCTTTCTGGCTGGCGGCGCTGCATTTGAGCAGTGTTCTCAGCATCATCGTCATCCCGCTGTTGATCTGGTCCTTCAAGAAAAAGCAAAGCTACAAGGTAGACAAGCACGGGCGCGATGTGCTCAATTTCCAGATCACGATTAACCTGATGCTCATTACTTTGGTGCTCTTCCTGGTTTTTGTTGTGCCCTTTGCTATCATGGCGGTTCAGGTTTCTGAATCCAACATCGTCACGAACCTGCCCATTGCCTTTCCGTTGATGGCCTTGATTCCCATGATCGGGATCGGCATCTTCTGCACCTGGCAGGGTGTGATCAACACCATCCGCGTGCTTTCGGATAAGCCATATAAATATCCGCTCACCATCCCCTTTATTAGATAAGAAGTCGAGGTATGCCAATGGTCAATTCAAAAGAGCTTCAATCTGATCAAATTGCTGTCGTGGGGATACCCTTTGATAAACAATCTTCTTACTTACGCGGACCGGCGTTGGCGCCGGTCCGTATTCGTGAAAGCCTGTCTTGCGATTCAGCGAATATGTGGACGGAGAACGATATCGATCTGGCTGCCGGGGGCTGGCAGGATGTGGGGGATGTGACATTTTTAGATGACGAAAAGGCTTTTGAAACCATTGAAGCAACGATAACAGCGCTTTTCCAGAAAACGCAGCGCGTGATCTCCCTGGGCGGTGATCATTCCATTGCGTATCCGATTATGAGAGCTTATGCAAAGGCATACCCGGATCTGACCATTTTGCAGCTCGATGCGCACCCTGATCTGTATGACCATTTGGATGGAAACCGCCATTCTCATGCCTGTCCCTTTGCCCGCATCATGGAAGAGAAGCTGGCTGCACGTATGGTTCAGGTGGGTATCCGTACGATCACCGGCCATCAGCGGGAACAGGCACAGCGCTTTGGGGTGGAGGTGCATGAGATGAGTGCGGGGCCGCTGCCGGATCTGCGGCTCAGCGGGCCGGTGTATTTGTCACTGGATATGGACTGTCTTGATCCTGCTTTTGCGCCAGGCGTCTCGCATTTTGAACCAGGGGGAATGAGCACGCGCGAGGTATTGCATATCATTCAGCGTTTGGAGGGGAATTTGGTAGGTGCAGATCTGGTGGAATATAACCCCCAGCGCGACCCGAACGGGATGACAGGTATGGTGGCTGCCAAATTGTTGAAAGAGATCCTGGGACGCATGATCGCGAACAAACCCATGGAGGATTAAAGTTCTTCCAGTTCTTCCCAGCGCGCATAGGCTGCCGCCAGATCGTCTTGCAATTCTTTCAACCGGTTGGCGTCGGCTGTAATTTCGGCTTCAGTACGCTGGTAGAAGTCCGGCAAGGCCATGGCCTCGACCAGCTTGTGCTGCTCGATTTCCAGGGCTTCAATGCGCTCCGGCAGGGCGGCCAGCTCGGCCTTTTGGGCTTCGAGCGCGCGTTTTTCGTTATAGCTCAGTTTGCGCGGCTTGTCATTTTGGGGAGGCTTGACGGCTTTGCGTGGTTTGGCGGCAGGCTGCTTTGCGTTTTCAGCGGGATGCAGGCGCAGCCAGTCATCATAATTCCCGGCGAATTCTTCCACCTTTCCACTGCCATCCAGCACCAGCAGGCGTGTTACCAAGTTGTTCAGGAAGGCGCGGTCATGGCTGACGAGGATCAGCGTGCCTTTGAAATCCAGCAGCAGGTTCTCCAGCACTTCCAGGGTTTCGATATCGAGGTCATTGGTGGGCTCATCCAGGATGAGCAGGTTGGCTGGTTGGGCCAGCAGCCGGGCCAGCAGCAGGCGGTTGCGCTCTCCACCAGAGAGGGAAATGATGGGCGCGTTGATGCGGTCTGGTTCAAAGAGGAAGCCCTGCAAATAGCTGACAATGTTCCTGTCTTTGCCGTTGATCGTGATAACGTCACGTCCCTCACCGACGTTTTCCAGCACGGATTTATTCTCGTCAAGCTGCAAGCGCAGTTGGTCGAAATAGGCCATCTCCAGGTTGACGCCCAGACGCAGGTCCCCGGCTTGAGGTTCAAGTTCCCCCACAAGAAGGCGCAGCAGGGTAGTCTTGCCAGAGCCATTCGGGCCCAGAATACCCACGCGGTCACCGCGCTGGATGATAGTGGAGAAATCCTTCAACACGGGCTGTTCATCAAAGGTGTAAGCTACCTTTTCTGCTTCCGCTACCAGACGGCCCGAGCGCCTGTCGGCCTGGATCTCCAGGCGCACTTTGCCGGGCTGCTCGCGGCGCTCGCGGCGGATGTTGCGCAAACGCTGTAAGGCGCGCACGCGGCCTTCGTTGCGCGTGCGGCGCGCTTCCAGACCGCGTCGGATCCAGGCTTCTTCCTGGGCCAGCTTCTTGTCAAAGATGGCGTTCTGGGCCTCTTCGGTTTCCAGCATGGCATCCTTGCGTTTGATGAAAGTGGGGTAATCACAGTTCCAGTCAAAGAGCCGCCCGCGATCAAGTTCGATGATGCGTTTTGCCATCTTCTGCAGGAAAACGCGGTCATGGGTCACGAAGAGCAGGGTCCCCCCGCGGCGGGTGAGGAATTCCTCCAGCCACTGGATGGACTCGATATCCAAATGATTGGTGGGCTCGTCCAGCAGGAGCAGGTCGGGATTGCAAACCAGACCGCGCGCCAGCAGCACACGGCGCTTCATCCCTGCGGACAGGGTATCAAATGCCATCTCGGGATCAAGCTCCATGCGCGAGAGAATGTTCTCCACCTGAAGCTGGCGCTTCCAGGGCGCTTCAGCTTCTTCCACGGTGAGGGGCACGCCCTCCAACCCACTGGCGACAACGTCCTTCACTAGCCCGTCGATGCCCAGGGGTACTTCCTGCGGCAGGAAGGCCAGGCGCATTTTCTGCTGGCGCGAGATGCTGCCCTCGTCGGGGTTGATCTCCCCGGCAAGCAGCCTGAGCATGGAAGTTTTGCCCGCCCCATTACGCCCCAACAGGCCTAGCCATTCGCCGGATTCGATTTGCAGATCTACATTTTCCAGGAGCAGCGGCCCGCCAAATCCCAGGCTCACGCCCTGCATGCTGATAAGTGACATAGTTCAGTACATCCTTTGCGGTTGCAAATATACTACATAATAAGGGATTAGGGGGAGTGGGTAAAAGAAAACGTCAATCAGGCAACCAGTCAATCGGTCAATCAGGAAGTTTTGGTAAAAAGTCAACCTGGGATTAGGGATCTGGGTTTGTGCCTCAGCAGGTGATGGCCTAACTGCATCAAGCAAGCTTTAAGATCACCACATCAACAAATTCACCATGCACCTCCCTCATTTTGCAGCCTTACTGCAAAATGAGGGAAGCTCCGCGGGAGGGGGTGCAAACAGTCCAGTAATTGTATAATTTGACTATCAGCGAAAGGATGGTGATAAATGTTGACGAGACTTTCCACCAAACTGCGGAATGTTTCAACCGGCTGGGTAGCACTAACGGCTGTGGTTGTTTTCATGCTGTTCACTGCCCTGGTGCTGCCGCAACAATCCGCGCAGGCAGATGAGGAAACCGGGGATGTTGGTTCCCCTGATACTGCATTCTTCTACGCAAGTCAGGACCTGTATGACTTTGCCGAGGCGTACGGCGAGGAAGGCCGTGCAGCATACGTGCGGGCGCGGGGCACTTTTGATGTCGTCTGGCCTTTGGTGTATGCTTTCTTTCTGGTGGCTACCATCAGTTGGGCAGCAGGGCGCGCGTTTGCGCCAAACAGCCAGTGGCAGTTGCTCAACCTGGTCCCCGTGCTGGCAATGCTGTTCGATTTTCTGGAGAATGCCTGTACCTCATTAGTGATGCTGCGCTACCCGCAGCTTTCCCCGCTGGCAGCCGCCCTTGCCCCACCCGTTTCGATGATCAAATGGGCGCTGGTGATGGGTAGCTTTGTACTGCTTGTGGTGGTATTAAGCATGGCTGCGGGAAAGCGGATCTTCAAAAAGAAGTGATTCAAAATACCTTGGTGGGGAAATCAATTACCCAAGCAATTGCCCAATAATGAATGCCAGGATGGCCAGTGTGGCGCCCAGATAGGCAATGCGCATGGCGCGGCGGCCGGCCTCCGGCGTCTGTGATCTTAATAGCCGTACCGAGGAAGTAATCAGCACAATGGCGATAAAGAGAACGCTGACGAGATAGAAAGTCCCCATCCAGCCCAGGATCACCGGAACCAGGCTGACAAGAATTGCTATGCTCCACATGACAACGGTAACCCGCAAGGCGAGCCGTTTGCCCTTGCGCAAGGCGATGGACTGCGAGTTGATCTTCCTGTCGCCTTCCATGTCCATCGCATCGCCAGCGATCTCTTCCCCCAGATCAATGAAGAAGGCCATCAAACTGAATGCCCACACGTTACCGTTCCAGGGATCGTTGACCGTGACTGCACCAAAGATGAATGTGGCAGCAACAGAAGCGCACACCATCAGGTTGCCGGGCAGGCCGGTCTTCTTGAAGCGCCAGTTGTACAGTACGCCGATCAGCCAGATGGGGATACTGACCAGCAGCACATCCAGGTCCAGCATGGCGGCGGCTGCCAAACCCACCAGGGTCGTCAAAATGCTCAGCCCGATCACTTCTCCTTTGCTGACCGCGCCGGAGGGCAGCGGCCGGTCTGGGTGATTGATGAGGTCTACTTCATAATCAAAATAATCATTCAGGATCAATGCCGTGCTGGAAAGCGCAAAAACGGACAGGAAACCCAGGATGACTACCCAAAGGGCAGGGAAGCGGCCCGCGGCCAGGAACTGCCCGGTCACAACGCAGATCCCCGCCGCCAGTGGAAGCTCGGGACGGAACAAGCGCAGCATGGCTTTGATCTTCTTGGTGTTCATGAGGTAATTTTATCCTGATTGGTTGATTTCAACCAACAGGGCGCGCTCCCTGTTTAGCAAGCGCACCCTGATAGAACGATCCTGCTTTTTAGTTTCGACAGGTTTGCTATGCAGGCACTGCATCACCGATTTGTTCTTCAATATAAGTGAAAATGTCATTCATTGCTTGCGTGGCCTCGGGGAACATGGGCGCCATGATCGCAAAGCAGTGCACCATGCCTTCCCATACCTGGAGAGTCACTTCCACGCCCGCAGCCTTGGCCTTCTCAACAAATCGCACGGAGTCATCCAGCAGGATCTCGTTGTCTCCCACCTGGAGCATGACCGGCGGCAAGCCGTGCAGATTTGCGTGCAGCGGCGAAAGCCAGGGATGCTTGGGATCATTATCCCCGACGTAGAAATCG
>Ga0180435_10002246_pt1 | contig 19804 bp, 12 predicted proteins | sample SS_ome_3_FD_132467 | JGI IMG/M metagenome (GOLD analysis project Ga0180435, IMG submission 132467) | Hypersaline lake sediment archaeal communities from the Salton Sea, California, USA - SS_3_S_1 metaG | ecosystem: Environmental > Aquatic > Non-marine Saline and Alkaline > Hypersaline >...
GAGTTGATCTTCGCGACCACCCATTACGGCATCGACAGCCTCGACCCGAAAACCGGTAAACAGAACTGGCACATTCCGGTGATCGATAAGCGCACGGTCGGCTCGCCGATTCACGCTGGCGGTTTGATCTTCGCGACGACCGGTTCCGGCGGTGGCGGCAACTACATTAGCGCCGTCCGCCCAGGCAAGGACACCAAAGAGATCTATCGGATCGATCAGGCGGCCTCCTATGTGCCCACACTGGTTGCCTACGGCGATTTGGTATTCTTTTGTTACGACAAAGGGATCGCCACCTGCATCGACGCCCCCACCGGCAAACCCCACTGGCGGCAACGGCTCGGCGGCAGCTTTTTCAGTTCGCCCATCCGCGTGCAGGATCGCATCTACTGCACCGAACTTTCCGGGGAGGTCATCGTTTTCGCCGCCTCAAAAGATTTCGAACTCCTGGCAAAAAACCCGCTCGGCGAGTTGACCCGGGCCACACCCGCTGTTTCCGACGGCCGCATCTACTTCCGCACGCTCTCGCACCTGATTTCACTGGGCGGAGAGTGAGTATCGCTTCTAATCGGTCGCTGCCGCCCAGTCCTCGAAATCCAATACATCGTTCGTCACTTCACGCAGGCGCGCCATCTTGTCATACGTGACCAGAACCAGATTGTGCTCGACAGCACACGCGGCGATCCAAAGATCATTTTCGTCAACGCCGAGTTCTTCTCCGCTGAGCGGATCCGTCAACTGACGCAGTCGCTGCTTCTTGCGACCACGTTGCTTTGAGAACTTACCGAATATTCTGGCTTTGATCTCTCCAAAGTACTGCGCAGTCGCTCGTTTGACATCAACAACATGCGGGAGTTGACTCCGAACAAAAGAACTCAACCCCAACTGTATCGTTGTCGGAGATTTCGACTCGCACCGATGGCCAAAAGCGATTTCTCCCAAGGACACCGCCGAAACAAACAACATGGCATCGGAAAGTTGATCGATATGCGTAGTTACGTCAACATGCTTCTCGCTTCTTTCGTCGAACCAATAGCAGACAACGTTTGTGTCAAGAAGATATCCTCGCATTACCTAGATCTCTTCATAAGGAGCAGCGGCAAAACGCAGCGCTGCAAGTATCGACTCGTCGTGCACTGGCTTGTACCTGTCGCGCACGCCCTGCACATTCGACCGTTGAAACGAATCCGACAGATATTCGTGCAACGAAAAACAGGGATCATAGTCGTCGGGGTAGTATCGATCGAAGAAGAACGGCACGCCCTGTCTTTCCCAACCGCGGAAGTAGTCGAGTAGCTGCCTTTCCAGGCGCGGCGGCAAATCGTAGAGTTTCAAGACTTCGGCGTCCACTTGCAACAACAGGCGGCACAACTGCTGCGGACTATTAGAAGACATTAACTGCTCTGCATCAGGGCTTGTCGCCGAAAAATACTCCCTCACAGCGAGCACGATAGAGCCTGCTCCTTGCTTCCAACCAACAGGTATCGGTATTTGCCTCATCGTCCCGGTAAGGTTGTCTCGCTTCATTGAGCGGGTATGGGCGAAAGCGTTCGCGACCGGAGAATTGGCGAACGCCCAAAGCAGTTCAAGAGGTATGGCTGCATCGCAAGGACGCGCAACCAGAAAGCGACTTGTAACCGCATGCCCTTCCGCATCCAGCAACCCCTTGAGTCGCCAAGGACTCCTCTTCACCCGCGCATAGTTCCAGAGGATCTGACCTTTGCCAACCGTTGTCCCCATTCGAGGCGAAGCAACAACACTCGGATCCAGATTGAGCCATACCCGATCAGGCAGTTGCTGTAGTTGTACGCCGCGTTTGAATGTAACGAACCCCGGCTGAAAATCACCCGCCTGTTTGTGAGTCGAAAACGTGCAAATGTGTTGATCTAGGCGATCCTTGCCAACGAAGTCGAGTCCCTTTCCAATTTTGGCCACGTCTCCAAACCGCGGATAACCATTGCACCAACTCCATACTTCTTCTAGTTCGGGAACACGAAAATCCCAACCTGTGTCCGCACCAAAGCGGTTTTGGGAAACAACCCGCCCGAATGACACCTGATAAGCACTCTTAAACTTCGTTACATCTGGTTCACGCACCACGCGATAACTCAAGCATATCGGTTTGGCAGAACGCTTCTGCCGTTTCCGCCCGAGCAAAATGGCGGACTCGGGATCACCTTCTCGAAAGACCTTATCCGCAAAAAGGCACATTTCGCGAATTTCAAACCTGCGTGCCAAAATCTCACGAAGGTCTGCGGCACCTTCGCTGTGGAGGAAACCCTGCGGAACGACGATGCCGAACACCGCGCCATTCGGTAGATAGGGCAGCGTTCGAAACAGCATTTCGGCCGACTTGTTGTTCGACTTCAATTCCACACTCAAATCAGCGTAATGTGATTTCTCGTCGCGCCCAAAGTCCTCGAACGGTGGGTTGGCGAGCAAAATCATGGCTCTTGCCGCCGACCGTTCGAGAAGATCGCCCTCATACACATCGCCAGGGAGCAAATCCCAACCATTCGAGTTGGGAACATCGGCGAGAGTCAGCGATAGTCTCGCTATCTCAACGGCAAACGGGTCTATTTCACATCCATGAAGCCGACGCTGCAAATACTGGTGTCTGCGTCTTTCCGATTCACGCACTCCTTCCTCGAAACGAAGTTCGCGAAGTAATCGCATCGCGGACACAAGAAAACCAGCGTGTCCACACGCGGGTTCGAACACATGACGTTTGCTTGCTGGAATCTCACCTATCCAGTCCGCAAGCTTGCCCACGACGTAATCGACCAGATAGGGCGGTGTGCTATGCGTTCCCAGTTCTCGCCGTGTCTTCTTCGAAATCAACGTGTTTTCGTACACGTATGCGAGCGATTCTGTACTCACGGATGAGAGATTGCTGAACCGCGCAATGTCCCTTGCACATTCCTGCAGACCTTTCTGCTGGCGTTCGTTCGCAATGGGATGAGACACAGTCGTTCCGTAGTGCTTGGCAACCAACTCAAAAACAGAAGGAACATCTTGCAAATCAAGTCCTTCAAAAGACTCAACCCCTTTGTCCCTAAGGATCTTTGCCGCCACTAACCAGAAGATCGACTGGAGCAACCAAACTCCCCGGCGGTTGTCGGGATTGCGCCATCTCAACGCGGACTTCAAGTGATCCACGTTGCGCTCAATCAAACGTCCCAGTTCTCTTCCGCTTTCCTCCTCAACAACCTGCATCAATCCGAGATCAACAAACGTCAACTGATGCTCTCGATCGAATCGGCCCCACGTCTTTGCACGGTAGATGGCCGACGGTGAAAACTCCTCTCTGTGGATTTCAAAAAACTCGTCGATCTCACCTGGACCAACTGCCGGACCAATCTGTCGAGGTCTCTCCACTCCCTGCTGCCACCACTGCATCGCTCCGTTGTGACACACCAGCAGTACTGGTGCTCCCAAAGACCGGAATGCAGCAACATCCGTCTCCACGTCGTTGTCGATGTCCACTGCCGCGATACATGCGGTGCGAGTGTCGGCAAAAGCACTAGCGAAACCGGCCAGGGCTACCGTCCCACCGCCTCCACTGTAGTCCGAGCGCAGAAGCCTCCCCGTATATCCACATCTCTGCAGATAAGGTCGTATACTCGAAGCATTAAGAATTGGTTGCGTGGCGATCTCAGACTCCCCTTTCGCGCCAGTTTATCGTAACCGCTTGACAAGATTGGTCCAAGTTAGGTCTGACACCGAAATCTTGGCCCTCTGACACCTACTATCGGAGCGCTGCTGAAAACAGGGTTAACTCGATAGAAAAAGCGTGAGGGAATTAGCTGCAAATCCGCACGATTTTTACGCGCCAAAGCCCTCCCCCTGTCAAATCCGCACCCAATTTGCGAAAAACGCCTTCATGCCTGACAGACTGTGGCAATTCTGGATTGACGTCGGTGGAACATTTACCGACTGCCTGGCCGTGCGGCCGGATGGAACGATGCTGCGCCAAAAGGTGCTCAGTTCGGGTGTGACCAAGGGGAGTGTTGGCGAGGGTAGCACACCTGATTGCATCATCGACCTCTTGCGAAGTGATGATGCAGCTGATCTCTGGAGAGGCTACCAACTTCGACTGGTGGATGCGGATGGCGAGATCATCGAAGAAACCACCGTACAGCGATTCGACGCCAAAACCGGTCGCCTCAACCTCTCCCCTGCTCTGTCCGTTGCTCCCCGTGTCGGGCAATCGTACGAACTGACTTCCGGTGAAGAAGCGCCCATCGTGGCAATTCGCCGTCTGATAGGGTTGCCGCTGACGACGCCGATCCCACCGGTCGAGATTCGGCTCGGTACCACTCGCGGCACCAACGCCCTGCTGACGCGAACCGGCGCCAAGACTGCCCTGATCACCACCCAAGGATTCGGCGACATTCTGCGCATCGGCTACCAAAACCGCCCGCGGTTGTTCGACTTGAATATCGTCAAACCACAGCCGTTGTTCGGCGAGTCGTTCGAGGTCGACGAACGCATCACACCAAACGGCGAAGTGCTGACCGAGCCCGACTCACACGAGATTCGTGATACGCTCGCAGAGATCAAACGGCAGGGTTTTCAGTCGCTGGCGATCTGCCTGCTCAACGCCTACGCACAGCCGCAACACGAACAGCTTGTCGAAACGATCGCCCGCGAGATTGGATTCGAGGAAGTCAGTGTTTCCCACCAGCTCGCCCGACTCATCAAAATCGTCTCCCGCGGCGATACGACGGTGGTCGACGCCTACCTGAATCCCGTTCTGCGACAGTATGTGGCAAGGTTGCTCACGTCATTGGATGGTCCGTCGAGCGATTTGCGGATTCTAACGTCGGCTGGTTCGCTGGTCACCGCTGATCGGTTCGTCGGCAAAGATAGCATTCTTTCAGGGCCGGCCGGGGGCGTCGTCGGTTGCTCGCGAGTCGCACAGGCGGCCGGTTTCAAGCGGGCGATCGGTTTCGACATGGGAGGCACCAGCACCGACGTCTCCCGATTCGATGGTCGATTCGAACTTGAATACGAAACCGAGAAGGCGGGCGTTCGAGTCGTCGCCCCGATGATGGCGATCGAAACGGTCGCGGCGGGTGGCGGTTCGATCTGCCGATTCGATGGGGTCAAACTGGTCGTGGGCCCGGAGAGCGCCGGCGCAGCCCCCGGCCCCGCCTGTTACGGTCGCGGCGGGCCGCTCGCCGTCACCGATCTGAACTTCTACCTCGGCAAGATCCTGCCGCAGCACTTCCCTTTCGCACTGGATCGAACAGCCGTCGAGCGTCGCCTCGACGACCTCTGCCGCGACGTCGAAACGGCAACGGGCACGCGGTACGAACCGGCCACGCTCGCCGACGGTCTGCTGCGCGTGGCGAACGCGAACATGGTCAAGGCGATTCGCTCGATTTCGATCGCCAAAGGTTGTGACCCGCGCGACTATGTGCTGGTTTGTTTTGGCGGGGCAGCCCCGCAACACGCCTGCGCCGTCGCTCGGGAACTCGGCATTGTCAAGATCCTCAACCATCCCGACGCCGGCGTGCTGAGCGCCTACGGGCTCGGCGTGGCGGACGTCGTCGCCCATCGAGCTGAGGGCGTTTATCAGTCGCTGACGGAATATCTGCTCGGGCAGATGCAATCGAAAGCCAAGACGCTCGCCAACGACGCTCGTCACGAAGTGCAGCAACAAGGGATATCCGCCGAACGTATTGGCGAATCCTGGTCGCTTGACCTTCGTTATCGGGGGCTGGACGCGTCGCTGACCATGGAATTCGGCGAACGCGACTGCGTTAGCACTTGTCGAAAACGCTACGAAGAAGCCCATCAAAGGCTGTACGGCTATGTGCACGAAGATCGACCGCTTGAAGTCGTCGCCTTGCGAGTCGAGGCGGTGGGGCAATCGGCGGACACATCACTGCCGGGCCGCCACGTCGACTCACGCCCCGCCACGCCCGTGGGCAGGCAGACCATCTATTTCGACACAAAGCCATATGAAGCAGCGGTGTATGAGCGGGAGAGCCTGCGACCGGGAGACCTTATCGTCGGCCCGGCCATCGTCGTCGAACGACTCAGTACGACAATCATCGATCCTGGCTGGCGAGCGGAGGTACTTTCCGATCGACAACTTCTGCTGACAGTGACCGAATCGTTTAACCCGAAGCCGCAGGCGACGGCGTCCGCCAATGACAAACCCGATCCCATCCTGCTGGAGATCTTCAACAACCAGTTCGCCGGTATCGCCGAGCAGATGGGTATCACGCTGCGCAACACGGCCAGTAGCGTCAATGTGAAGGAACGGCTCGACTTCAGTTGTGCGATCTTCACCGCCGAGGGCGATCTGGTCGTCAACGCGCCACACATTCCCGTCCATCTTGGATCCATGTCGGAAACTGTGCGGCAAGTGATCGCCGACAACAAGACCATTCGCCCCGGTGACGTCTATGTCACCAACGACCCGTACCGTGGCGGCACGCATCTACCCGATGTTACCGTCATCACGCCGGTCTTCGCTAACGACGACTCCCACATTCTATTTTTCACCGCCAGTCGCGCTCACCATGCCGAAATCGGCGGGACCACGCCCGGCTCGATGCCCCCATTTTCGACCAACCTTGGTGAAGAGGGGGTGCTGTTGAACAACATCAAGTTGGTCGACGCTGGTGAATCGCGTGTCGAACAACTACGCCAGCATTTGCTCACGGCCGAATACCCCACGCGCAACGTACACGACAATCTGGCAGATCTCTCCGCGCAGGTCGCGGCGAACAACCAGGGAGTCCGCGATCTCGCGAGGTTGATCGAGCGCTATTCGCTGCCGGTTGTCGAAAGCTACATGCGGCATATCCAGTCGGCGGCCGAGCAGAAGACGCGGCTCGCGCTAGAGGGCTTTCCCAACGGTCGACATGAATTCGTCGACCACTTGGATGATGGTTCGCGAATTGCCGTTGCGATCACGGTCAGCGGAGAGGCGGCGACAATCGATTTCACAGGCACGGATGCTGTTTTGCCCGGCAACCTCAATGCGAATCGGGCCATCGTCTCGGCGGCCGTCATGTACGTGCTGAGGTGTCTGATCGCTGAAGACATCCCGCTCAACCAGGGCGTGATGGCGCCGGTGCGGGTCGTGCTGCCGGTGTGTTTTCTCAACCCGCCAAGGCTCGATGATCCCCGTGAGTGTGCAGCGATTGTCGGGGGTAACGTCGAGACGTCGCAGCGGATCGTGGACGTGCTGTTGGGCGCGTTCGGGGTCGCCGCCGCCAGCCAGGGCACAATGAACAATCTACTGTTCGGCGACGAGACGTTCGGCTACTACGAGACGATCTGCGGAGGGGCGGGCGCCACGGCCGATGGCGACGGGTCCGATGCCGTCCATACCCATATGACAAACACGCGACTGACCGATCCCGAAGTTCTCGAGCAACGCTACCCCGTCCGCGTGCGAGAATTCTCGATTCGGCGGGCCAGCGGCGGGGCCGGCAACCATCGCGGCGGTGACGGCGTGGTGCGGAAGATCGAGTTTCTCGAGCCGCTTGAAGTCTCGATCCTCTCCCAACGTCGCGACGAGTTCCCTCCGTACGGACTGCACGGCGGCCAAGCGGCGCAAGTCGGTCGCAATACGCTGACGCGAGCGGACGGGACGACGCAAGCGCTACCCGCGATTGCTCGATTCACCGCCCAACCCGGCGATGCACTCACCATCGAAACTCCCGGCGGCGGTGGTTTTGGGTAAACTGCGTAGCCTGCCCTCGCCGCGGACGCAAGACCGCCGTATCATCGTTCACAACGGCCGCCTGGCGCTGGTTTGCCGTAGTTTCCACATTCTTGCCAGATTTGTCACCGTTTGCGCGTGCTTCTGGTGTACATTGCTGGTTTACGAAATCGCGGGTTTGTGCGGTGGAGGCATCGCGTGCCGCGAAAGGGGATTACGATGTCCGACGAGTCGCAAACGAAGACAGCCGTGGTGACCGGTGCAACCGGCGGCCTGGGAGCGTGCTTTGCTCGCCGCCTTGTCGAGCGGGGTTTTTCCGTCCTGCTAACCGACCGATTCGCCAATCAACTCGATCAGTTGCGCGACGAGTTGGCGACAGCGACGGACGCGCCGATCGAGATCTTTCCCTGCGACCTCACCGACGACGCCCAGTTGGAATCGCTCGCCAAGCGCATCGCCAGCATCGAAGACCTCGAACTGCTGATCAACAACGCTGGCTTTGCGACGGTTGGCAATTTCGCCGATATCGACGAGGACCTGCAATCGAACATGACGCGGGTCCACACGATGGCGCCCACGCGACTCGCACGGGCGGCGTTGCCCGGCATGATCGAACGCGACAGCGGCGCGATTATCAACGTGTCGTCGTTGGGCGCGTGGCTGCCAGCGGCCGGTTGCGTGCAGTACGCCGCCACCAAGGCCTACCTCGTCACCTTTTCGCAGGCACTGCAGGAGGAACTGCTGGGCACCAATGTGCAGGTGCAGGTGCTTTGCCCGGGGTTTGTGAAATCGGGCTTCCACGAGTCGGACACGATGACCGAATTCGACAAAAGCCAAGTGCCGTCGCGCATGTGGTCGATGCCCGAGCCCGTGGTCGACTACTCGTTGAAGAGCCTTTCGCACCATCGGCTGGTGGCGATCCCCGGCTGGCGGAATCGGCTGATGGGACGGTTCTTACAGATGCCCGCCTTGCGGCCGATTGTCCGCGCCGTCACTCGGCCGAAGAAATAACGTGGCCGTGTCATATCGAGCGCCCCCTCGATGGAAGTTCCGTTCTGCCTTCATTGTAGCAGAAACATGGAACGGTCGCGAACGACGAACTGGTTACTCCGCGAAATCCCCTCCGCGGCGACCGGCGAGCAGCACGACCAACAACGCAAAGACCATCAGCGAGCCGGCGGTGTAGAAGGGGGCGGTTAGCGCGAGTCGCAACAGCGGAATGCCGACCAGCGACCCGCAAATTCGGGCGAGCGCGCTGACACTTTGGCCAATTCCCAGAATCCCCCCCTGCCGCGCTGGGTCGCTGCGCCGCGACAGCACTGAGTTGAGCGACGGCTGAATGAATGCGAAACCGCCGGTAACGACCGTCAGGGCGGCAAACAACACACTCACACATCCGCAATGAATCGACCAGATCATCAGGCCGAAACCAAACAGTTCGATGACGGCGCCGGCCAGCGCCATCGCGATTTCAGAAACGCGGCGGGCGATCCGCCGAACAATCCCGCCCTGCACGAGCATCAACACGAACCCAACGTAGGCATAGGTCAGACAGATTGCTTTCCAGCCAAAGTCAAACGGGCCGGGCGTATTGGTCTTGCCTTTGATCAACAGACCCAAGGTGGTCTCGAAAACGGCCAACGAAAAGACGCAGACGAAAATCGCCGACAGAATCAGACCAATCGACGGCACACTGAGCGACTCGCGAAGCGCTTTAAAACTGAACTTGCGTCCCGCCGGTTGACTGTCCGGATGAAGAGACTCGGGCAACTTGAAGTAGGCGAGCACCAGAGCGATTGCAGAAAGCGCGGCAGCGGCGTATCCAGGTCCTGGCCCCGCATCTCCTCCCTCGGGTACGGCCAAATACGCGAAAACCGGCCCGAACGTGAATCCCAGGCCAAATGCCATGCCGATCAACGCCATACCGCGCGGTCGCTCGGCCAACGAAGTGCTGTCGGCGATGTAGGCCTGGGCCGTCGATATCGTAGCCCCCGAGATACCCGCCCCGATCCGCGAGACGAACAACAACGCGATGCTCTGCATCACCGTTGCGATGCCGAACAGCGTGTAAAAGACAACCGAGCCCGCCAAGCCAATCATCAGCACGGGACGACGGCCGATGCGATCGGAGAGTCGCCCCCACAGCGGAGCGAAGAGGAACTGCATGATTGAAAAGACGGCCATCAGCAGCCCCAGCAACCAGCCTGCCTCGTCGACCGTGAATTGATCGGCATAGGTCGGCAGCAGCGGCAGAACCATGCCGAAGCCGATCAGATCGATGAAGACCGTCAGAAAGATCACTACCAGGGAAGAACGACGCGGAGAAGACATAGGGGGAATTTTGATTTTTGATTTTGGATTTCAGACTTCAGATTGGAGATTTCCGTTTTTCAATCTGGCACGCCGGTTGATATTTCTTCAATTTTCAACTGGAACTTCGCAATTTGCAATTTGCGATTTCCGTCCCCACCATAACCTTTCCAGCGGCTTTTCAACAGCGGTTGGGAGGCGTATGATGCGAGCATGTTCCACACCAGCTTCGAAGAACGGCGGCGAATCGAGGCCCTCGATTCGGAATCCCTGGCGCGTCACCAACTTGCGCGGCTCAACGCGTTGTTGGAGATTGTATTGCCACACAATCGGTTCTACGCCGACAAACTGAGCGGCGTGAAACTTCCGCTCAAATCGTTGGATGAACTCGCCAGTCTACCGTTTACGTTCAAGGACGAGTTGATCGGTTCGGCGGAAGGCGGCGGATTGGCGGCCAACCTAACCTACCCTGCCGAGAACTACGTCCGATTCCATCACACCTCTGGCACGCGCGGCCGACCGATGGTTGTGCTCGACACCGCCGAAGACTGGAAATGGTGGATCGACGCCTGGCAGTTCGTACTCGACGCGGCCGATGTGACGGCCGAAGATCGTGCGCTGATGGCCTTTTCATTTGGGCCGTTTATCGGTTTTTGGACCGCCTTCGACGCAGTTTCACAACGCGGCGGGCTGGTGATCCCCAGTGGTGGGCTCAGCAGTGTGGCAAGGCTGGAACTGATGCGGACCTCCAGCGCGACGGCCCTGTTCTGCACGCCCACCTACGCCCTGCACCTAGCGGAGAAGGCCGCCGAGATCGATTTCGACGTTGCCGAATCCGCCATCCGCGTGGTGATCGTCGCTGGTGAACCAGGCGGCAGCCTGCCCGCCGTGCGCGAGCGTATCGAAACGGCCTATCGAGCCAAAGTCATCGATCACGCGGGGGCGACTGAGGTCGGGCCGTGGGGCTTCGGCGATTTGAGTGGGCGCGGGCTACACATCAACGAGGACGCCTTCATTGCCGAGTTCCTGTCGGTTGAGACTGGACGCGCGGCGGGCGAAGGCGAACTGGCCGAACTCGTGCTGACCACGCTCGGGCGATCAGGCTGCCCGGTTCTCCGCTACCGCACGGGAGACCTGGTCCGACCGACCTGGAACAACGACGGCCCCAACCGATTTGTGTTGCTTGAAGGCGGTCTCTTGGGCCGCACGGACGACATGATGGTGATCCGCGGCGTGAACATCTTCCCCAGCAGCATCGAGCAGATCCTGCGCAGCTTTCCCGAGGTGGTCGAGTTCCGCATTGTCGCCCACAAGGAAGGCGAGATGGACGCCCTGACGATCGAGGTAGAAGATCGCTTAGGCGATCCCGCTCGGATCGCCAAGGAGCTGCGACTGCGGCTGGAACTGCGAGTGCAGGTCAACTGCGTCGAAATCGGATCGCTGCCCCGCTTCGAAGGCAAGGGCAAGCGGTTTGTGGATAACCGGGCGGAACCTTCGTAAGACAGGTTCTGTCCCAGTGAAGTCCGTCGATCGCCCTGCTGCTTGCTCGGGCTGATCGCAGCCTACAACGTTACGGTTCGATGATCGTGAAACGATCGAACACCTTGAAATCTGAGCCGTTCAGTGTGATGACCGATTGAATGTCGGCAGCGGCAAATGTTGCAGCCATCATCGTGTCGAGCAATCTCTTTCGTCCAAGCCGATGTATGCGCATCCACTCGAAAAAACGTTCGACGGCTTGGTCGCTCGGGAACAGTTGGACCGTTTCTGTCGCGTTCCACAGAAACCCCGCCCTTTCGAGGGCGGCTCCCATGTTGAGTGGACTTACACACCGACGAGAGTCTGTCACCACATGAACGAATTCGGCAAGGGTTTGTGGGAGTAACGCAAATCGATCACCCACATTCGCGCAGCTATGCAGCAGTTGCCGCGCACCGTTGTGGTGAGTATGCGAATTCAATTCAACGCGACCAGAAACGACGTATCAACTCCGTGAATCATCAAGCATTTCCCCCAGCAGGTCATCGCGCCCAGCCGATTCTTCGAACCGCCCGACATCCAAGGGTGGCAGCGACAACCAACTATTGCCTCGCTCAGGGTGCATGACCGGCCTTACCTCCACGGGCGTCCCGTCCGGCCAATCAACCGGTGATGTCAATTTCAGTTCGCCATTTTGAAAAAGGGCCGTCGCTGGTTTCATTTTCTACTCCTTTTCCGCCGCATGACGTGTCGCCATCGCCGTCAGGAAGCGATTCAATCTTCAACTCCTCCTGGAAACACCGCAGGAGCCTTGATCAACCGATCCGGAAAACCAAGTTCCATCAGTGTATTGTAGACACGCGGCAAGGCATGTCCATTCGCAATATGCGGTCGCATGGCTGACGATGGAGGTTTCTATGTAGACCGAGTCCATCTCGTCACTCCCCGATTCCTCGCCGCTCTAACTCGCGGAAAGCATCGATGTTGAAACCCTCGTCGGCAGCCGAATCTTTCTCCTTGATCAGATCGCTACGGCCGAGCCGGATCTGGCGGAAGGTGTCGTCGGAAATGATGAAATACCAGTCGGCGAACTGCTCGTTGAGTTTTTCGACTTCGGCGGCGGCCAGTTGCTTGCGCTCTTTGATGTCTTCGGCCGAAACACCTTCTCCCTCGAACGCCTCATCGTCGGCAAGCCGCGCGTGAATCATCAAAAAGCGATTCAGTTTGCCGCCTGCACCACCGCCGCCAAACCCCGCCACGCCGCCGAAGCGAAGGTGATATACCACCCAACGGTGCGTCTGCACCGTCAATTCGCCGGAAGCCGCCACCAGTCCTGGCTGACCGGCTTCCATCTTCGTGAAAAATCCGCTGCCCGCGAGCGACTGGCCGATCGCCGGGTCGAGCAGTTTCTGCGGATCGGCGGTGACATCGGCCGACAACCCGGTCGGCTTTCGTTTCGCGCTGACTATTCCAAAGGACGACAAGGTCCGGGCGAGTTGCTCGATGCGTTGGCGATCGAGTTCTTCGTCGTCGGCCAATTGCGTTTCTCGGTACTCACCGCCCGAGAATTCGACCAGCTTGAGTAGGCTCCAGGCGGCGGTGTCCCAACCCTCGGAAGCATCGAGATTCCAACCGATCAACGCCTTGAGCCGTTTGTGCATCAGCATCTCTGGCTTGTTGTCGATCGCGCGAAACCGCTGCTGGGCTGAATAATCATCGATCGAAAACCGGCTGACGTCGGTCGGTCGCAGGCTGAGCAGACGCGGCTGAATCCAATCTTCGAACTTCACCGAATATACGCGTGGATCGAACTTGACCGTGTAGACGCGATTCTGCCCTGGAACGCGAACAAACCGCTGGCCTTTCTGCCCGCGGACCGAATGACCGATGATGAGTGCCGCCAGTTCGTTGGCGTTTTCGTCCTTGATGGTCACCAGCTTGCCGACACCGTCTTGCCCGGCGTTGACTCCGTCGGCCTTCGGTTCGATCACACCATACTGGCGAAAATGGCTTTCGAACTCCGAGGCAACCCGGATGACCTCCAGACCGATCAGGCTGGTGGCCGCCTGCCGGATTCGTTGCTCCGCCGCCACAGGAAAATTGTCGTGCGAGGGCAGTGTCCACGTTTGCCCATCGCGGGCCAACTCGAACACTCGCACGTCTGCCGCTTCTTCTCCCTGCGAAACGGCCGCCAAACCTGTTTGCGCCCGGCCCGTCACGTGGGTAATGGCGATTCGATTTGCCTGTTCGGGATCGGTGAACTCCGCGAACAACACCTTGCCCTCGTCCTCCTTGGGCGCCATGCGTGCTTGACGCGGATAGGTCGCGACCGCAAGTATCGTTACCACGACCGCGATGCCGGCGAAAATCAGTGTTTTGACGTTGTCGGACATGGGGTGCAGGGGATCGGGGACCGGAGATCAGGGGTCGGGGACTGATTACTGTAAACTGACAACTATCAACTACTTCACTTCCTCAATCGCGTTGACGAGACGCCCTCGCGTTCCTTGATGCGACGACGGGCAAATACAACCAGCGCTATCACCAAGGGGGGAATCGGCGGCAGCATCACCGCCCAAAACTTACATCTGTTCTGTACGCTTCGAATCTTCAAGTCGAGATCGCGTTCGATGCGATCGCGTTGTTTCTGCAAATCGCGCGCTATTTGTTTTCTGGCTGCCACAAGTTTTTTTTCCGCGAGCGCTTCTTGCCCCGCCAGCCGAAGCCGCGCTGACTCGACAAGTTGAGGATCGACGGCCTCGGTCTGCTGTCGATCTCTCAGCATCTCGTACTCGTTGCGAAACGCCCGTGTCGCGTCTTCCTTCTCTTCCTCGGCTTTGGCTTCGGCCTCTTGTTGATCTTGAAACGCCTGGGCAATCCTGCCGGCGTCTTCGTTGCGGGCTTCGGCGGCGGCTTCTTCGATCAGCCGCAACGTGCTGTGACGCGGTTGGCGTTTTCGAATCTCGATGAAGCGGTCATCGCCTGCCAGAGAATCGAGGATGTTGAGCACAAACACGGTGTTGTTGAACCGCCATTCAACCTCTTGCCCGGGCTGTGCCCAGACTCGCAAAAACCTCGACTCAAGCAGATCGATATCGGTGACGTAGACGGCATTGATGTTGCTCGACGATGCATCGTCCTCGTCGGCCTTGGACTCTTCTTCATCACTCTGGATGCGTGCGGCCAATACGTACTGTTGATTGGTCAGTCGCTCGAATTGAAGCAGCTTGCGAGGGTCGCCGCCGCTGCGCAGCAGGTCGGCCAATCGAACGTAACCGGTATCGGCGCCGGTCGTGACTAGCTCGGTCATTTTTAGCCTATCGGGAGCGCGTGGATTCCGCTCGATCGCGCCCGCCACGGGGAACAGCAACTGCTGCAAGCCTGCGGTGATCGGGTCGTCCAGACTCAACGCGTCGCCCTCTTCTGTCAAACCGGGGGCGATGAAGATCTCCTCGCGCGACCAGCCCTCGACCTGCCGGTAGGGATTGTAGTCCTGCCAGATAATGTACGGCTCGAACTGGCCCGACGACGCGCTGCCGACCATCTGAATACCGAGCAGCTTCCAAAGCTTGGCGATATCACACTTTGGTTCAACCGGCAGCGGCAAAGGCATGCTGGGCGGACGCCGCGGCGCTATCGTGCCCGGCACCCAATGAAAGAACGTCGGCAGCGGGTCTTCGAACACGGCCGTCGGTTGGCCGGTACGCATCACGTTCATCACGTTTTCAAGTTGCTGTGGCGAAAACCACGACGGCTGCACCACGAGCAATACATCGTAGATACCCGGCTCGATCGGTTCGCGGGGATCAACGAGTTCGACATCGTACTGCTTTCTCAACTCGGCCAGCAGCAGTTGGGATGCGATTCGCTTGGGCGGCTGGGCCGAGATATCGACTCCCCCGGCCAATCTCGGCTCGATGATCACCGGTTCGATCGCCATCCCAAAGTCTTCGGGCGAACCCTCGACGATACCGATCCTTTTGCGCTGTTGCTGGGCGGCCGTGCAGATCGATCGGACCAGTTCGTACTCCATCGGAATGCCCGGCCCAAAGAACGGCGAGACGACCTGCTCGGCACCATAGGTGAAACCTGCCGCCAGCAACACCTCCTCGCGTTTCTGCACGCCGCGGCTCCGGGTGAACACCGACTGCGGCTGCATGCCGTACTGTTGCTCGGCACGGATCGCATCTTCGTCCCCCGCCTCGATCTGATCGTAAATCCGCACGTCGAGCCGACCGCGCCCGAGAGCCCGAAGCTCGTTAAGCAGCGAAACCATTTCGAGCTTCGTTTGCACGTACGGTTCGGGGACATTGGCGCTGATAAACGCTTCGATGCGGATCTTGTCCGCCTCGCCATCCACTGACTCAGCCGCTTCGGCAGTCAATTCGTGGATCAAACGTTTCGTGTCGTCGGAAAGCGACGCCACGGCCCCGTCGGTGGCGTCGTAGCGAATCAGGTCGTGCGTGGAAAACAGCAGATTCAGACCGACCGTGATGACGACCAGCGACATTGCCCGCACCGCATAGTGGCCGAACTGTTTCGCGCCTTCGCGTCCCGAAAGCCAATGCCGCCGCCCCAGCAGGACAATCGAAAGGTAAACACCAAGTACGACGATCATCAGGAAATACGTGACCGAAGAAAGACTGACAACGCCACGCCCGAAATCGGCGAACTGCGCGGTGTAGCTCCAACGGGCGATGCTCTGCGCTGTGGATGTGGAGGGAATGATGGCGTTGGCGTAGGCGGCCGCGGCCAGCGGTGCATTGAAGGCCGCCCCTAGGATAAAACCAACTGTGAGATTGCGGGTTAAAAAGGAGGCCACCATACCTACCGAGAGCATCGCCAAGCCGATCATCCAATAACCCAGGTACGTGGTTACGAACAGGCCGGTGTCGACGTCGCCGTAGGTCAAGAACACAAGCACCAAAAAGCTGGAGACCTGCGAGAACAACAGCGACGCGGTGAAGATGGCCGCCGCAGCCAGGTACTTGCCCAACACCACTTCGGCATCGGTGGCGGGAATGGTCAGTAACAACTCGTCCGTACCCTGCCTGCCCTCCTCCGCCCAAACACTCATAGTAATCGCGGGGATGAACACCAACATGATGAGCGGGATGTACTTGTTGAGTTGATCGAGGTTCGCCAGATTCGCCGCAAAGAAATCGTGCGGCCAAAAGGCGGCGACCGAGGTCAGTAACACAAACAGGCAAAGGAATACGTAGCCCGTCGGATTACTGAAGTAGCCGACGAAGTTCCGCTTGAAGATGGCGAACGCGGCCTTGCGGTAGATCCCCAGCGGCAGCAGCAGCATGCCGAAGATCGACACAAACAAGAGGTCGAACATCAACAGGTAAATGATTTGAATGAAAACCATGAAACCGCGCGGGAGCTATCCTTTGAAGAACCCAGACGCCTCGGTCTGAGTCAGTTTCTGAAAAACGTCTTCCAGCGAATCGCCTTGCGATCGCAACCGGCCGACGGGGCCGTCGAACACCATGCTGCCTTCGTTGATCATGATGACACGAGCGGCCAAGGCTTCTACTTCCTGCAAAATATGCGTCGAAAGTAAAATCGTTTTTTCTTTGCCCAATCGCTTGATGGTTGCCCGCACTTCGCGAATTTGATTCGGGTCGAGGCCGACCGTCGGTTCGTCGAGAATTAGCACATCCGGCTCGTGCAACAAAGCCTGGGCCATGCCAACGCGCTGGCGGTATCCCTTGGAAAGCTTGCTGATCGGCTTGTGCAAAACCGACGACAGATCGCACGTCTCGACCACGGCGTCGATGCGGTCCTTTCGCTGGGTCGCGTTCATGCCCCGTGCTTCGGCAAAAAAGGAAAGCAGACTGTGCGGCGTCATGTCGGGATAGAGCGGACCATTCTCGGGCAGATAACCGAGTCGCGCCGAGCCGCGCAAGCGATCGGTCTGCATGTTGAACCCGGCAATTGAGGCGTTTCCCTCGCTGGGGGCGAGATAACCCGTCAGCAACTTCATCGTGGTGCTCTTGCCGGCGCCGTTGGGCCCCAAGAAAGCAACCACCTCACCCGCCTGAATACGAAACGACACGTCGCGAACCGCGGTGAAAATACCGTAGTATTTCGACAGCCCCGCGGCTTCGATCATCGGCGTTTCGGTCGGTTTCTTTTTCTTTTTCATCGGGGGTTAGGGATCGGGGATGGGGGATCGGAGAATTGCCGCTTGCGGCCTAGCCCAACCTCACCCTCATGCCTTGCCGTCGGCTGGGCCGCAAGCGGCATTTGTGATCGAGTCGTCTCTCGCCCCTAGTCCCTCAATTCCTCTCTACGCATCTCACTGGTTTCGAGTTCGCGGCACGATGCTATTCCTCGCGGCAAAACGTCTGGTGACGCCGCCACAGTTCATCATTGGCCGTGGGGAAATCGGTTCGCAGGTGAACGCCCCGTGATTCCTCCCGAGCCAGTGCCGCGCGAATCATGATTCTGGCGACAAACAGCGAATTCTGCAATTCCCAACCGATCGGCTCGTCAAACTGGCGGGAAAACACGTAGCGGCACCACTGTTCAATCTTCTGACCGGCGTCAGTGAGGCGTTTGGCGTCGCGTCGCACGCCGGCGGCTCGCCACATCAAGCTCTTCAGCGAATTGCGGATATCGATCAGGTCGAGCGAGTCGTGGGATCGCTCCGGTCGTTTGAGCGCCGGATTGATGATCCCCAATCCGTGCAGGCTATCCGGTATCGTCGCCGCGGCTTTCGAAGCCCCCTCTCCCGTGAGTGCTCCGTACACGAGACCTTCGAGCAGGCTGTTTGAGGCAAGTCGATTCGCCCCGTGCAAACCGGTCGCCGAGACCTCCCCCGCCGCCCATAGGTTGGGCAGCGTCGTTTGTCCGCGTTCGTCGACCGTCAACCCGCCAATCATATAGTGCGCGCCCGGCCGAACGGGGATCCGATCGACTGTGATGTCGATACCAAACTCATTGCAGGCCGCGGCAATGCCGGGAAACCGATCGCGCACGAACTCCGCCGACAGATGGCTCATGTCGAGGAAGACGTTCGAGTACTCGGTCTTCTCCATTTGCGAGACGATCGCCTGTGCAACGATGTCGCGCGGAGCCAACTCTCCGCGATCGTCGAAGTCGGCCATGAAGCGGTGGCCATTGCAATCAAGCAACCGGGCGCCCTCGCCGCGCATCGCCTCGGTGATCAAACTTCGATTGCTGCCGGCGATGTAGAGCACGGTGGGGTGGAATTGCATGAACTCCATATCGCGAAGTTCGGCCCCCGCCCGATAGGCGAAAGCATGCCCGTCACCGGTCGCGATGGCGGGATTGGTCGTCTCGCGATAGATTTGTCCGGCGCCCCCCGAGGCGAGTATCGTCTGTTTGGCCCAAATCAACGTCTTGCCGTGTCGCTGGTTCCAAATCAAAGCGCCACGGCATTCACCGTTTTCGGTCAACAGATCAATGGTAAACGTATGCTGCCAAATCTCCACATTACGCAGTCGGCAGACACGCTCGATCAGCGCCCGCATGATCTCTTTGCCGGTGGCGTCGCCCATGGCGTGCGCAACGCGGTGCCGCCGATGGCCGCCTTCCCGGCCAAGCACCAATCGGCCGTCCTCGGTATCGAACTGCGTGCCGATGTCGATCAGTTCGTGAATCCGCCGGGGCCCTTCGTGTACGACCTTCTCAACGATTTCGCGATTGCAGAGCATTCCGCCGGCAGTGATCGTGTCGGTAACGTGCTCCTCAAATGTATCGTCCTCATCCAGCACACCGGCGATGCCGCCTTGGGCGTATCGGCTATTCGACTCGTTGAGCCCTGCTTTGGTGATTACACGGACCGACTGTTGGCTATCGACCTCCATTGCCGCCCGCAGCCCCGCCACGCCGCCGCCAATGATCAGCACATCGGTGAAGTAGTGCGGCACACGCTTCGGATGAAACGGGACAAGATAGCGAGGAGTGGGCATCGCGAGGGGGTCAGGGAACAGAGATCAGGGGTCAGGGAAATAACCGCCACGCAACGCGTCGCGTCGCAGGCCGGCGATGCACCAACATCGCGGTCACCGCCGTTCCCACGCGGGAGCATGGGAACGAGAAAGGACATTATCGGCTATCGACCGCTCTTGCGGTAGGCGTCGAAGAGTTCCTTGTACTTGGCGGGCGGCTCACTGCGGCCAGTTTCGCGGTCGCCGAAGTTGCTGTCATTTGTCGCCGTTCCACCGCGGGATTCAGATCTTCGCGGCGTGAGCCCCAAACTACGCAGTTCGTTGTCGAGTTTTCGCTTTGCGTCGACATTGCCGGGTTGTTCGGCTTCGCGAAGCATCGTGCGATACCGCTCGGCCCAAGCTTCGA
>Ga0180435_10002247_pt1 | contig 19801 bp, 20 predicted proteins | sample SS_ome_3_FD_132467 | JGI IMG/M metagenome (GOLD analysis project Ga0180435, IMG submission 132467) | Hypersaline lake sediment archaeal communities from the Salton Sea, California, USA - SS_3_S_1 metaG | ecosystem: Environmental > Aquatic > Non-marine Saline and Alkaline > Hypersaline >...
GTTTGCCGTTAAAGATGTATTCACAGAAGGAATTTACGAATGCAACCTGTATGGTGATTTTTTACTGGAAAATTGTATCGTCACCAATGTAAAACGACTCACATTCAGTGAGGTAGCAGATTTTATTGAGAAAAAGAATTCCAAATAAACTCCTTTCCCGGCAGCATGGGCGGGTAAGATTGTTTTTGATTTATGTGATGATTGTCCGGATCAGACGTTATTGTCTTCCAGATCCTCAAATTCCACGCTTGTATAATCCCTGGAACCAACAGTTACCTCTTCCTCTTCGGAATGGTCGGATTCCCTTGCAGGAACATCTTCCGGTTCGATCATTTGCGGATTCGCCTCACGAATGAATTCAATCACTTCATTTAAACCGTCAGCAAATTTGTCAAAGTCCTCTTTGTAAAGGAAAAGTTTGTGTTTTTCATAAAAGAATTTGCCGTCCCGTCCAAAACGCTTCTTACTCTCGGTGATGGTAAGATAATAATCATTCCGTTTGGTCGCCTTCACATCGAAAAAATAAGTCCTCTTTCCGGCCCTTACAACCTTAGAGTGAATTTCTTCCCTGGGCTTCTCGCTTGCCATCCCGTCTTTTTTTTCTGATCCTTCTTCGTTCATTTCTGGTGATTTAGTTAGGGTTCTTCAGATACTCAGTTTATGTTTCCTATTCAAAAATGTAAAATATTTTGTTAATATTCAAATTAATATGGAAATCAGGCGCAGATGGCATGACTGAAGATTCGGAAAAATAGTGTAAATTTGTCACATATTAATTCAAAAAGAGGTTCTTTAGAAATGATCAGCAGAAGGCAAATCCGTATCAAGACGCTGCAAACGTTATATGCTTTTTATAATACAGGGGACGGACAGGTGTCCAAAGCAGAGAAGGAGCTGCTCTTCAATATCAACAAGGCATACGACCTGTACCATTCCATATTTGTATTGCTGATCGAAATCGCGAATTATGCCGAATCGCGCATCGACCTGGCCCGTAAAAAACTGGTACCCACCGATGAAGATCTTCGCCCGAATACCCGCTTTATCGATTCCCGCCTGATTGAGCATTTCAGGAATTGTGACCAGTTGCTAAGGTATATCGATGTGAAGAAAATATCATGGGTCAACTACCCGGAGCTCATTAAGGAACTGTACGCCAAAATCATCGAAGATGAAGGTTTCCAGGAATTCATGTCAGCTGAGCACGTCTCATTCACAGATGAGATCAAACTCTTTAACCACCTGCTTACCGATATCATTTATCCCAGCGAGAACCTGGAACAGGTGCTTGAAGAGCAAAGTATCTATTGGACCGACGACCTGGAGTATATGGTCAGCATGGTAATCAAGACGCTGAAAAGGTTCAGGGAGGACGGGAGTCACAAGGACCCCCTGCTGCCGCTGTATAAACCAACAGCGGGATCAGATGTTCCCGAAGACAAGGAGTTTGCGATCAAATTGCTGCGCAAATCAATTGCCAACAAGGAAGAATACATCGAATATATCAAGACCAATACAAAGAACTGGGACCTGGACCGGATCGCATTCATGGATATCCTGATCATGCAAATGGCCATTGCAGAATTCATTGGATTTCCGTCGATCCCAACCAAAGTGACAATGAATGAATACCTGGAAATTGCCAAGGTCTATAGTACCAGCAAAAGCAATGTGTTCATCAATGGTGTGCTTGATAAAGTGGCCATTCAGCTGAAAGAAAGCAAGAAAATACGTAAATCAGGCAGAGGTCTTATCGGCGAATTTGATGATAGACCGCAGAAATAAATTATCTTTGCACTTCGGATGAAACAAATTGCCGCGTACGGGATAGGGGTGTTGCTCCTGTTTGCCTGCAGTTGCGGGGACGGGAACCAGGATGTTAAGAAGGCACAAAGTTCTTTAAATGATGTTGGAGACGCAATGCCGCTGATACGGTTTGATACCCTTGTGAATGATCTTGGTACGATCAGGGAAGGCGAACAACTGGTGGCCTGGTTCGATTATTCGAATGAAGGACCGGCGCCACTGATCATACAGGATATCAAGGCAGGTTGCGGCTGTACCGTGCCCCGCTGGGACAAAACCCCGCTGGCACCCGGCAAATCAGGATCCATCAGGGTGGTATTCGATTCCAATGGCAAAAGAGGTGCACAGAACATAAGGATCACCGTGCATACGAATGCTGAGAATCCCAGGGAACAACTCTATCTGAAAGCGATTGTAGAAAGTAAACTTTAATTGAAATAAACATTTATTATGAATTCATTATTTGTATTGTTACAGAATGGCGCAACACCGGGTACACCGGGAATGCAATCACTGATCTTTTTGGTGCTGATCATCGTGGTTTTCTATTTTTTCATGATTCGCCCGCAGGTGAAGAAACAAAAAGAGATGACCAATTACCGCAGTTCACTTAAGAAAGGCGACAAGGTGCTCACCAGCGGAGGCGTGTACGGAAAGATCAACGATGTAAAGGATACTACCGTTACGCTGGAAATCGCTGACAATATTATTGTTAAGGTCGATAAGACTGCAATCGTGAAGGATGCTTCCGATACGGATGCAGCTGCAAAGAAATAAACGGTAAACAACATCTTCGTAGGAGTTCACCTGGCAGCGTGCAGGATGAACTCCTTTTTTTTAGTAATTTTAAGTCCTGATGGCAGCTGATGATAGCAAAAAGAGATCCAGGTTTTCCGAATTCCGGAAAACAAAACACCTGGAATGGAAACGCAAGATGATCGTCTTCTCGTTCTTCCTGGCCATCGCCATCGTCATCTGGCTGCTCAATGCACTGAGCAAGGAATATACCACCGAGATCGAATACCCGATTACCTACAGCAAGTTCCCCGAAAACAAGATACTGGTGAGCGATGTGCCTGATCACCTGCGACTGAAGGTGAACGCACATGGCTATGCCCTGCTGAGCTATAAATTAAGCAACCGCCCCATCCCCCTTAGCTTCCCGGTAACATCTTTTACCATGAACACCATGAACGGGGATACATCCAGGTTGTTTCTCCTGACACGCTTTGCCCGGGAACGGGTGGCCCGGCAACTTCCGAGTGAATTGCAATTGCTTGAAATCTCCCCGGATTCACTGATCTTTCAGTTCGCTGCCGAAGTCAGCAAAAAATTACCGGTGCAACCTGTGATCAACTTTACACCGGGCAGGAATTTTATACTGAAGAACGAAATAGCGATACTGCCCGATTCCGTCCGGGTAACAGGACCAGATATTTATGTAGATACATTGCAGGCAGTCCCGACAAAAACGGTCGGGTTGGGGACATTGGAAAAAAGTTACAGGGGAACAGTGCAACTGAAGGGGTTCCCGCGTATCAGGTATTCCACAGACCGGGTCGAATGTACGATTGAACTGGAGAAGATGACCGAAGTGCAGGTCATGGTCCCGGTGCAGATCAGCGGGTTGCCCGACTCATTACTGATGCAGACCTTCCCCCAGGAGGTGCGCGTGACAGGAAGAATAGGATTGAGTAATTACGAACGGATCGTTCCGGAAGCTTTCTGGGCCGGTGTGGATTACGAGGAGACACTGGAAAACAAGTCGCGGTTACAGGTGCAACTCAGAACCGTACCCAATGACCTTAGCGGGGTGAGTTTCTATCCCCAGACTGTCGAATACCTGTTATCAGTTAAATAATGCTGAAAATCGGACTCACCGGGGGGATTGGCAGTGGGAAGACACTTGCAGGCAGTGTTTTTCAGGAACTTGGTGTTCCGGTATATGAGGCAGACAAAGAGGCCAGGCGGTTGATGGAGACGGATGCTACTGTGACTGCAGGTGTGAAACGGTTATTTGGTGAAGCTGCCTATACAGGAGGCAAACTGAACCGCAGCTTCGTGGCAGACAGGGTGTTTGGCGATGATGACCTGCTCATGCAGCTCAATAAGCTCGTACATCCCGCAGTGCGTAAGGATTTTGATAGCTGGACACGGCGGCATGCCACCCATGACTATGTGGTGGAGGAGGCTGCCATCCTTTTTGAATCAGGCGGAGCTGCAGCAATGGATTTCACCGTTTTTGTAAAGGCGGAAGAATCTCTGCGCATCAGCAGGGTTATGGCAAGGGACCAGGTAACGGAAGCAGAGGTCAGGAAACGGATGAACAGGCAAATGAACGACCAGCAGAAGGAGTTACTGTCCGATTTTGTGATTTACAACGATAAGGATAGCATGATTCTGCCACAAATTGTAGATTTGCACAATAAATTTTCGAAACTAAACAGATAACAGATGGCAAAATTTGCTAAATGGGTCGGACTTGGACTGGGTTGGGCCGTGGGAGGTCCCATCGGCGGGATACTCGGACTCGCACTGGGTTCAATGTTTGATACCGGGGCTACACAAACCCAGGGAAGAATCTACCAGTCCTCAACAAGAAGGGGCGACTATGCAGCTTCTCTGCTTGTGCTTGTTGCCGCAGTGATGAAGGCCGATGGACGGGTAATGAAAAGCGAGCTCGATTATGTGAAGAATTATTTCCATACCCGGTTTGGGAGCGACACCGCACAGGAAGCCATCGTTATGCTGCGGGATATCCTCAAACAACACATCCCGGTCCGCGACGTTACTGCACAACTGAACCAGCGCCTGGATTATTCCTACAGGCTTGAAATGATTCATTTCCTGTTTGGTATTGCAGCTGCCGATGCCGGGGTAACGGAAGCTGAGAAGGAGATGATCAGGAGGATCGCGGGATATATGAACATAACCACCTCCGATATAGATAGCATCCAGGCCATGTTCATCAGCGCTTCAGATGCCTCATACAAGATTCTCGAAATCGATACCACTGCTACCAATGAAGAGGTGAAGAAAGCTTACCGTAGGATGGCCATGAAGTACCATCCCGACAAAGTAAGCCACCTGGGTGATGATTTTAAACAGGTGGCACAGGAAAAGTTCAGGAAAGTGAAGGACGCTTACGATAATATAAAAAAGGAACGGGGGATCAGCTGATCCGGCCCGGAAAAAAAAGGAACAAAGAAATGAAAACGATCAATGTAAAAGACCTGATGGCAATTTCCGGAAAAGGCGGATTGTTCAGGTACCTGGCGCAGGCACGCAACGGGATTGTAGTGGAATCTCTTACAGATAAGAAACGCACGGTGGCACCGCCAACTGCACGGGTGAGTGCACTGGAAGATATTTCCATTTTTACCGAAACCGAAGACATGCCCCTGGCAGATGTGCTCTTCAGGATCCATGAAAAAGAAACAGGTGGCACAACTGCCGATCCGAAATCGGGGAACGATCAGCTGAAAGCCTATTTTTCAGAGGTGTTGCCCGAATATGATGCGGAACGTGTATATGTCTCCGACATTAAGAAGGTGCTGACATGGTACAACCTGCTGCATGAACTCGGACTCCTTGAAGTTGTTGATAAGGAACAGGCAGAAGAAGATGCAGGAGCCCTGGAAAATGGGACAACCGAAGAGGAAGCCGGCAATGCAGGTGACGGTGAAGCTGCAACTCCGGCGAAAGAAAAGGATACGAAGGAAGCAAAGGATACGGCGAAAGATGAAGACTAAGCGAAAGATAGGGATGCCGGCCCCGCTCCTCAGGTGATTTCTTTCTGCTTGGCTTCCTCCCACAGGGCATCCATCTCTTCAAGGGTCATAGTGTTGATGCTCCTGTCATGCGCCCGGGCGTGTTCCTCGATATAGTTGAAGCGGCGCATGAATTTCAGGTTTGAACGTTCCAGTGCCGTCTCGGGTTCAACATCAAATAACCTCGCGGCGTTGACGATGGAAAACAGGAGGTCGCCGAATTCACTTTCGGATTTCTGCCTGTTGCCGTTTTTCAGTTCCCTGCGCACTTCGCCTATCTCCTCAGTAACCTTCTCCCAGATATCGTCGGGATTGGCCCAGTCGAATCCCACGGCACGGGCCTTGTCCTGAACACGATGCGCCTTGATCAGGGCAGGAAGCGATTTCGGCACCCCGCTGAGTACGCGTTTGGTGCCGTTGTTTTCCTTCATTTTCAGTTCTTCCCAGTTGCTGATCACTTCTTTTGATCCGGAAACTTCCCGTTCGCCAAACACATGCGGATGCCTGAAAATCAGTTTTTCATTCACGGTGTTGATCACGTCGGTGATATCAAAAACCGATTTTTCCTCACCGATCCTGGCATAGAAGACAATATGCAGCAACAGGTCGCCCAACTCCGTGCGGATCTCATCCATGTCCTTTTCAATGATCGCATCGGCCAGTTCATATGTTTCCTCAATGGTAAGATTCCTGAGCGATTCCATGGTCTGCTCCCGGTCCCACGGACACTTCTCCCGAAGTTCATCCATGATGTCAAGAATCCTTCCGAATGCCTCCATTTTTTCAGCCCTCGTACTCATAATAACACTGTTTTTTTGTTTGTCAATAAAATGCAGTTACCAGCCAGACATTATGAAAACTCAACCCTGATGGTTGAGTCCGTATTCAGGTTCAGCAAATCACGGGCCGATCCGTTCCGGATGGCAATCTCCAGCAGGTCGATGGAATTGAACAGCGCCAGGAGATCCCCGCCGGTGGTTTCCGAATAATACCTGTTCAGCCTGGTGATCCTGTAATGCTTGCTTTGCACATAAATGGTAAATTTTCTCTCCTTGCCAAACCTGTCGAATAATTCCCGCGTGATATTGGTGATCGCATTGCCGAAAGAGTCAATATAAATCACCGTGCCTGTGATGGTGTTGTTGTCAAGCGTTGCCCGCAAAGGCACCTGTTTCTTGTAATCTGTTACAGGGGTGCCCAGCGTGCCGAAAGGCGCTCCCTGGATGATCCTGCAAGCTGTTTTGCTGAAACAGGTGAGGGCCGGGAAACTTTCCGCCAGGTACCCGCCTGTCTGCTTTATGGCAACTACTTCAGCGCTTTCGGCATCACCCAGTAATCCCAGGATCCCATTGTCAGCAGTGAGAAAATAGTGTCCGTCAATCCTCGCGGCAAGCAACCTGCCTTCCGGGACAGGCTCCGAACCCACAGCAATGATGTGCACCGATCCACCGGGGAAGTGGTAACAGCTGTTTCTGACAATAAAAGCTGCTTCGGAAACACTGTAAGACCGGATGCTGTTGCTGAGGGTGATCACCTGTACTTCATTGCAGGAAGACAAAATAGCGCCTGTAACAGCGCCGGTATAAAAATCGTCTTTGTTCCAGTCTGTGGTCAGCGTAACAAAATGCATGTGGATCGTAACAGGAATTTCTATTGGAATGTTAAAAAAAACAGCTTATTTTGTCAATACCAAAAGTAGTGATTATAATTCAATTTATGGCGCAAAAGGTCATCTATTTAGAAGGGGTGGAGCCTATCGATTTCTTCGGTGTCAACAACGTACGCTTTAACCGTTTAAAATCCCATTTCAGTGACCTGAAGATCGTTTCAAGGGGGAACGAATTGAAGGCAGAGGGTGAACTGGAGCGGATCAGCCAGCTGGAAGAGAAGGTGGAACTGCTGGTGAAATTCATTCTCAAGTTCAACCGGCTTACCATGGACGATTTCGACGAGATACTCAGCGGCGATGCAAACTATAAAATGGATGCCCCGGGTCCCAAAGATGAGGTGCTCGTGCATGGCGACAGGGCAAAACACATCCGGGCGCTGACCATCCACCAGAAGCTCCTGGTGGAAGAAGCAGGAAAAAACGACCTGGTGCTGGCGGTCGGGCCGGCCGGGACAGGAAAGACCTATACCGCGATTGCACTGGCGGTACGGGCACTGAAAAGCAGGGAGGTGAGCAGGATCATCCTTACCAGGCCCGCCGTGGAGGCAGGGGAGAAGCTGGGATACCTTCCGGGCGATTTTGCGCAGAAACTGGACCCCTACCTTCAGCCCCTGTTTGATGCCCTGAGAGACATGATCCCTGCCAAGAAACTCATGCAGTTCATCGAGGACAACACCATTCAGATCGCCCCACTCGCATACATGCGCGGACGAACACTCGACCAGGCTTTTGTGATCCTTGATGAGGCACAGAATGCTACCACGAGCCAGTTTAAAATGTTCCTGACAAGAATGGGGCCAAGTGCCAGATTTATCGTTACAGGTGATGTTACACAGGTGGACCTCCCCGGAAGAACACAGTCGGGGCTGATCCAGGCCATCGGACTCCTGGAGGGGATCGAAGGAATCTCGGTGATCCGTTTCGATGAACGCGATATTATCCGGCACCGGCTTGTGAAAAAGATCGTTAAGGCATACGACCGCGAAGAAGACAGGAATTCGGGGGCCTGAATGATCCCCGGAGATGGAGGGTTGACAGAAATTTAGTATTTTCGTCCTCTCAAACCGATTGTAAACCGAAAAAAGTATATTCAAATGGCAGCATTAAAAGGTACAGCATTCAATTTTCCCGGACAAAGAAGTGTCTACCATGGCAAAGTAAGGGACGTATATAATATCAACGACGAATACCTGGTGATGGTGGTTTCGGACCGCATTTCAGCGTTCGACGTGATTCTTCCCGAAGGAATCCCGATCAAAGGACAGGTGCTCAACCAGATTGCAAATAAACCCCTGGACGCCACGGCTGACCTGGTGCCGAACTGGAAGATCGAATCGCCGGATCCCAATGTAACCGTCGGCCATTATGCCGATCCCTTTAAAGTGGAGATGGTGATCAGGGGCTATTGTACCGGACACGCCTGGCGGGAATACCGCGATGGAAAAAGAACGATCTGTGGCGTTCCCATGCCCGACGGGATGCGTGAACACGACAAATTCCCGGAACCATTGATTACCCCGACAACCAAAGCGGAACATGGACATGACGAGGACATTACCCGCGAAGAGATCATCGCCCAGGGACTGGTGTCGGAGGCAGATTATGTTCAGCTCGAAGACTATACAAGGAAGCTGTTCCGGAGAGGTACCGAAATGGCTGCTGAAATGGGACTGATCCTGGTGGATACCAAGTATGAATTCGGTATGAAAGACGGGAAGATTATCCTGATTGATGAAATCAATACCCCGGATTCATCCAGGTATTTTTATGCAGATGGATACGAAGAAAGACAGGACAGGGGAGAAGACCAAAAGCAACTCTCCAAGGAATTTGTCCGCCAATGGCTTATTTCAAACGGTTTCCAGGGGAAAGAAGGACAGCAAATGCCCGAAATGCCGGAATCATTTGTCAATGAAGTTTCCGAAAGGTACATCGAACTTTATGAGCGGATCACTGGCGAGAAATTTGTCAAATCCGATACTTCCGGGATAGAACAGCGCATTGAGAAAAATGTATTAAAGTTTCTGAACAAATAATTCGGCGGGTTTTCTTTCGTTTATGTAACAATGGTCTCCGGAAAAAAATACCTCAGCAGCCTGTTCCTTATGCTCATGCTGATCGGTGCAGCCACTTCTGCACAGGAACCTGTTAAGGTGACCAGGTCTGACAATAAGGTGGTGCTTGAAGGCAAGGTCTATTATGTGCATGTGGTAAAACCCGGACAAACGCTATACTCCATTGCGCGGGCATACAATGTCACTGAAAAGGAAGTACTTATTGAAAACCCGGGATCTTCATCGGACCTGCTGGTCGGACAGGTGCTTAAAATCCCCTCTGATCCTGCATCTGCTTTTTCTGTCGATACCGGCAAGTCCCGGGAGGACCAGCAGAAACATATTCTGAAAGCAGGCGAAACAATCTATGGCATTTCCCGCATGTACGAAATCCCGGTGGACGAAATCCTGCAATACAACCCGGGTATTGATATCAATGATATCCCCATAGGTCAGGAAATCCTGTTGCCGCCGGAGGAACCTGAACAGAACGAACTTGCCTTCGATGAGGAAGGTACACTGTTCCATAAGGTGAAAAAAGGGGAGACCCTTTTCTCCATGGCCAGGTATTACGACGTAAGCGTCAGGGAAATCCGGGCTGTCAATCCCGAACTGGGATGGGGTGGTCCCAGGGTTGGAGACGTATTGCGTATTCCGCAGCCCAATACAACGGTTTCCGAAGTGTTTACTCCCGATACCATCGTGTTGGATACAGTCATTGCAGAACCGGACAGCTCCGAATTGGATTTCCCGTACACTTATGAAGAGCTGCAGATGGAGGAATATATGCCGGGTAAAATGTACCGTATTGTCTACCTTGTGCCATTCAATTACTCCGAGATGGAACCGCTCGATTCACTGCTCAGGGACGTAAAATCAGCTCTCAGGCGGGACCGGATCACAAAGGATTATATGCTGGAAAAACAGACCCCGAAATCAGTTCCATTCCTGGAATTCCTCGAGGGGGCGCTGCTTGCAGCAGACGCACTTGCGGAAACAGGCATGGAGCTGGATATCCATGTTTTCGACACAAAACAAAGCATGTTCACCACCAGGCAGATACTGGAAAAACCGGAACTGCAGAATGCCGACCTGATCATAGGTCCCTTTTATTCCTACAACCTGGAACTGGTGTCAGAATTCTCCAGGAAACACAGGATTCCGCTGGTAACACCTTTTCATACAGGCGATTCGCTCCTGAATGACAATCCGTATCTTTTTCAGCCCAACCCTTCTTACAGGGTTGAGTTCAAGCGTAATGCAGAATTTATTGCCCGCTCCTTCGAGGATAACCTGGTGCTGGTGCACGACGGGGATTCATCAGGCATGGAGCGGGTTGAATATTACAAACAGCAACTCTTTAGTGAACTGGAGAAGTATTCAGCACTGGAAACCGTCCTGTTCAAGGAAGTAGTCATCCGCAATGGGGCTACAGAGGACCTTATCCATGCACTGAATCCCGACAAAAAGAATGTGATCATCCTGCCTGCCTTCGATGAAGCGTTTGCCAGCCAGGTGACCAGCAGGATCTACTACGAAGTGGAAAACTACGACATTGAGCTGTTCGGTTCTACCTACTGGCTGGGATTCAATAACATAGAAATTCCCTACATCCATGCATTGAACCTGCGGATTTCACATACGCATTATTACGACTATTCCGATCCTGATTACCTGCATTTCCTGCGCGAATACAGAAAGAATTATTTCAAGGAGCCGGAATCATTCACACGAAATGGTTGTAATTTCGGAGTCACCGGGTATGACCTGAGCCTTTACTTCATATCTGCATTGCAGCGTTTTGGTCCTCGGTTTATCCTGCACCTGGAGGAGCACCACCCCGAAGCAACGATCTGTGACTTCGATTTTCAAAGGACCTCCCGCCAGGGTGGCTATGAAAATACCGCCATGGAGTATTACTTGTTTGACGACGACCTGATGGTGGTCGAGGTGGAGCTTCCTGAACAACCCCCGGTGCATCAGTACCTGCGTCCTGCAGGCGATGATCCGCTCTATTTCAGGTGGTTGCATTCGGAGCCTGACAGCACGTTTTCTATCGATCCCTGATACACTTTCACCCCTTTCCGGTGATCATTGCCTGATTTGTCCTGAACATTTCCTTCTTGTCACCTGTTGTTAAATAATTAATGTACATTCAACAAACAATAAGCCGTTACCTGCAGCAAACCTCAGCATGATTCAGAAAGAACGCATATTTGACCTTGCTCCCGGGCGGCATGCACAAGGGAGTGTCATCTACTGGATGAGCAGGGAGCAACGGGTTGCGGATAACCCGGGTCTGCTCTTCGCACAGCATCTGGCAACAGATATGGGCAAAAACCTGACGGTGGTTTTTACGCTTACCAGTGATTACCCGGGTGCGATGCTGCGGCATTATGATTTCATGATCAGGGGATTGCACGAAACAGCTGTCAGCCTGCATGCACTGCATATTCCTTTTTACCTGCTGGTGGGTAATCCGCCGGAGACCCTCGCAGGATTCCTTGACGAAAACGGTGCTGGGATTGTGGTTACTGATTTTGATCCGCTGCGCATCAAGCGGCAATGGGTGGCTGCAGCCATGCAATCATCCGGTGCGAAGTTCGTCGAGGTGGATGGACATAATGTTGTTCCTGCCCGGTTGGTCAGCGACAAGCCTGAATTCGGCGCCTATACCCTTCGCCCGAAGATCCGTCGTTACCTCGACCGCTTCCTGGAAATATTGCCGTCACTGCGACCGATGAACAGGCAAACGGTATTGCCGGAACTTTTTTCACCCGACAAGGTGATCGGTTCGCTGCGCCTTGACCGGTTGGTGGGACCTGTAGACTGGATCTCCCCGGGAAGCAGGGCGGCGGACGAAACACTGAAGGTTTTTATCGGGGAACGACTGAACGGCTATGCCGGAAAACGCAACGACCCCAATCTGCAGATGACTTCGGATCTTTCTCCTTACCTGCATTTTGGACAGATTTCTTCAATGCGTGTCGCCATCGAAGTATTGCGACAGCATCCACCCGGTGAAGACAGTGAAGCGTTCCTCGAAGAACTGATCGTTCGGAAGGAATTGTCGGACAATTTTTGCCATTACCATCCCGGCTATGACACCACCTCTGGGTTCCATGAATGGGCAAAGAAAACCCACGATGCACACCGGCTTGATGAAAGGGAATATGTCTATACCAGGGAGCAGTTTGAGCAGGGTGTGACCCATGATCCGCTCTGGAATGCAGCCCAGCTCCAGATGGTAAAACAAGGAAAGATGCACGGTTACATGCGCATGTACTGGGCCAAAAAGATACTGGAGTGGACCGAAAGCCCCGGTCAAGCCATGGATTATGCCATATATCTTAACGATAAATACTCACTCGACGGCCGGGATCCCAATGGTTACGCCGGTATTGCCTGGTCGATCGGCGGAGTGCACGATCGCGCCTGGAAGGAACGACCGGTGTTCGGGAAGATACGGTACATGAATGACAATGGTGCCAGGCGAAAATTTGATGTGCAGGCGTACATCCGTTCCGTCAATGAAATATAACGGATTCGGGCCAGGACCACATGCTGACAGGAGCCAGCACATTGCGATTGCTGCTGCAGTAAGTTTCCTGTTATTCAAAGTATATTTAAATTATTTTATATCAATTAGTTAAATAAATAATTTATACCTATGAAACCTTCATCATTGAGCATATTAATTTCAAAGGAAGCAAGCACAAAAGGGCATGTATGTATTGCGTGTAGCCCAAGGGGTATTGATGAAGGTTCGCCGAACACCATTTATAATAATATTATGATGTGAGGCAACTAGTCACCTTTACTAAAAACGAAGTTTATAATATATTGTAAATTAGTACTATAACTAAAATATATACTTGTGAAATACATATTTATACTGGTTGTTCTTCCGTTGTTTATCGCCTGTAAGCGCGATATTGAATCCCATGAGAACTACGTGGTAATGGTTTCTTTTGATGGCTTTCGCTGGGACTATCCCGATATGTACGAAACAAACACATTTGACGAAATGGCTGCGAAAGGAGTGAAAGCGGAACGTGTGATTTCCTCCTTTCCCACGAAGACGTTCCCCAATCATTATGCCATCGCCACCGGATTGTATCCCGATCACCACGGTCTGATCAACAACTCCTTCTATGCACCTGACCTGGATTTGTTTTACCGCATCGGGAATCGGGAGATGGTCCAAAATGGTGATTTTTACGGGGGTGAACCTATCTGGAATACAGCGGAAAAACAGGGCGTCACAACTGCCTCTTTTTTCTGGGTGGGGTCTGAAGCTCCTGTGCAGGGGTTGCAACCCACCTACTGGAAAACTTATGATGGCAGCATTCCGTATTCAGACCGGGTTGATACCGTGATCCACTGGCTCAAGCTGCCACTGGAGAAAAGGCCCCGGCTGGTGCTGCTTTATTTCGATCAGCCCGACGGCATCGGGCATGACTATGGCCCGGTGCACGCTGAGACAGGCAGGATGATGGGAGAACTCGACGATATCCTGGGAACTCTCCGCAAGAAGATCAACAGTCTTCCCTACGGCAATCGGGTCAACCTGGTGGTCACTTCGGATCATGGCATGGGTGCCATCAGCCCGGGTCAGTATGTGAACCTTCACGACCATGTAAAGGATCACTGGATCGAGGATGTTGCCGGGGGCAACCCGATGTATCTGGTGGATGCAGCGGAAGGGTACGAAGATTCTGTGTATGCGGGTCTTGACCGCATTGAAGGGATCACCGCCTGGCGTAAGGGAAAGGTGCCTGCACACCTGCATTACGGAACACATCCCCGTATCACGGATGTGGTGGTGGTGGCCGACAGCAGCTGGTCCGTGGGAACCTCGCCCGATCCTTCAGGATATACCGGCGGCGCACACGGGTACGACAACAGCAATACCGATATGCATCATATTTTTTATGCGGAAGGACCTGCATTCAAATCCGGGTACACACACCCGCCTTTCGAAAATGTGGACATCTATCCGCTGATCGCAGAAATCCTTGGCCTGGAACCTGCTCCTGTCGACGGACGACTGGAGGATGTGCAGGGGATGCTTAAATAACGACCCGCGGGGTTACTCACCCATGTGTTCCCGGATCACTCTTTTAAGCCAGGGGAGCATCACGAAGATCAGGATTACCGATAAAGCAGCCAGGATGGTATTGGTCACGAAAAAATATGCTTTGTGGTCATACATGTCCCACAGACCGGAAAGCACGCCCGACAGCTTGTTTCCTATGGATGTGGAGAGGAACCATCCTCCCATCATCAGTGCCGTAATTCTTTTCGGACTCAATTTGGAAACAAGCGAAAGTCCCATGGGACTCAGGAAAAGTTCCCCAATGGTAATAACTGCATAGGTACCAAATAACCAGCCTACCGAGGCTTTTGTTTCACCGTTATTCGTGGCAACTACAGCGAAGATCATGACCACTGCCGAAAGTGCTGTGATCACCATTCCCCACCCGATCTTGGCCGGTGTGGAGAAGTTCGGTTTCCCCCGCTTCTTTCTGCGCCGGTTCAATACATTGAAGAATCCTATTACAAGTGGTGTGAACAATATGATAAAACCCGGATTGATGGACTGGAAAAGCTCTGTAGAGATCAGGTTTTTCTTGCCCGATTCGGGCCATTCTTCTTCCGGTATATTCTCGAAATAGGGATGGGGACCCATCGTTGTTTCCGGGTCACCGTGTTCGTCGAGCACCTCAGAACCATGCAGGTCAACGAGCGGGATCTCACGGGGCTCAGTGGTAACTACCTGGTTCATGTTCAGTTTCTCAATGGTACCTTCAACAGCTGCGGGGATCTCGCGGTTTGTATATTTTTGGGCCCAGATCGTCAGCGCGGCCCCGTTCTGATGGAAGATCGCCCAGAAGATGATAACAGCGCCGAATACAGAAAGCAGGGCTTTGATAGGCTGCTTGTCTTCAGCGCGCGCTTTACGGAGCACATTGATGTAGAAAATGACGACTACGAGACTGAAGAAAAGAAAGGCATCTGTAGAGTCTGAGCTGAATATGTTTCCCGGGATCATCCAGCCAAGAATTGCTGCAACAGTGGCAGGCAGGAAGAGCGTGCCGAAGATCCGCTTCATTTTGATGTCATCTTCCCTCGGTGGACTGATAACGTCCGCCTTCTTTATGTCGGTGGCATAGGTCTGGCCAGCCCAGAACCAGATCACCCCGAGGAGCATTCCGATCCCTGCTGCTGCAAATGCCCAGCCCCAACCGTAATTGATGCGCAAATAGGCGGCAACAAAATTACATGCAAAGGCACCAACATTGATTCCCATGTAGAAGATATTGTAACCGCTATCCTTCATGTCCCGGTATTTCGGATTGGCATCATATATCTTTCCCACCAGCGTGGAAATATTCGGTTTAAACAGACCGTTCCCCAGGATGATTAAAAGCAAAGAAAGATAGAAGGTTGTTTCATTGTAGAATGACAGGCCGAAATAACCCAAAGCAAAAAGGATCCCACCGATCGTAATCGATAGCCGGTATCCCAGGTAGCGGTCAGCCAGCAAACCACCTATAAATGGTGTCAGATATACCAGTGCAAGATAGGATCCGTAAATATCACTTGCTTTTGCGCCTGAAAAACCCATGCCCGGAAAAAATGCATCTTTGCTTTCGGTCATGTACAGGAAGAAGATTCCTATTAACAGGTAAAAGCCAAATCGCTCCCACATCTCTGTAAAGAAAAGTACCATCAGCCCCTTTGGATGCTTTCTCTCTCTTGCCATTGTGTTTTAAATTACATATTTACGGAGCACAAATATAGAAATCTTTTTCAGCATCAAAGGGAAATTGAATTGATGAATATCAGGATCTTTGCGCATTCCCCGTCTTTGAGTAACTTTACATTAAACTTTATGCTATGAAACCCTCATCATTGAGTATAGATATTTCAGCGAAGCAATGACAAAAGGAGATGAATATATTAAGAATGAAATATCAGGTCATTCGATGAGGGTTCGCCGAGCACCTTATTATCAATATTATTCTGCGAGGCAACGAGTCACCTTGAGAAAAATCGAAGTTTATAACATATTGTAAATTAATACTATAACCAAAAAATATACGTGTGAAAGTATTTCCCGCTGAGTCAGTCCGCGAAATTGACAATTATACCATACAACACGAACCCATCAGGTCCGTTGATCTGATGGAACGTGCAGCCACCCGTCTCACAGACCGCTTTGTCCGTGATTACAAGGTGAACCGGCCTGTGCTGGTCTTTGCAGGACCCGGGAATAACGGTGGCGATGCCCTGGCCATGGCGCGGCTGCTATCTTTGCGTCAATACAGGGTCGCTGTATTTTTGGTCACTTCTTCCGGCAGGCTTTCCGACGACTGCCAGGTGAACCTGGAGCGCATCAGGGAAGCGACTTCCGTTACGGTCAACCTCATTCAGGATAAAGCTGATTTTCCAGTCATACAACCTGGGGAAGTCCTGGTGGACGGACTCTTCGGTTCAGGATTAACGCGCGTGGTGGAAGGGATCTACAGGGAACTGATCCGGCACCTGAACGCATCAGGGAATTCCATTGCTTCCATTGACATTCCGAGCGGACTGTTCGGTGAAGACAACAGCAGGAATGATCGCGGGTCCATCATCCGGGCCGAAAAGACCTATACTTTCCAGTTCCCGTTCCTGGCATTTTTCTTTGCCGAAAACAGGGACTTTACGGGAAACTGGCATGTGCTGGATATTGGTCTGCATGCGGACATCATCAACCGTACACCGGCAAGTTATCGCGTGATCGGCCGCCAGGAAGTGGCTGCTATGCTGCCGGAAAGGAAAAAATTCGATCACAAGGGCATCTATGGGCACGCACTGGCCATTGCAGGCTCGTTCGGGATGATGGGTGCGGCACTGCTTACCGGTGAAGCGGTCATGCGCAGTGGTGCCGGACTGGTTACATTGCATGTGCCCGGAACTGGGACCAGCATCGTGCAAACAGCTTTCCCGGAGGCGATCGTCAGCGCGGATATACACGATCGCTGTTTCAGTGCTCCTCCTGATACGGAAAAATACAATGCGATCGGAGCGGGTCCAGGAATGGGCATGAGCGAAGAAAGCCACCTCGGACTGGAAATTCTTCTCAAAAAGGCAACCCAACCACTGGTCCTGGATGCTGATGCACTGAACATAATAGGAGCGAACCCTTCCTTGCTGGAGCTGCTTCCCGAATACACGATCCTGACCCCCCATCCCCGGGAATTTGACCGCATAGCTGGTGACTCAGGGGATGCATGGAACCGTCACCTGAAACAAATCAGTTACTCCGCTAAATACAAGTTGATCATCGTGCTGAAGGGCGCCTGTACAGGGATTTCCTTTCCCGATGGAAGTTACTGGTTCAATATAACGGGGAATCCTGGAATGGCAACAGGGGGAAGTGGCGATGTATTAACAGGAATAATTTTATCTTTGCTCGCCCAGGGAATTGCTCCCGGCAATGCCGCGCTTGCAGGTGTTTACATCCATGGACTGGCAGGAGATATGGCTGCCGGAGCCCTTGGACAAGAGGCAATGATCGCAGGTGATATCATAAAACAGCTTGGCAACACGTTTAATACCGTACATGATACTCCGTTCCTTCATGAGGGCAGAACGGGAGGGATTTTCCAGTAATAAAGAAAAAAAAACTAACAATGAGACGTGCATTCCTGGTTCTGGTACCGATACTTTTTGCTGTTGCATGTTCCACGCCCAATCGTTTCCTGGTTACGGGTGTGGGGTATGAACCACAGGAGAATAATTCAACGCTTATCTATGCATTGCCCAAAACCGGGCTGAAAATAACTATTGATTACCGGAAAGAGGTATTCATACCTGGTCCCTATGCGGATTATGCGCTGCGGCAACTTGGTATTGAGGGGGTAGGGAAGGTGCGCTCAGAATCCTGGTATATTGACGGGGCCCGGATGGAAAGCACGACCGAGCCGGATCTTTCCCGTTTGTTCAGCCTAACAGGCATTGAGGGAGTGCCCGGGTATAAGATCATTGACTGGGCGGAGCAGAACAATCTCATTGTACGCGGTGATTACCGGATCAGTACGGGAATCGGAACACTTTCCGGTCAGGATGGCCAGGAAGGGTTACTGTTTACGGATGTGACCATGGAGCCCAATATGGAAAAAAAGCAGCAGACCATCTATAAAACATTGATTACCGATACTTCTTTTGTCCGGGTACCTGTCACAACAGAGCAGATGGAGCGGAAAACCATCGAAAGAAAGGCGGAAGAAGCTGCCCGGCTTATCCTGGAAATCCGTTCGGACCGTTATTACCTTTCAGCAGGACTGGTTGATCCGCTGCCGGCAGATTTCGATTTGGAGACGGCTATAGCTGGCCTTGACAGGCTCGAAGAGGAGTATCTCTCCCTCTTTATCGGGAAATCTTATACTGAACAGCTCAGCAAGGAGTATTACCTGATACCTGCCGGATCGCTGGAACCTGAACGTTATTCACTGGAACTTTTCTCACGTGCCCTCGGGGTCGGTGTACCCGGCGGAGACCCGGTTGAACTGGTGATCACACCTGCAGGAGATGCAAGAAGCCTGAGAAACCTGCTTCCACAGGAACCCGAAGCAGCGCTGTACAATCGTTTCTATTACCGTATTCCCGAAACCTGCGATGTCTCGCTTTCTTACAATGCACAGGAACTTGCCCGGAAAAGAATCTCTGTATTCCAGTCTGGTGCACTGGTAAACGAAAAGGTATACCTGGAATAACCTGGAGGATGCAGTCTGCCAGGCCCCGGCAACCATTGTTCCTGGTAAAATGGTAAAGGAAAAGGTATACCTGGAATAACCCGCAAGAAGCAACCGATACTGCAGGTCACAATTTTCTTTCTGGCGACTATTGCTTGGTGATGCTGATCACCCGCACCTGTTTGCGGTCTGTATTGGATATACGGAAAAAATAGACGCCTTCACTGAAAGAGGACATTTCAACCGGGATCACATCGCCGGGATGCACCTGGCTGTATTGTTCCTGGCTCAGCAGTCTTCCGCTTGCATCCTGGATTTCCACCATGAAATCCGACGGATCAGGCACATCAAACTGAATGCGCAATGCGTCGCGCACAGGGTTGGGATAGGCGATGATCTGCCAGAGGATGGGGTCCATGGAGAACCCGACGTCTTCAGTAAACGACTGCTGGAATCCCTGCGTTAATACGAGGTCACCCTGCGACAGCGTGGTTACGGCAACTTCCCCCAGTGTCCACGAGAGACTCAGACCACCTGCTTCGGAATAATTTCCTGCAGAGGCGATTACCGTGGGAGCGAGCTGCACACTTTGCGCCATTGCCAGCTGACCGGCAAGCAACACAACTGAAACGAACAATACTATTTTTTTCATGGTTCCTGTATTTGTTCTTATGTCTTAAAAAAACTGAATTTTCAAATAACTGGCAGGTAAAATATATCCTGTGATCATTGATTGGTATGAGCAACCTGCTGCCA
>Ga0180435_10002248_pt1 | contig 19801 bp, 14 predicted proteins | sample SS_ome_3_FD_132467 | JGI IMG/M metagenome (GOLD analysis project Ga0180435, IMG submission 132467) | Hypersaline lake sediment archaeal communities from the Salton Sea, California, USA - SS_3_S_1 metaG | ecosystem: Environmental > Aquatic > Non-marine Saline and Alkaline > Hypersaline >...
ATCGGTAGGATTGAGTTATCCGAATGAGAAAAGTGATCGGAAAAGTCTATGCAGTGGACAAACAGTCCTCCCGGTCTCAGCAGGCGCTTGCCTTCCCGGATAATACTCTTGAGAGTTTTCAGGGGGATATGTTCCAGAGTAGTATATGAAATATGGAAATCCACACTCCGGATTGCCAGGTCCAGACCGGTCGCGTCCGCTGGAGCCAGATATTCGATACCGGTCATATTTAGCAGGTGGGGCAAATTATTTTCTGCCTCTGTGAGCTGACGAAATCGTTCAGCAAAACCCGGACTCTGAAGGTCTGCAAATAGTGTCTGTATTTCCTGTTTATGATGTCTCATATAGGAGATATCCTCGAGGACAAGCGCTGTTTTCAAGTAGGGATTGAGGTCCACAGTTATTACTCTTGACGCTCCTAACAGCCATAAAACGATGGGAATATTAAGCCGGTATCCCGTTCCGACCTCAAGAAAAGTTTTATCACCGATGACGCGCCCTTGTTGAATTATGTATCGCGCGAGTTTGATTCCTTCTGTTAAATGACTTACAGGAGTAGCATCGTACGGGGAGCCGAAATTGCGCTTGAAGAAATAGTAAGCTGCATAACTGAACTTTGACGGGAGCCTGGCGATTAGATTCTGGACCATAGCTTTCTGCTTCCATTTCATATTAAATTCCTCTTACCCCGATCATGATGTTCATCGTTTCAGTCTTCCAAAGCTCCCATGTTCTTTATCGACGAAAATAAATGATCCGAAGGCGAATCAGCATAGCAGAGAATTCGGGGTGTAGCAATTCCTTATTGCCCGGTTGTTGTTATCACTTGTCCATTAATCGATTATCTGGTTAACTTTTTTCTGGTATATATGTATTTGATATGAAATGTAATCCAGAAAAACCGGCACCCGCAATCCTGACCGGCTTCTTTCGAGGCAGGTTTAAAAAAGATTTCGCCGTAGTATTTTCGGGAAAAGTCCTCTCGGCGGCGCTGGGGTTTGTGGCCACCCTACTTATAGCCAGGAACTTTACCGATGCCGAGTTCGGGATTCTTACCGCGTCCCTGGTGGTTATGCAGATGGCCTCAGCGGTGGCAACCCTGGCGATAGACAACGGTCTGGTCCGCTACCTATCGCTTTATCTGGAAACGGATCGGAACCGTGCCGCCCGTATGCTGAGGGTTGCCATTCAGATTCGTCTTGGGTCGGGTCTCACTGTTCTGATCGGCGGTTATTTCCTTTCCCCCATACTGGCGTGCCATCTATTCGGGGATAAACCGGAACTGATTATGCCTCTTCGACTGGCTTTTGCCGGAGCTTTCTGCCTTTCTCTTCGTGAGCTGGTCATGAGCGTATTCCAATCAATGCGCCGATTTATCCCTCTCACGCTGGTACAACTAATCAGCCCGGCGGGAAAACTCCTGGTTATCGCGGGACTGATCTTCTTTTCTCTCCTGAATATTCAAGCGGTTCTTGTGGCATATATAGCTCTACCCTTACTGGCCGCTGTAATCGGTTCTTTTCTCCTGCCCCGCAAAAATCTCCGCCGAGCCGGTTCCCGTCGGGATGTCTTCTGGGAACTTTTCCATTTCAGCAAATGGGTGGCGCTATCCTATGTCAGCTGTGTGGTTTACGAGCGGCTCGATATTATAATGCTAACCCGGTTCATGCCCGATATGGGTGAGGTCGGTCTCTATTCGCTCGGATTTCGGCTGGTTGCTCCTCTCTTGATGATATCCAGTTCCCTTATGCTGATCTGTACGCCGATGGCTTCCAGGATGACCGATCCGGAACAATACCGGAATTATATAGTCAACATTCTCAAGATGATGCTCCCGGTTGCTCTAATCTTCTGTCTAATCTTTCCGTTCTCTCGGGTCATAATTCAAACCCTTTTCAACCGATCGGCCGCCGATGCTGCAGTATCGGCTCGGGTCTTTAACCTGCTATTAATCGGTGTGATATTCCAGATTGTCACCGCTCCCCTCACGCTGATCACCTATGCCGAAAGCAAGCCGCAGATTCTGGCCTATGCCGACCTGACCCGGCTGGCGACTAATTTCGCGGGGAACTACCTGCTGATTAACGGTAAATACGGATTTCCCGCCTGGGGCATCTACGGTGCGGCACTGGCCACCACTCTAACCATCTTCGTTGGGACCTTCGTGGTGCTTGGCTATATCTACTGGGGCGTTTTCCGGAAAAAGAGGACAAGAGAATGAATAAACTCCCCCGGGTAAGTATAATTATTCCCGCCTACAACTATGGAAGGTATCTTCTCCGTGCTCTGGAAAGTGTCCGGGAGCAGAGCTATAAAAACATAGAGATTTGCCTGACCAATGATGGTTCAACCGATGATACGGATAGGGTTATCAGGCGATTTATAGAAGAAAATCCCGATATTCCATTCGCGTATATCAAACAGGAGAATCAAGGCTTATCCGCCGCCCGAAACGCGGCGATCGCCCGATCACGAGGTGAATACCTCTGTTTTCTGGACGCGGATGATATTCTTAAACCGGAGTGTGTTGAAACTTTGCTGGATTATTCGGAAAAATACCCGACAGCGGAGATTATCTCCGGAGGCTGTGAAGCTCTGGAGTTCGATCCCCACGGCCTCCTTATATCCCAGGAGGTCTTCAGTAACCAGAAGATCGAGTTCCTACTCCCCCGGGATGCATTTGAAAAGCTCTTCTACCAGAACCTGTTGGGGATGATTTCTGTCCTGGTCGCGAAGAAGGTATTTGATCAAACCGGTGGGTTCGACCAGAACCTTAGAAGCTGTGAGGATCTTGATTTCTGGCTGAAAGCCTCCCGGCACGCTCCAATTTTACTTGTCCCGGAAGTTCTCGGGATAGTATATAAATATCCTGAAGGACTTTCCCGGGTCCCCCACCGGCTTTATCGTGATATGACTTATATTTTTCGAAGAAATAAGGAGTATTTATTTCAGAATTATCCCGGGTCAGCGCCGGCCATTTATAGAAAAGCCCTGGTTATTTCTCATTTAATCGCTCTGGACCTTTACCGGAGCTCATCAATGAAACATCCGTTTCGATGGTTATATCATCTGCTCGGTGTGTTGATATATATGCCTTCTCTGGTCTTCAGCCGGAAAGCTCGAAAAAGATTGCAGGCGGAGCGGAGCGGTTTGGCGGGAAATCCCCACTTTACCGTGGGGGACGGTAATAACGGATCATAATTATGGAAAAACTCAGGATAGCTCACATTGTCGGTACGCCGCTTTTTGGCGGCCCGGATTCGCTGATTTTATCTCTCTTTGAACAACTCGATCGGTCGCGTTTTGAATTGTTTCTGATATTCATACAGGGGAAACATACGATCAATCAGTTGCTTGTTGAGAAAGTCCGGGCCCTGGGGATGACTGCGAGTTCGATTGCAACTCGGGGTAAAATCAACCCGGTCGCCCTCAATAAAATCATTTCATTTAAGAGGAAGAACCGAATTGATATTCTCCACTCCCACGGATATAAGGCGGATGTCCTGGCCTTTCTCGCGTCCCGGATCTCCCCGGCCAAACTGGTGAGTACGCTTCATGGATGGACCGAAAGGTCCGCCCGGCTGAAATATTATAAACGGATTGATCTAACGGTGGTAAAGAACTTTGATCATCTGATCGCTGTCTCTCGCCCTATACTGGAGGAACTATTAGCCGCGGGAATTTCTTCATCCTTGATAACCCTGGTTCCCAATTCAATTGACATTACTAGACTGACAGAGCGTCAAACCGATGTTCCGTCTCTAAAAGCGGGGCTGGGGTTGAATGGATCCGGTCCGCTAATCGGGATGGTGGGCCGACTGGATAAAGAGAAGAACCCGGATCTTTTGCTGGCGGCACTTCCCCGGTTGGCAGAGGAATTCCCCGCGCTCCGGTGTCTTTTTCTCGGAGAAGGGGCTCTGCGGGGAGAATTGGAAGCTCGGGCGGCTGAATTGGGCGTTGATTCGATAGCTATCTTCCCCGGTTATCGAGAGGATGTCCGTGATATTATACCCCTGCTTGAAGTAGTTATATTCCCCTCCTGGAGAGAGGGAATTCCAATTGCCTTGCTGGAGAGCATGGCTTTAAAAAGATCTGTGATAGCTACCAGGGTAGGGGGGATGCCGGACGTTCTCTTGGACGGGGAAAACGGATATCTGATAAATCCAGGCGATACTAAAGAACTGTTCCGGAAAGTAAGCCATCTACTCAAAGACCGTAATCTCCGAAAGTTCCTGGGAGAAAACGCCGCGGCGCTCGTGCGAAAAGATTATTCGAGCCGTAGGATGGTGAATCAGATCAGGGGGGTCTATGAAAACCTTACGCAAAAATAATCTCTCGCTGGTCATGATGGAACCTCTGGGGAAGGGGGGGTGGGCGCAGTATTCTTATTGTCTCCTATCCCAGCTGGTCCCCCCCCTGGCGGATGTTGTTCTCTTTACATCATCTTCAACCCGCTTTAAAGATATGGAACTCCCCTATACACTGAAACCGGTGCTCTTCTCCGTTGCAAATGCCATTATTACGATTTTCAAACTCCAGCAAGCGCGTGGCGTTCGCAGGCTCTTAAAAGCTCTGGAAATTCCTCTAAATCACCTGAAGCTATTTATGTATTGCCTGGTGAAGAAACCGGATCTCCTCCACTTTCAGGCGGCCTACTGGTTTGAAGCGTTGATCATACCTCTATATCGAATATTGGGGATAAAGCTAATCTATACAGCCCACGATCTCCTTCACCATCCGCCTTATCCAGGAGATCGTTACACCTTTCGGTATCTTTATCGACGGCTTAACGCTATAATCGTTACCGCGGCGGCACTTAAGAGAGAGATGGGGAGTCTCTTCCCGGGGATCGATGAATCGAAGATCGAGGTCATCAGAATGGGTAATGTAGATGAACTTGAAAAGACTGCCGGAATGTCATCCTCCCGGGCGAGATCATTGCTCAGTCTTCCTCCAACCGCCCCCATTATCCTCTTCTTCGGTATTATAAGAGAATATAAGGGATTGGAAGTTCTTATCCGGGCATTTTCCCTGGTGACAGCTAAGCTACCTGAAGCTTGTCTGGTTATTGCCGGGGAGCCGGTAGGGAGTTTTGCTCCGTATCAGGAAGAGATAGACCGACTTAATATTAATAGCCGGGTTAAACTTTTTCTTCAATTTATTCCGCAAACCCAGACTGCAGCCTTCTTCGCCGCCGCCGATCTGGTCGCGGTACCATATCATGATTCCTATACCTCGGCAATTATCCCTCTATCTTATTCCCATCATCGGCCGGTAGTGGTGAGCCGGGTGGGCGGATTGGCTGAATATGTAGAAGAGGGAGTGAGTGGATATACATTCGCGCCCGGCGACTATCGGAGTATGGCCGAGAAGATGATTTTACTCCTCTCCGACTCGGAAGGTCTTGCCCGGGTGAAGAATGGTGTACGCCGGTATTACGGGTCGAACTTTTCCTGGAAGAAGATAGCGCTGGCAACTCTGGCTGTTTACCGACGGGTCACTTCCCGACCCAAGGAAACTGGAATCACTCAAACTCAAGATTTGAGAAAGTAACGGTGAGAAGAGCCACCTCGGGTGGGCAGAATAGGCGCACTTGATGATAGGTCATCCCCACCCCCCGGCTGACATGGACCCAGGTGTCGAGAATATGAAATAACCCCTGGTCATAATGAGTCCCGGCAAGAAATCGGGCGCCCCAGGCTCCGATTACCGGCAGGCGGATTTGACCGCCGTGAGTATGGCCGCAGAGTATAAGCTGGGGATGGTAGAGGGCCAATTTTTCTATCAGGTATGGCCAATGGACCAGCACTATCTCCGGGTAGCCCCGTCGCCTGGTTTTGAATAGATCGCCCAGGACTTCATCTCCGGGGTTCGGATCAAGTCCGATCAGATCGAATTCCAGACCTCCTTTTGTGATTCTCTGCCGTTGGTTCCGGAGAATATTAACCCCGGCCTTCTCGAGTTCATTCAGAAGTCTTGGATATTCGCCGTGAGTCTGGTCGATATTCCCGGGGACTCCCCATACTCCGAGCGGCGCGGAAAGTTGTGAAACGGTCCTGGATGTTTCCAGGGGGTCGGCTCCGGTCTTGATGAAGTCACCGGTAATAAGGATGATATCCGGATTAAGGGACTTGACCATCTCGATCAGACTTGTTTCCCGGGGCCCCGTTTTAATAACATGGAGGTCGGAGATATGGGCGATCGTGATCGTCCCTATGGACCGGAAATAGCCATCTATGTTTAGTTCCAATTTAGTTGCTGATAATCGGTAGGGTTCAATAAATCTCCCATATAAATACAATAGAACAAGGAGAAGAATAACCATAACTACCGCCCATTTTTTTGCTCTCCTTCTCATATTAGCTGGATGTTCTCGAAATAAATTCTGGCTGGTGGATGGCGCATTATTTTAGTGCAAGTATGGTATTGTGGCAATAAACCACCACGACAGGCAATCATTATCTGGTTTAATCCGGGGAAATGATCCTTGCTTAAGTGAAAGATGATCGGTAATCTAACATAATATTTTGATTATTCCCGCCTCCCGGCGATGCGGAGGAATCAGGTTGATGTTCGGCGTTTTTAAAATATTCAGTATAATATTAAGACGGAAGTTAGTAAGCCGCCAGTCGATAAGTATTGCGGGTTTTGCTTAGCCATCATGCAGGCAGTAAAGAGAATATTCCAGGTAGTCGCCGCGATAATAATTCTGATTATCGTCTCCCCGATTTTTCTACTGGCTCTTCTTCTTATCGTTCTCACTTCCGGGCACAGCCCGATATATAGAGGGAAGCGGGTGGGTGAAGACGGTAAGATATTCTTTATGTATAAACTTCGGACTCTGCGGCCCGGGGCGGAAGGAAAGATCAAGGCCCGACTTTTAAACGAGAGAGATCCCTATATCACACCGGTCGGCGGCGTACTCCGAAAATTAAAGATCGATGAACTTCCCCAGCTCATAAATATAATCAAAGGGGAGATGAACTTTATCGGCCCTCGCCCGATTCGCCCCATATTCTATGATTACTTCCTGGAATCAATCCCACATTTTGGAGAAAAGTTTACGATCAAACCGGGATTGACCGGATTGGCGCAGGTAATGGGTGATTATCAGACCCCGGTGATCGAGAAACTACGGTATGAGATATTTTATAATACCCACAAAAATATTCTACTGGATCTCAGGATTATCCTCCTGACATTCAAACTCTTGATAGGAAACCTATTTTCCCGAGGTGGAAAACTATAACCGTAAGATGGTAATTAAATTTATTAGAACCCGGAATATTAAATACTATGAAAATATTGTAATACCGAGGAGATTGTCAGCTTCGAAGGCGATCGCCAAAGGAGAAAAGCCATGAATGATTCAAAAGAACCTGACCGAAATTCTGATCTGAATCAGGCCCGGCGGAACAACTACCAGGCAATGATTGAAGAGGCGGAGCAGGCATGTCATGAACATCCCGATTATCCTGATCTTCACTCTCAGTTGAGCATCCTCTACTACGGTGTAGGCAGGATAGAAGAGGCGATTGAAGAACTGAATATCGCTTTGAAGTTAAACCCGGGTTATATGATGGCCCGCCGCCAGTTGGGGCTTTATTATCGTGACTGCGGCCGTTATGAGCAGGCTATAGAGGAACTCGAGAAGGTCCTGGAGTTTGAGGCCGAAAATCAGGAAGCTCTGCAGGAATTGGGGTCCATCGCTTCCGCGCTGGGTCGGACCGAGAAAGCTATTGAGTATTATAGGACCCTTAATCAAGTTAATCCCCAGCATTTTGATGTCTGCCTCAAGCTTTCTACTCTTTACTCCGATCTTGGCGACTACAAGTCAGCGACACATCTGCTCCGCCAGGCGATCAGCCTCAATCCCCAATTCCCGGATCTCCACTACAATCTCGGGCTCTTGCTGGAAGCTACCGGAGATTTTAATGGCGGGATTCGGGAGTATCGGAAAGCCCTGGAACTCAACCCGAACTATCTTAAGGCTCATCAGAAACTCGGGGCCGCTTACAGTACCATGGGGCGTTACCAGGAGGCCCGGGATGAGTTAAAAAAGGCTCTTAAGGTAAATCCGGATTTTCCGGCTCTCCATTTTCAGTTAGGCGTGGCCTACAGCGCCGGAGGGAATAAAGACGAGGCGGAAGAAGAGTTCCTCAAGACCCTGGAGATCCAGCCCCTCCATGCCGAAGCCCTTGGCAGTCTCGGGAATATATATGAGAATGCCGGGAAATACCCCGAAGCAATTGAAAAATTCAAGCAGGCGGTCGAGGCCAGTCCCCATAACTACTATAACTATCTCCGCCTTGGGGTGTGCTATCACAAGAATGATGAATTTAATCAGGCCATCCAGACTTTTAAGTCCGCAATCAAGAAATTCCCCGGGGTGGCGGATCTTTTTCATAATCTTGGCTATCTCTATCTCCGGCACCGGAAGTTCAAAGAGGCCAACGATGCCTTTAATAAGGCGGTGGAACTGGACGAAAGCTACCGTGCGGTTCAGGATAATCTGCGCCTGATCTACGGCGACAAAGATTGGGTGGATGAGAGGATAAAGGTTTATGAAGCCAGGATCGCGGAAAATCCCGATTTCGCCGATCTGCATTTTAAACTCGGGCTCTCTTATAATGAAAAAAGCATGGATGAAAAAGCCATCGCTGCCTTTTCGCGGGCGCTGGAGATAAACCCCCAGTACATTGACGCCCGCTCCAACCTGGCCTTCACCTACGCGAATAAGGGCGATTATACCCGGGCGATCGAAGAGATGGAGAAAGTGGTGGAAGAAAATCCCGGTTATGCCGATATGCACTACAATCTCGGTCTCTTCTACGCTAACAACAGCCAGTATCGCGAGGCTATCGAAGAATATGAGACCGCGATCGAGATCAACCCCAACTACGCTCACGCTCACGAGAAGATGGGATTTCTCTTCGGAGAGAAGGGGATGTATGACCGGGCGATAGAGGAGGCCAAGATAGCTCTTAAGATAGACCCCATGAAGAGCGCGTTTCATTCCAATCTGGCATTTTTCTACGCCAATAAAGGGATGTACAACGACGCCGCCCGGGAATACCGCAAAGCGCTCGAACTCGATCCCGATAATCCGGAACTCCACAATAAACTCGGTGTATTATACGGCGATAAGGGGATGGTGGATGACGCGATCGGTCAGTTTAAGAAGACCATCTTCCTTGATTGCGACTACAAGAGCGCTTATATCAATCTGGCGCTCCAATATGAGAAGAAAGGCTGGAAAGAACAGGCGCTTAAAACCTGGAAAGAGTACCTGTCCCGTAATCCGGAAAAGAAGTGGAAGGATCAAGCCGTCAAATATATGAAAAAATTAGAGAATGAGCAGTGATCAGTGAACGGTAAGTGGTGAGCAGGAGAAAAGTGGGTAATCAGTAAGCGGTGAGCAGTAAGCATTAAGCGGCGAGTCCCCCGGCGTTGTTTTTACCGCTAACTGCTCACCGTTTACTATTTTTTTGTTCGTGGCGAAGCTAATAATTATGGTTCACTAAATTGTTTGCAGCAATGATGAAAGATCAAAAATACATTGCCGGTCCGCTTCATTTCAGGACCGGCAGGGAATTCGATGACTTTTGGAAGATGAAACAGGCCGCCTGGTCGGAGTGGTATGCTGCCCCTAAAAGCAGATTCCGGGCTATTATGGAACGGGCTTTGTATCATGGAAAAGCTCTTTGTTTCCCGGAATTTTATCGTGAGATCAGAACAGAGGCCGCGACGGTAGCCGGCTATCTTTTTGCCACTCCGGCTTTCTGGGACGGGAGGACGGAAAGTCTTCGGGGGCTTGATTATTATGATTCCTGGCATGATTTTAAAAGTAAATATCATATGGCGGCATTCGCCGGCGCCTTCCAGATCTTCCGGTTGTTCCAATTGACGCCGATATTCCGAGATTTGTTTGGGCAGTTCCGAAGGAAGAAACTTGAAGGGAAAAATACTATTGTTCTGACTGCTCTCTTCGTCCGTCCCGAATTTAGAGGAGAGAAGATACCGGCCCTTCTTTTTCAATCCATCAAGGTGGAAGTTAAAAAATTGGGTTATCAGTGGCTGATCGGCCCGTTCCGGCCCAGTCAGTACGGAAGATACAAGCGGGAGTCGGGTCTTCTCCATAACCATGATGTATTTGCCGAATATTGTTATAAGAAACGCGAGGATGGACTTCCGGTGGATGGATGGCTCAGATCCCTAACCAGGAACGGGATGGTTATGCTGAAGCCGGAGGCTAACTCCTTTTCTATCTCAAAACCGCTTACCCGATTCAGGGAATTCAAAAATTACCACAAGCCCGGGGAGTGGTATCAGCCGGCTCCCGGAGTCTGGGAATGCGGGGAGACCCAGACCTGGTATGTTGATGAAGATAAAGGAGTGGTCTCTTCGGTGGAGCCCAATCTCTGGGGGATGATTCCGGTAGAATAAAAACAGGACTACTACCCCGTGCCTTTTCCCCAATTAAAAACGAATATCGAATAAAGAACTCCGAATATCGAACTCCGAAGTTGTTTCACCTCGGTTTTTGAAACTTCGATATTTGCTTGCATCCCGATTATTTCGGGGCGAAATTCGATATTCTGCTGTTCGATATTCGCTTTTTATTCCTGTCCTCTGTTTGTAATGGGCTTGTTTTAAATCGTCCATCCCAAAATCGTCCCGGTCCCCCCGAAGTTCATTCGAAGTGCCTTTATCCCAGGACCACCTGATCCCGCCCGTTTTCTTTTGCCTTGTAAAGCGCCCGGTCCGCTCTTCCGATCAGGTCTTCAATCGAATGGTCGTTGGCCGATAATTCGGCAATTCCCGCGCTCATGGTGACGGAAACAGTGATCGATCCCGAATCCTCTTTATACGGGATCTCCGCGATTTTCCTGCGGGATCGCTCCATCAGCACCGCGGCGTCCTCTCCGGCAGTCTCCGGCAGTATAATCAGAAATTCCTCTCCACCGTATCTTCCCAGGATGTCCTGACGGCGGATTTCTTCCCGGAGCGTCTCGGCGATCCAGATTAATACCTTGTCTCCGAAAAGGTGACCGTAGGTGTCATTGACCGATTTAAATCGGTCAAGATCAAGCATTACTATGCTCAAACTTCTCCGGTAACGCCGGGCCCGGGCCAGTTCGTTATCCAGAGCTCTAAAAAGATAGGCCCGGTTTGGCAGTGCCGTGAGTTCATCTTTCATGGTCCGTTCGATATAGAGCCTGTGCCTGTTAAGTACCGTTTCAACCAGGGCCAGGAGTTCATCACGATGGAATGGTTTTGTGAGATAACCGTCCGCGCCGGTCTGTATTCCCTTTATCCGGTCATCCACGGCATCTTTCGCGCTCAAGAAGATAAAAGGTATTAAAGAGGTGGATCGTTCCGCCCTTAGATGCTGGCAGAGTTCATATCCATCCAGACCCGGCATCATAATATCGGAGATTATCAGAACCGGCCGCTCCTTCTTGATCACTATTAACGCTTCGTCTCCATCCCGTGCGGTGAGAACTGAATACCCCGCTTTGGTCAGGATATACTGGATGGCCTTGAGGATATTGGGCGCGTCATCCACGGCCAGAATGAGCTGGGTTTTTTTCTCAATGAGCATAAATCAAATTTCCACCATAATAGACTTTGATTAACAACTTTTTTGAACCGCAGAGACGCACCCCGTATAACGGGGCGGAGAAGAACGCAGAGAAAAAAAGATAGAAAATAATCCCCTGTATGTTTAATTGGGAGATTGATTTTTCAGACTATCAAAATGGAATAGGTTTTATAATATCCCTTGTTTCCTCTCTGCGTCTCTGCGGTGAAATCTTTTATAACCGCGATAATGGTAATGAAAAACTGAACGTACTTCCCTCCGGAGGATTGCTCTTAACCCCGATCTTACCATCATAATGAGTGATAATCTCCCGGCAGATCGATAATCCCAGACCGGTACCCCCGGCGCGGCCATTTTGATCATCGTGAATCCTTACGAACTTGTTGAATATCTTCTCCTGCCACTCCGCGCTAATTCCCGGCCCCTGGTCTGTTATTGCAACCGAGACTTTTTGACTCCCGTCTTCTTCTTCGGTGGAGATATTGACCGTAATCCGGCTCCGGGCAGGAGAGAAGTCATAAGCGTTGCTGAGCAAATTTACTACAACCTGTCGAATCCGGTCGGGATCGGCAAAAACCGGAAATGGCCCTCCTTCTTCATGCAGTTCGACCATTATTTGATTTTTCCTGGTTAATCCATCTACTGAACGGATTGCTTTCTCTACTTCGTCGTGCAGGTTAAAGGTGATGTCATTCCAGGGGACGGCTTTTTCCTCAATCCGGGTAATGTTGAGCACATTATTGATGAGACGGGTTAACCGCTCGGCATCTTCCTTGATGATGGTCAGGAACTCTCGTCTGGTATCAGGGTCTTTTTCATCTCCATTAAGGAGTATATCGACAAATGACGTAATCGATGTCAGGGGGGTGCGCAATTCATGAGAAGTTGAGGAAAGGAAATCGGATTTTAGGCGGTCCAGTTCTTTCAATGCCCGGTTGGCTTCCAGTAGCTCTTTCTCCATCTTTTTTCGGGCCGTGATATCGCTGGTGACTCCGACGCATCCGGCAGGCGTATTATATTCATCCAGTAACCAGGTTAGTGCGATATGGACATTTATCAAAGTTCCGTCTTTTTTCCGATTGAAGATGTCGCCTTTCCAGAGCCCGTTAACACCATTACGGTGTGCTTGTTCCACCAGATTCGGGGGATTACCGGGGATTCCCTCAAAGAACTCCGCCGCTTTATGCCCGATCATCTCTTCGGGATCATAGCCGAGAATATCTTTGGATGCGGCGTTAACATAGATGATATTATGATTAAGGTCGGTAATCATGATCATCTCGCTCAGACTTTCCAGGGCGTGGGATAGAAAGAACAACTGCTCCTCCCAGGGACTGGTGAGCGCCCTCTGTGATTTTACCGCGGAGACCAGATTCCGTAGTTCATTCAATTCCGCGATCACCTGCAGATTATTCCTGTCCGGGGCGGTATTTACGTCGGGATCAATGGCGTCTTTGTTTTTCATGATGGCTCACCTCTGATTTTACCTCACTCATTATAAGTTTAATAAAGTTCATATATGATATCATATTTGTAAGGAAGTGAAAGTTATAATATAATGCAGTTTATCTGAAACCATGAACCTGATGATGTTGATGCTATGACGGAGGTGGTTAATTCAAAAACAAAGATACTGATAACCGGTGCCAATGGATTTATTGGGTCACATCTCCTCCGTCGATTATCAGCGGAGGAAGGGATTGAAGCGGTGGGAATGGTCCGAGGAACGTCGGATCTATTCCGTCTTGCGGATGGAGCGTATGATCTGCGGTTTTCGTCTCTTGATGATCCTCTGGATTATGTGGTTCAGGGATTTGATGTGGTTATTCATACCGCGGCCCGGTCGAGCGACTGGGGGGATTATAAGAGTTTTTACCGGACCAATGTGGAAGGGACGAATAATCTGATCCGGGCGTCGATCGCGGGTGGGGTAGGGCGTTTTATTCATTTCAGTTCGACCGTGATATATGGTTTTTCAGGGAACCGGTTGACCGGGGAGGATCGAATGCCGGCCCCCTTTAAAAACCCTTATTGCGTTACCAAAGTTCTGGCCGAGGGGGAGCTTTCCCGCTACCGGGACCGGATCCGCCTGATAATCCTCCGTCCGTCCAATGTCTTTGGGCCTGATGATCTGACTACTACCTATCCGCTCCTGAAGGCTCTTCAGAAGGGAATGCCCGCTTTTCCGGCCGGGGGGAGATATCTGACCTCGCCCTGTTACATTGATAATCTGGTTGCCGCGACCGAGCTGGCTCTCCGCTCCGAATGTTCATCCGGAGAGGCATTCAATATCTCCGATGGGAACGATATAACCTGGCGCGAGTTTCTGGCCCGGATAGCCGTTGAACTGGGTGTCCCGGCACCCCGATTCCCGGTCCCATCCGTCCTCCTCCGGCCGGCCGCCTGGAGCCTGGAGAAGTTATACACTCTCTTCCGATCCTCAACCCCACCGATGATTACGCCCTACCGTATTGCCCAGGTGATAAATGACTATAGTTTCAGCATTGAAAAAGCGAAGAAATTGCTGGGGTATCAACCCGTCTGTTCAACAGAGGAGGGAATCAAGGAGAGTGTGAGGTGGGTTCTCAAATACCGTGATCAATAATCAGTGCTCCGTCTGAATCCTGATGACCTGTAGCTCGCTGTATCGGAATTTCAATTAAGCTTAAAAATGGTCGCCGCAGGCTTTAGCCTGCGCCATATTGCGCACCCTGAAGGGTGCGGCTACCAGAAGTTGGCGCGAAAGCGCTAAGTTCCTGTTTCGGAATTTTCCCTCCCGAAATACTTCGGGATCCCGGTTTGTTGAATTGATATTATCGGGACCGAAATACTTCGGGGTCCCGGTTGGTTCAATGTAGATATCGGGACCGAAATACTTCGGGATCCCGAGTGTGTATATATCAAGTCTCGGGACAACAAACGCCACAAGAATGTAGCCGCCCCGCCGGCGGCGGGGCGATTATTGCAGACCCTCAAGAGACTGTCCAATAAACCCGGTTTTGTGGGTTTGTTGTGGTAGCCGCACCGGATTTTGCTAGGGCTTTAACGATCTTTAACGTTGGTTCTTTTTAACGTCTATATTTTTCAACGTTAGCCCCGCCGTCGGCGGGGCTAATTCTCATCTCCCCCAGCAGACGCTGAACGACCCGGTGCCGATGCAGAACCGGGGATAGCAGGGCCGCCGATACGGCCGCCGGTAATAGGGATAGTAAGGTCCGGGACGATAAGGTCGGCGGTAGCAGTTCCAGGCCGGCCGGATGGGGCGTGGAGGCGGAGGACATCGGTAGCCGGGGTTGCGGTAATGATAATTATTGCTGACACAAGCCCGTTGTTTTGGCTGGCACTGAGCTCCGGCGATGCCGGCCATGAAGAAAGAAACAATTAATATTCCCACGATCAGCATTTTCATGGTTTTCTCCTCCTGCGGTTTTTGGTGGCGTAAGTTTAGACGGGAGGGAAAACCAATTATTCAAAATGGTTTTTATCGCTGGAACAGATTCAATGATAAATAAAGTGAGCTTCCTGCGGGCTATTTTAAAATTCAACTAAATTTTCAAAACTATTTTTTTGCGAAGCAAAAAAATATGCCGGAGGAGGGACTCTCAGCCGGAGGCTGATGCGCCTCTGGCGCAGAACCCTTCAGTCAATGCCGGAGGAGGGACTCGAACCCTCACGAAGTTGCCCTCACGGGATTTTGAATCCCGCGTGTCTGCCAATTCCACCACTCCGGCATAATTTTTCCTTCAGAAAAATTATCTGGAAAATATTTTTATCAATAATATATCTGTTAAAACAAGGTATTTATGCGGGGGTTGAGAATCAAATTAGTTGATATCGAAACTTTCGAGTGCTTCATCCCGATCGTGGAAGTTATCAAATATGGTAATGAAACCGCTGGCTTCGAATACCTTGCGAGGTTCTCCTCCCAGTTTAAGTATTTTTACGTCGCCGCCGAGTTCCTTAGCCTTCTTCTGAGCCCTGAGCAGAGCGGCCAGAGTGGAACTATCCAGATATTCCAGCCCGTCAAGATCAAGGAGTATATTGGTCTGCCCCCGGCTGATATAAGCCTCTAAAATCTTGCTTATCTCGGGAGAGGTATAGACATCGGCCTGGCCTACAAGTGTAACAACGGCTACTCCCCCTTCCTCTCCCAGTTCACAGGATAGTTTCCCCATAATTCCGATAAATTCTCGTTTCATATAATTTTTCTCCGAAAAATTATGTTGAACCATGTTGAACCAGGGCTGACGCCCTTAGCTATTGACTGCCGCCCCTTCGGGGCTGAATGTTCGATGTTCGAAGTTGAGCGTTCGACGTTCGATGTTCATCCTATACCAGGGCTCACGCCCTTAGCTATTGACTGCCGCCCCTTCGGGGCTGAATGTTCGATGTTCGAAGTTGAGCGTTCGACGTTCGATGTTCATCCTTTGCCAGAGCTCACGCCCAGCCCTATTGACTGCCGCCCCTTCGGGGCTGAATGTTCGACGTTCGATATTCGATATTCTGCGGTTCGATATTCGCTTGAGCCTATTCCCCATTCCCCATTCTCTATTCCCTATACCAACAGTTCCCGGCATATCCCCTGATAGCCCAGAAGAATATCCTGTAGATCTTTAATACCAATCGACTCATTAATTGTATGGGCCTGATCTTCCCGTCCCGGGCCGTAGCCTATGATGGAAACTTCCCTATCGGGAAAGAGTCTGCGATAGGGAATGACCGCGCTGCCGTCGGTGCAGAAGGAGTAGCGCCCCATCTCCGGTGCCGCCCTCAGTGCCTGTTCTACCCCCCGGATGGCTTTTACAACCAGAGGGTGGTCTTTTTTGGTCTTCCAGGCCGCTGCGAACTTCTCCTGCTCTATGGAGATTCCGGTCCAGGTCCTGGCTCCCTCGGTGGCGAAATCGATCGCAGGATCGCGGAATTTCGGGTACCGCTCACGGGCCTTGTTTACCACTACCTCGATATTGCTCCGGACCAGATCCAGAATCGACTCCCGGGTATCTCCTACCAGGGTCCGGATATCGTAAGTTATCTCCACCCGTTTGGGAACGGTTGAGTTCCCGCCTCTCCCGTCCAGGCCTCCGCCCCCTCCTATGGGTATCTTGATATCGGTCGGGACGATGTTTCTCTTCCCGAGAATCTGATCGATATCGGATCGATACCAGCGGTGAAAGGAGTCGATGATGTAAGCCGACTGTTCTATCGCGTTAATAACACGACGACCTGTGGAGGCATGTTGCTCCTGCCCGAAAGAAGTTATTACGATCTCGGCCCGGCCCCGCTGCCCGACATTGATCTTCCCCTCGGATGCCTCCCCCACTATGATGTAATCGGGTTTAATCTGTTTGAGCGCTTCGATAAAACAAACCCCTTCAAAAAGCTCTTCCACCACCGTCCCCACTACCACGATCTTCCCGTTGCATTTTCCCGGATCGCGGATCAGAGCCGCGGCTCCGTAGATCATGCAGACCAGGGCTGATTTCATATCCGATGCCCCCCGTCCGTATAGCCTCCCGTCCTTGAGCGCTCCCGTCCAGGGCCGAGTCTCGGGATCCCAGCTGCCGGGATCGGCATTAACAGTATCGGTGTGGCCGGTCATGACGATCGTGGGGCCTTCCCCGGAACCGATAATGCCTTCTACCACCAGATTTCCCATCCGGTCGGTTCCTACCCCGGAAAATCCCAACCGGGAGGCCACCCGCATCAGATATTTAATTACCTGTTCTTCCTGTCCGGAGAGACTGGGGATACTGATACTCTCCTGAATCGTGTTAATAACCCTGCTGAAGTTTAGTTGGTCAGTCATCGCGTCTCCTTTATAGCGTAAGCCTCACTGTACTCGAGCAACTTATTTAACCGCGGATTATACGGATTATGCGGATTAAAGAGAAAGTCAATCCGTTTCACCGCTTTCTTCGGGACAAGAATTCTCGGTTCTATTTAGAATCTCCAATAACCAACTTCCAACTGCCAATTTTCAAGTGGTCTGTCCCGTCCTGATATAGGTTGTCACTTTTTGCAGAACAAAAATTATTTTTCATAAAGATCCCTGCCGGCCCCGATATGCATCGGGATGCAAGCATTTATCCGGCAGGTGAATCAATTCATTTGCCAACTGCACTGTTCCATGACCCAAAAGGCCCCCGTGACCTTGGTCACGGGTGAATAAGTTCACGGCTTATTATTGTTTTATTTTTCAGAAAGCCTGGGGGCGGCGTAATTTATTTAGCTATGAACTTTCTCCCCTGCCGCGTAAAGCGGCAGGGGCCGTTTTGGATTTTAGCTCCGGCAATTAGCTTATTGAACTCACATTCCCCGGGGATAAACCCCGAGGGGATATTCTTTCTTATGGCAACCCATATCAGGACACGACATGAAGAACTATTCCCTATTCACCAATCCCCATTCCCTAAAACAATTAAATGTCAGATGATAGGATTTTTCAATAAAATTAATTAAAAACCGCCAATTTAATAGCACATCCCTTGACATCAAGCTTTGGAACCGTTAGTCTATTTTATAATTGCTAATGGTATCTTAAAAATATATTTGCGCGGTAAATGATTAAAGGAGGGAATCTGCATGAGGAAGAAGATATTTATTATTCACGGCAAAGGTGTTAATCGGGGAATCGGTAAAGAAGGTGGCGGTGATCTGGATACCGTCTCATCCAATGCGTTCTATATGGTCTGGGCGAAGAACTCCCTGAAGGAAGAACTGGGGAGGGATCCGGTCTACGGAGAGGATTTCGAGTTCGATTTTATCAACTATTCCGAAGGCATCGCCCACCTGGCGGTCCATTCCGGCTGCGATATCTATCTCCCTGATTTTCCCATTGACGCGCTCACCACCCGGATGAAGATGCTGGTGATGGAGGAGGATGAGTCGGTCGATCTTATCAACCGTTTCACCCGCGAGATCAACGAATTCAAACTATGGATCATCGGGAACGCCGATAAGGTTCGAGATGACTTGAAGGCCATCTTCAATAACACCTTCAAGCAGATACCCAAGGTGCTGGAGCATCAGGAGAAAGCCGCGTTATTGACCGCACTGAATATTTTACAGGTGATCCGTCATGTCACCGAGCTGGATGTTCTCAGCCGGGAAGAGGCCGGCGCGGTGAATCCGGAGTTTCTGGCCGGCTACATGAAGGGTATGATCGCCAATCTGACCGGGAATAAACTGAAAGATATTAAGAAATCCCTTAAGGCGGCGCTCAACGATACCAATAAAGAGAAGATGATCGATAAGCTGGTAAAGAAGGGGAATGAGCGTGAGAACATCATCGCCTTCGATAAAGCTATGAAGCTGGATATGTCTACCAATGGAAGGGTAAATTACACCGACGAGCTGATCATTGTAATGGTGGAGATGGTCGCCTACCTGATCCGGGGATTGAGGCAGCTCAGAGATCTTCCCTGGGATGAGAAACTTCGTGAATCGTATTCTCACATCCTCCGCGGGATCGGGGAAGATCTGAATCGCCATCTGAGAGTGATGGTGGCCCTGGGCGGCGCGCTTCCCGCCGATTCATCCGAGACGGTTAAGGGGTTGATCGCGGGGATTGAGGATTCCTGCAATAAGACTATTGAAATAATTTCCGGTATCGACAGTTATCTGCCGCCGGCCGCCGCGGAAGAGAAGGATTATACGATCCGGATCATGCTGACCGAGGATGCTACCGGCAAGGCTATCCCCGGGATTGATATCGTGGTGAAACGGCTTGAGGGTTCCGGTTCTTTCCTTCTTCCCGACGGCAGCACCCGGTCGGATGAGACAGTAATGGTCCCGACCGATGAACGGGGCACGGCAACGCTGAAATATCAGCCGGCCTCTCCCGATGAGCGTTATCGATTCTCGGTAACTTTTGATGATCTCCAGGAGATATTTCTCCCTTCGTCGGTTCCGCCGCCAGACGCGGCTCTCTCCGCCACCTTTGATGAAATCGGATCGGAGATGGCTGAAGAGGAGTTTGATGAGAAAGAGATCGGCGGAAGCGGGGAGATGGATCGGGCCTTGAAGGTATCGCTGGCCGTCATCGAGCGGCAGTTCCGGGAACTCTATGACAAAGAGATCATCTTCGCCAGTGTAGACGATCATCATCCCTACACCCAGGAAATTTTTGATCTCCTGAAGAAGCTGGAGGAGGAAGGGATCATCAAGCATGTTCAGATAGCCAGTCTTCCCCGGGGA
>Ga0180435_10002249_pt1 | contig 19791 bp, 20 predicted proteins | sample SS_ome_3_FD_132467 | JGI IMG/M metagenome (GOLD analysis project Ga0180435, IMG submission 132467) | Hypersaline lake sediment archaeal communities from the Salton Sea, California, USA - SS_3_S_1 metaG | ecosystem: Environmental > Aquatic > Non-marine Saline and Alkaline > Hypersaline >...
AGAATCAACTTGATCCCCACCAGAACGGTGACGACTTCGAACACCCGCTTGATCCAGCGATTGCCCTTGCGGATCGCAAGGTGCGCACCAAGGTAACCGCCCAGCAAGGACCCCGCCAGCAGGGCCGGCAGCCAGTCCCAACGGATCTCGCCGAGCATCCCCAGGGTCACGGCGCCGGCCCCGTTCCAGAACATGCCCACCAGAACCAGGGTGTAGGCCACCGCTGTCTTGTAGTCCGCCCCGAACCAGCGCACCAGCCACAGGGTCACGAACAACCCGGTTCCGGAGGTCAGTGAACCGTTCAATGCCCCGATCAGGAACAACACCAGCCCCCCGAACCAGAGACCCGGTCCAGACTGATTGCGCAGATCGCTCTCCTGTCCGAGGTCGCGGCGCAGAAACGAATAGGTACCCAGACCAAGCGTCAGGATACCCAGCGCGATCTCCGCGACCCGCCCCGGTATCTGGAGAATCACCGAGGCCCCCAGCACCACGCCGGGCAGCCCTGTTCCGAGGATGAAGAGGGCGAAACGACGTTCCAGGTGCCCTTCGCGCAGGTGACGCACCGTCGCCCCCACTCCCAGCGCCACCGATGCAACCTTGTGGGTGGCCAGAGCCACCCCGAAGGTGAGACCCAGAAAGATCAGCAGCGGCAGTTGCAGCAGGCCGGCCCCACCACCGGCAAAGGCCGAGAAGGTGTTGGCCAGCAGTGAAACAACGAAGAGGATGATTTGATCCAGCAACAGCCAGCCCCGCTAAAAAGTTTATTATTCGGAAAGTTCGTACCGAAAACCGAATACTGTCAACCAAACCCGAAGTATGAGAAAACGACCGTTGGCAGCGCCCAAGTAAACTGAAATGAATGAGCGTCAACGTAAACAAGCCTCTATGCACGCCAACCGAATCGGATTCACATGCATTTATCCAGCGCGCAGAAACCAAACCGCCACGCAGGGGTCCCAATTCAAGTGGACCCGCAAGCAGCCGACTATAATGCCCGATTAACCGTAGTGTTAGCCTCACAAACATGTTGAGATCCTTTCTTCATTCAGTCTTTTTGTTCCTGGCCATCGGCCTGCTGCCTGCAATGGCCACCGCCGCCACTGCGATCAAGAAGTGGGTCGATGCCAATGGCGTGACCCATTACGGCACAAGCGTTCCTCCGGAGTACATCAGCAAGCCACACACCCAGCTGAATGAGCGCGGCATGACAATAAGGCGGATCGACCGTGCAAAAACCGACGAGGAAATCGCTCGCGAACGCGAACTCGAGGAACTGCGCAAAGACCAACAGAGGGCCATCGCCGAGCAGCGCGCCAAGGACCGCATCCTGCTCAACATGTTTCGCACCGAAGACGACCTGATCATGTCGCGCGATGGCAAGCTGGCCCAGGTCAATGCCCAGATACGCCTCAAGAAGGCGCATGTGGAAAGACTCAAGGGCCGCCTTGCCAAGTGGCAGGCCGCCGCTGCGCAACGTGAACGCCAGGGCAAGAAACCCACTGCCAAGCAACTTGAGAACCTGCAGGAACTCGAGCAACAGCTCGAGAACGCCTACGTCAGCATCGTTGAGAAGGAAACCATCAAAAACCGCATATCAGAACAATACGCCTACCAGCTGCGGCGGTTCACACAGCTTAAGGGGGGGTTCCGGGCGATTACCACCGAGGACATCCAGGCCCCGCACCGGGAGCGCAAGGTGATCGAAGTCGCCGGGGCCTACATCTGCGGCGATCTCTCCGAATGTGACCGTCTGTGGGGATATGCCAAGACATGGACCGAGAAACACTCCGGCACTCCGGTTGAGGTCGTGGGCGAGCGCATCCTGGTGACCAAGGCGCCACAGTCGAGAGACAAGATCAGCCTCACCGTGTCACGCCTATCCAGGGATGAACTCGAGCGCCTCTTCCTGGACATCAATTGCCACAAGAGCGTGGCCGGCAAGGAACTGTGCGCCACAGAAGAGGTTCAGGCCATGCGTGACCGCTTTGTGGCCGACCTGAAAACGCACGCAGCGAAACCATAGGCAAAATCAGCGCCCGAACAGGCCGCCGCTCAAAACCAGCCAGTCGGCGTCCCAGTTCTTCAGGCTCGAACGGCTGAATCGCGAGCGCTGGAAGTGGTGCATACGCCCCTCGACGAAAGCGGTCAGCAGATTGGCACCGGCCTCCGCTTCGACACGCAGAGCCACATCCTTGCGCATTGCACTCTCGCGCAGTATCTGACGGAGCTGCAGTTCCACCCGCTCAAAGAACTGTTCCACGCGCTCCAGCAACCTCTCCCGTTCACCCACCAGCACATCGCCCAGCAACACCCGCGCGATACCGGGGTTGCGTTCGGCAAAGCCGAGCAGGAGATAGACCACGCGGGCACAGCGGGCCTCGGTATCCTTCTCGTCCTCGAGGATCTGGTTGATACGCGCGAACACGGTTTCCTCAGCGAACGCGATCAGGCCCTCGAACATGCGTGCCTTGCTCGCGAAATGCCGGTAAAGCGCCGCCTCTGACACCCCCACAGCACGCGCCAGTCCGGCGGTGGTGATGCGATCGCCCGGGTTGGTCTCCAGCTCCTTTGCCAGGGTTTCGAGGATCAGCTGCTTGCGTGAGGGTCTGGGCATGGTTTCAACGGATCAGGGTGCCGAGACCCTCGTCGGTAAACAGCTCAACCAGAACCGCATGTGGCACACGGCCATCGATGATATGCGATGTCTTGACCCCGGCCTTGACTGCGTCGAGCGCACAGCGGATCTTGGGCAGCATGCCGCCCTGGATGGTGCCGTCTGCGATCAGGCGATCGACATCCAGGGTATTCAGCCCGGTCAGCAGCTCGCCCTGCTTGTCAAGCAGACCCAGGGTATTGGTAAGCAGGATGAGCTTTTCCGCACTCAGCACCTCGGCCATCTTTCCGGCGACCAGGTCCGCGTTGATATTGTAGGAAAATCCATCGACACCCACTCCGATGGGCGCCACCACAGGGATGAAGTCCCCGTGCACCAGCATATCGACCACCGAGGCATCGATACTTTCAACCTCCCCGACGTGACCGATATCAATGATCTCCGATGGCTTGTTCTCGGTTTCCAGAGTACTGAGTTCAAGCTTGCGCGCACGGATCAAATCGCCGTCCTTGCCCGTGAGACCCACGGCATGACCGCCATGCTGATTGATCAGGTTGACGATGTCCTTGTTCACCAGACCACCCAGTACCATTTCGACCACGTCCATGGTTTCCGCGTCGGTGACACGCATACCCTGGACAAACTCGGTCTCCTTGCCCAGGCGCTTGAGCAGGTCACCGATCTGGGGGCCTCCTCCATGCACCACGACAGGGTTGATACCGACCGTCTTCATCAGCACCACGTCGCGGGCGAACCCGGCCTTCAACTGCTCGTCCACCATGGCGTTGCCGCCGTACTTGATGACTACCGTCTTGCCGCTGAAACGCTGGATATACGGCAGTGCCTCCGACAATACGTGTGCAACATTGGATGCTGCCTCTGCATTCAGACCCATGAAAACTCTCTAAAAAATATGAATCAAAACGGCGCGGTGTGATCCGGAGCGACCTGTAACAACAGCTCTCTGAACCGCCGCATGATCCGCTCCAGTTCCTGATCGCTATCGGCCTCGAAGCGGAAAGTCAGCCCCGGAACCGTATTGGATGCGCGCACCAGCCCCCAGGAATTGGGAAACTCCACCCGCAGGCCATCCAGATCGATGATACGCGCATCCTCGAAGTGAAGGTTGGAGACAATCGCATCCATCAGGCTGGCCGACTCACCCTCCTCCAGAGACAGGCGGTACTCGGGGGTGGATGGGCTGCTGGGCAGATCCTCCACCTGCTCACTTAATGGTCGCGGGTCGTCCGCAAACACTTCCAGCAGGCGCGCAGCCACGTAAATGGCATCATCGCTTCCGTACCAGCGCTCCTTGATGTAGATGTGCCCGGCATACTCTCCACCCAGCAGCGCGCCTGTTTCGCGCATCTTCTCTTTCATCCGGGTGTGTCCGGAACGCCACATGATGGGACGCCCACCATGTGCCAGAACGAACCCGGCCAGCTGGCGCGATGACTTGACGTCGTAGACCACGTCACTACCCGGATGACGCCGCAGAATATCGCCAGCCAGGAACATCAATATGTGTTCGGGCCGGACCGTGCCGCCTTTGTCATCGACCACGCCAATACGGTCCCCATCCCCATCGAAGGCGATACCGAGGTCAGCACCCTGAGCAAGCACCTCGCTCCGCAACGCTTCCAGGTTTTCTGATTGACTGGGATCCGGGTGGTGATTGGGAAAGTTTCCGTCTGGCTCACAGAACAGGGGGATCACCTCGCAACCCAGAAGGCCGAGGGTTTCGCTGGCCAGCTCACCGGCTGCACCGTTCCCGCCGTCCACCACAACGCGCAGAGGCCGTGTGAGACTGATTTCCTGGCTCACGCCATCCAGATACTCCTGACTGGCATCGTGCGACTGCCGCGACCCTGCCGATGCCCTGCTACCACCCCGCTCCATTTGCAGGCGCAACGCCTGCAGCTCAGTCCCATGGACCGGTTCGGTTCGCAGATAGAGCTTTAGCCCGTTGTATTCCGGTGGATTGTGGCTGCCGGTGACCAGGATCGCGCCAGCATCCGGGTGCTTGTGCATACCAAAATACAGAAGTGCAGCCGGTGCCATACCCAATTCGACTACACGCATGCCGGTCTCGGCCAGCCCGGAACACACACCCTCGTACAGAGAGGGACCGGAAAGTCTGGCGTCGTGTGCGACATACACGGTCGAAACCCCCTGTGAGGCAGCCACGCCGGCGAAGGCCCACCCCAGCCCCGTGGCGACCTCGACGGTCAGGTCCTGCCCGGCGATCCCACGTACATCATAGGCGCGGAAGATATTCGCGGAGGCAACCACAGGCGGCCGCGGCCCGGTATCGTCATTGTTTACGAGGGCGGATTCGACCAGCGGATCAGAGCTGTTCGTCTGAGCCGAGGTCGCGACCTCAGTTGCCGCCGGCATGGACACCGCGCCAGCACTTCTGGCGGACACAGGAAGCCGAGCCAACTGCGCCATTTTACCAATGGTATCGCGACAGACAGCGACACTTGCTGCCGGCGAAAGCCCGGAATTCTCGCCGCTGGCAACCCTTTCCCCCAAAGACAGCAGGACCGCCAGATCCGAACGAAGACTCCCTGCCAGGGATTGCTGCTGCAGGAAAATCACGCTCAGCACGAGCAATGCTCCAAACAGCATCAATCCCCACAGGACCCAGGTGGCACCGGATGATCCACTTTCAGCGGGGATATAGAAGACCTCCCAGATGGCTCCAGCGACCGGCACCCCGGCAGCAAACGCGGGGGGATTGTCGTTGCCGGAAGCAGCAATCCGGTAGCCCTTCTGCCCACCCTGCATCAACCACAGCGTCGACCCGCCATCAGCGATGGAAGCAGCGACCTCTCGCAGCCCCTGCATTGGCCAGGCTCCCATGACCACACCGATGACCTCCCCATCACGCACAACCGCCCGTGCCACCGCGAGATAAGGCTGCCGCTGTTCGATCCGGTGAATCTCGACCGGGACCTGCTCTCCCAGCAGAGCCCGACGCACCATGTCGACCCCTGCAAAACTCAGCGGGGCCTTTCCAGTCGGGTCGGGTCGCACCTGCTCCTGTGGAAACAGGCGCAGCTGAATCACGTCCGGGACCAGGCGCGCGGCAGCCTGGGCACTGCGCGCCAGGGCATCTTCATCGGCTGTCTCGAGCGCCTTCTGTACCGAAGCAAACCCGGTCACCACACCCAGCACCTCGCGGTGCGCAGCCACCTGTCCGCTGACACGTGCTGCCAGTGATTCGGCGGCGGAATGCGCGCTCACACGTGCCGATTCAGCTTCGTGCTCACTCTGCTGCTGCAGAGAAAAAACCACCACTACAGCCAGTGCGATCACTGCTGCGAGTGCGACCGGCAGGAAAAAGATCAACAGTGGCCGCCCTTCCGGGACCTCTGCCTTCTCCCCGTCCCTGAGTTTCCCCTTAGCTTGTAACAGTCGCATCAATGCCGTCCCGAATGACCAAACCCACCAGCACCACGATCGCTTTCATCGAACTCCTCGACCTGCTCGAACACGGCTCGCACCACAGGTAGCAATACCAGTTGCGCAATCCTTTCACCAACCTCAATCCGGAACGGCTTGCTGCCACGGTTCCAACAGGATACAAACAGCTGCCCCTGATAATCAGAATCGATCAGGCCGACCAGGTTACCGAGAACGATACCGTGCTTGTGACCCAGTCCTGAGCGCGGCAGGATCACGGCCGCGAGCGAGGGATCGCCAATGTGAATGGCAATACCGGTGGGAAGGAGTTCGGTTTCACCGGGAGCCAGGTCCAGGGGGGATTCCAGCATCGCCCGCAGATCCATACCGGCAGATCCGTCTGTTGCATAATCAGGCAACGGAAAATCCCCGCCCAGCCGGTCATCCAGAATCTTAAGTTGCAGTCTGTGCATCCATCCTCTCCGCAATAAGGGAGACAAGTTGTTCCGCCAGGCGCGGCTTCGGCTGAAGCGTCAACTGCACGGATCCGCCCTCCCACAGCACCCGAAGGGCGTTGTCATTCACCTCAAAACCCGCTCCTGCACCCACCTCGTTGGCGGCGATCATATCGATCCCTTTCGCCCTCCGCTTGGCCTCGGCATGGGACTCAAGGTCCTCGGTCTCGGCCGCAAACCCGACGCAGAAGGGTCGTTCCGGCAGCGCCGCCACATCCTTCAGGATGTCCGGGTTTCGAACCAATTGAAGTGTGAGTGTATCGGCTTCCTTTTTTATTTTTTGAGAAGTAGATTCCAGCGGTCGATAATCAGCCACCGCCGCACAGGCAACAAACAGTTCCGCTTCCGGAACCACTTGCATACAGGCCTCGTACATCTGCTCCGCCGTCTCCACATCGATGAGCTTTGCCCCGGCCGGAGGGTCCAGATCAACCGGTCCGCTTACCAGGGTGACTTCCGCCCCCTCGCGCAACAGCGCAGACGCGACCGCATAGCCCATTTTTCCGGAACTGCGATTACCCACGAATCGCACCGGGTCCACCGGCTCCCGGGTCGGCCCGGCAGTCACCACGGCACGCCGTCCGGCCAGGCGCCCGCCACCGAACAGCGTCCCGACCCGCTCAAGCAGTTGCTGGGGTTCGAGCATTCGACCGGGGCCGTTGTCCCCGCAGGCCTGCTCGCCCGCACCCGGCCCCCAGATGTGAATCCCTCTCGTTTCCAGCGCGGCCGTGTTGGAGCGGGTTGCGGAATGGGCCCACATCGCCTGATTCATTGCCGGCGCCAATGCGATCGGCGCCTGGGTGGCCAGGCAAAGCGTGTGCAACAGGGTATCCGCCATCCCGACGCGCAGTTTTGCGATGAAATCCGCGCTCGCGGGTGCCAACAGGATCAGTTCCGCCCAGCGTGCGAGCTCGATATGCCCCATGGCCGCTTCGTGGGCCGGATCGAAGAGCTCGATCCGCACCAGCCTTCCGGTGATCGCCTGCAGCGTCGTCTCACCCAGAAACTCCTTCGCCGAAGGCGTCATAACCGCCTGGACCTCCGCGCCGGCACGTATCAACAGGCGTGCGAGTTCGGCCGCCTTGTACGCGGCAATGCCGGCGGTGATGCCCAGCAGGATGCGTCGTCCCCGCAAGTGATTGCCAACAACCGAAGTCATCCGCGCAGTTTATTACCAAATCCGGCGGGTAGGCGAGGACAATGCGAGTCGTTAAACTACAACAATCCGTTTTCGACTGTACTCAGGGAAGAGCACATGAGCATAAAGGACTGGCCGGCGGACGAACGACCACGTGAGAAATTGCTGCGCCAGGGTGCCGCCACCCTCAGCGATGCAGAATTGCTGGCCATATTTCTGCGTACCGGCACCCGCGGCCGGAGCGCAGTGGACCTGGCGCGGGAACTGTTGAACCGTTTTGGCAGCCTACGCAGCCTGCTGGCATCGGAGAAACGGCATTTCTGCCAGGCGCCCGGGCTGGGCGATGCCAAGTATGCGCAGCTACAGGCGGTGCTTGAAATGGGACGCCGGCACCTGGGAGAGTCCCTCCAGCGAGGTACGGTGATCGATTCACCGGAGAGAACCATCGCCTACCTCAGTGCCCGCCTGCGCGACTACCCCTACGAGGTCTTCTCGGCCCTGTTTCTCGACAACCGCCACCGGATGATCGCCTTCGAAGAGCTTTTCCGTGGCACCGTCGACGGTGCCAGCGTGCATCCACGCGAGGTGGTCCGGCGTGCCCTCACGCACAACGCCGCAGCCCTGATCATCAGCCATAACCACCCTTCCGGGGTCGCCGAACCCAGCCAGGCAGACCAGCGCATCACCGTGCGCCTGCGCGATGCCCTGGCGCTGATCGACGTGCGCCTGCTTGACCACATCGTCATCGGGGACGGGGAACACTGCTCGCTGGCCCAACGCGGCCTGATCTGAGTAATATTCGCTTGCCCGCCCCACCCGTCTCTGCTATAAATACGCCCCTTTCCGCCCGCCCCCCTGCAAATGGGGCGACGAAATCAACCGAATTTTTTAGGGCTCCGACCATGTCTAAAGTCTGTCAGGTAACGGGCAAGCGACCGATCTCAGGGAATAACGTGTCCCACTCGCACCGCAGGACGCGTCGCCGCTTCCTACCGAACATCCATTACCATCGTTTCTGGGTGGAGAGCGAGCAACGCTTTGTACGTCTGCGTGTTTCCACTTCCGGCATGCGCATAATCGACAAGAAAGGCATCGACGCTGTGCTGAGCGAGATTCGCGCTCGCGGCGAAAAGGTTTGAGGAGCTGAATCATGGCAAAGGCTGTACGTGAAAAAATCCGTCTCAATTCCAGTGCCGGTACCGGTCATTTTTACACCACGACCAAGAACAAGCGCACCATGAGCGGCAAGTTCGAGATCAAGAAGTTCGATCCCGTGGTACGCAAGCACGTGATGTACAAGGAAGGCAAGATCAAGTAAGGCTCTTCCCTCTGAATATCCGTTGAAAAACCCGCTGCGGCGGGTTTTTTCTTGTCCGCCAGGACAGACTCACTTTCTCCGATTGCAGCTAAACAATCCGGGCCGGCAGCCGTTAAGCAAACGAGAACCCCACAGGACCCTGTCCCGATCACCATGCAATCCCCGATGCCGCAGAACACCGCCCCTCAAACCAACGACCCGGATGAGGCGGCACACCCCAGGGTACTGGTCGGTCGCCAGGCAATTTTTGATCGCGACCTCGAGGTGGTCGCCTACGAGCTCCTGTTCCGCGACGACCAGGCCAAGAACATCTGCCTGGAAACCGACGGTGACCTGGCCACCTCGCGCACGATACTCAACGCCTTCGTCGAAATCGGCATGGAACGCCTGACCGATTGCAAACCCGCTTTCATCAACCTCACCCGAAGCTTCTTTACCGATATGCCGCCTATCCCTTTCGATCCGGATAAGGTGGTACTCGAGATACTGGAAGACATTCCGGTGGACGACGCCCTGATCGCATCAGTAAAGGTCCTGCACAACCAGGGCTACCAGCTGGCCCTGGATGACTTCGTCTTCGATGAAAAGTGGCAACCCCTGCTCCCCTACGTCAGCCTGATCAAGGTCGAGATCACGGAAGAAACCCTACCGGACATGGCGAAAAGAATTGCGCCCCTGCGTGAACTGCCGGTGCAACTGCTGGCGGAGAAGGTGGAGACTCGCGAACAATTCCGGCAACTGCACGAACTCGGTTTCGACCTCTTCCAGGGCTATTTCTTTGCCCGTCCCGATATCGTCGCGGAAAAACACCTGTCGGAATCGCAACTGGTGCTGACCCGGATTCTTTCCGAACTCAACAACCCGGAGACGGAACTGCAGGAATTGGCCTCCCTGATCGGCCAGGACCCGGCGCTCAGCTTTAAAATGCTTCGCCTGATCAACTCGGCGTCGGTCGGCCTGCGGCGCGAGATCGATTCGATCCAGCAGGCCGTTGTATTGCTCGGCATGGAACGGGTGCGTGCCTGGGCCATGCTGTTTGTCATGGCAAAATCGGGTAACAGCTCGCGCGAGTTGCTCAACCTCGGGCTTTTGCGCGCAAACCTATGCCAGCGCCTGAGCTGGCTGTACAACAAGGGCAAACCGGACAGTGCCTATACCGTTGGCCTACTCTCGATCCTCGACGGCATTCTATCCATGCCGATGCAGCGGGCGCTGGAGGAACTCCCCCTTCCGGAACCGGTGCGACTTGCAATCGGTGAACATGGGGGCGAGTACGGACAGATCCTGAACCTTGCCATCGAACTGGAAAGCGGCACCTGCGCACCGGAGAAGCACACGGAGCAGGCGCAGCTAATGGACCTGTTCCTGGAGAGCAGCGAGGCTGCCTTCCAAATCCTCAACGAACTCGATTAGCAGGTTCCCGTAAGTATCCACCTGGACCTCCCAACCCGGCGCCACCCAGGTGGTTGCGACGTGCTCGGCAATGATCGCCGGTCCTTCGATCCGCGTTTCAGAAGGCAGATCCGAGCGATGAAACAGCGGCACCTCGCCGAGTCCCTCGATCCAATGCCGGCTTACCGCTGATACCGGGCCACGGGCATGCTGACCGGGTAAGACAACACCGCTGCCCGGCCCCTGGACCGCCAGACGCAGGGTGACCAGCTCCACGGGCTGATCCAGATCGTGTCCATAGCGGGCCGAATGTCGCCGGTGGAACGCGGCACCCGTATCGGCAGCGCCCTGCCAGGCAATGTTGAGGGTGTAGGACTGCCCCCGGTACCTCAAATCGGCAGAGACCTGCGTTTCGCAGTCGGCCAGCGCGATACCCTCGCCACCCAGCGCCTCACCCGCCAGGTCCTGCAGACGTGCGGTCTCCCGGACCACCCGGGCATCCACGCCATCCTCGTCCAGCAGGCACATCAGGGTACGGGACATCTGCCGACCAGGGCGCGCCGCCAGCATACCCAGTGCGGACAACACGCCCCCCTGCGAGGGGACCATTGCCCGGCGCATGCCCAACGCCTCGGCAAGCTCGCACACATGCAGCCCGCCGGCACCACCGAAGGACACCAGCAGGTGATCGCGCGTATCGATCCCCCGCTTGATCGAGATCGCTCGCAGCGCGCGTGCCATATGGGCATTGGCGATATCGATTATCGCGCGTGCCGCGCCCGCAAGATCCGTATCCAGCGCCGCCGCCATCGGTTCCATCGCATCCCGGGCCGCGGCAGGATCCAGGGCCATGTCTCCACCGAGGAAGGCAGATGCCTGTAGCCGGCCGAGCAGCAGGTTGGCGTCGGTTACCGCAGGCCGGGTACCACCGCGGCCGTAACAGGCAGGTCCGGGATCCGCCCCGGCTGATTCCGGACCGACCTGCAACATGCCGCCATCGTCCAGCCAGGCAATCGATCCACCACCAGCGCCGATGGTATGCATGTCCATCATGGGAACCGCGACAGGGTAAGCCCCGATATGACCTTCGGTGGTCAGCTGCAGTTCACCCTCGATCAGGGCGACATCGGTGGACGTACCGCCCATATCGAAGGTCAGCAGGCGATCGAAACCCGCCTGCGCAGCCACCGCCCTCGCTCCCACCAGCCCCCCGGCCGGCCCCGACAGGAGCAGACGCACGGCAGCACCGGCCGCCTGCGTCGCGCTGACCGTCTCGCCTGCACTCTGCATTACCGATACCGGCACCCCGGGCAGCGCCTTCTGCAGCCGCTGCAGGTACCCTGCCACCAAGGGTCCCAGCCAGGCATTCAGCCAGGTAGCCATGCCACGCTCGTATTCGCGCACCTCGGGCAGCACCTCCGAGGAAAGCGCACACAAGCAACCCTCCGGTATTGCCGCCTTCAGGCGCGCCTCCAGCTCGGGCCGCAGGTAGGAAAACAGCAGATTGATAGCGACCGCTTGCGGCCGCAGTTCGGCCAGTTCGCGGGCCAGTTTTTCGATGTCCCCATCGGTCAGCGGCTCGATCATCTCTCCCAGTGCATCCATCCGCCCACCCGTTTCCAGACACAGCTCGCGCGGCACCGGCGGGGGCTGCGTCTCCGGCTGCAGGTTGTACAGCTCGCGGCGCGCCTGACGTCCGATCGTCAGCAGATCGGCGAACCCCCGGTTGGTCACGAACGCAGTACGCACCCCCTTGCCTTCGAGCGCTGCGTTGGTTGCCACCGTGGAGCCGTGCACCACGCGCAGTTGCGCGAGTGGCAGGCCGAGTTCCCGGATGCCACGCAGAATGGCCTCTTCCGGCGCGTGCGGTGTCGACAGTACCTTGTGCACACGTACCCGGCCGTCCGGCTCGAAACAGACGAAGTCGGTAAAGGTTCCGCCGGTATCCACGCCGAGCCAGATCATGACGGGCAATGATATATCATCCGGCCCCATGGACGCCGTTCTGCAAGCCGATGCGCTCTCATCCCCGCCCCGCCTGCGTGACTTTTCACTCACGCTGAAGCAGGGCGAAACGGTTGGCCTGCTCGGCATCAATGGCGCCGGAAAATCGACTGCTCTGCAGGCCCTGGCGGGAGCGCTGCCGAACACGCAGGGTGAGCTTCGGATCATGGGAAAACGGCTGTGCCACCATCCCCGGGCGCGTTACCAGATCGGATGGCTGCCCCAGCAACCGCCGTTGTATCCCGATCTCAGCGCCGGCGAGAACCTGGCCCTGTTCGCCGGTTTGCGGATGCCGACGGGCACTACCCGAGAACATGTGACAACGACCCTGCAACGCTTTGCGCTTGAACCACTGCAGAAGCGCCTCGTGCACCGCCTCTCCGGCGGTGAGCGGATGCGCCTTGCACTCGCCTGCACCCTTGTTCATGAACCGCGGATCCTGCTTCTGGACGAACCCAGCGCGGGCCTCGACCCCCTTCAGGCAGAGCGTCTGCGAGAACACCTGCGACGAGAATGTGCCGACCGTACCGTTCTGATCGCAAGCCATCTGCTGCCCGATATCGAGTCCCTTTGCGACCGTGTCCTGCTGATGCACGAAGGCGGGATCGTCGCGGATGAACGCCTGGAAACTGAAAGCAGGCTCGTCAGGCTGGGCCTGTTGCATCCACCGGCCGAGGATGCCGTGAGGGCTTTCCCCGGGATCGCGCGCGTCATCTCCGTCCACGATGGCGAACACCTGATCGAACTCGAACCGGACGCCCCACAGGAGCTGGCAGAGCGCATCGGTGCGCAGGGATGGGGGCTGTACCGCTGGGAGCCCGGCACCTCCGACCTGCTGGCCCGTTTCCGCGCGCTGAGTACCGGAGAGTCTGTATGACAGGCGCACTGCTGCGCAACGAACTGCGCCTGCGCTTGCTCACGCCGGCCTGGTGGATGCTGGCTGCCGGCAGCTGGCTGATCTGCGCCTGGCTGCTGTTCGCCCAGCTGCAGGTCTACCAGGAAATCCAGCCCGCCCTGACCGCCAGCGGCGCCAACATCGGGGTAAACGATCTCCTGGTCACCCCGACGCTCAACGTGCTCGGGGTGCTGCTGCTGGTGGTCACACCTCTGATCGGTATGAACGCGATTGCAGGTGAACGACGCAGTGGCCGACTCGCGGTACTCCTTTCCACGCCGCTCTCTCCGCTACGCCTGCTGCTGGGCAAGTGGTTCGGAATGTTTCTGCCTGTTCTGCTCATTGCAATCGGGATTTACACCATGCTCGCCAGCCTGGCACTGGGCATGCGACTCGACTGGATTCGCCTGGCGACTTCGCTGGCAGGCCAGACCCTTCTGATCGCGCTGGCCACCTCCATCACTCTGGCCAGTTCGGCTCTCACCCGTCAGCCCGGCAGTGCCTTTGCCACCGCGCTGACCATTCTGGTCTTTCTATGGCTGGCCGACGGCTTCCTGCCACGCGAAGCAGCGCTGTACTGGCTCGCGCTTTCACCCCACCTGTCCCCCGCCCTGCAAGGCACCCTGGTAAGCGATGACCTGGCCTACTTTGCCCTTCTCACGCTCGCGGCGATGACAGTCGCACTGATCGGGCTCGTGCGTGAACGCGAATTCCCGCCACTGAATCGCGTGCGGCAAACGGTCGCCATACTTCTGCTGGCCGCCGTGGTCACCACGGGAGCCGCCTTGAGCCAAGCACAACGGCATACGCTTTTCCGATCCACTCCCGTGCCACAGGCCCTGCTGGAGACCCTGGCGGCAATCCAGGGTCCGGTAACAATAACGGCCTGGGCACCCGACTACCCGCTGATGCGCGCGCAAATAGAAAAACTGCTGCGCCCGCTGCAGGAAGCCCACAGCGATATCGAATTGCGCTGGATCAACCCACAACGCGAACCCCAACTGGCCAGGGAAACCGGCATCACGCACGACGGCGAACTGCGTATCGAGGCGATGGGGCGTTCGCAAAAGGTCACCGTGCCGGACTATCCCAGGTTATTGCACGCCTTCCGGCACCTGGCGCGCAAAGGCGAACCCTGGATAGCGGTCCTGCAGGGCAACGGCGAGGCCCCCATAAGTGATGCGCCCCACGGACTGGGCGCCTGGGTTCGCACACTCGAAAACCACGGCTACCGGGTTGTCGGCATTGATGCCTCCGGACCGATACCGGACAACGCCGGCCTGGTACTGATTGCCGCACCACGCCAGGAATACCCACCTGAACTGCTTGACCGCCTGCAGCAATGGCTGCAGGACGGGGGCCGTGTCCTGTGGCTGCAGGAAACCGGCGGCGAACAATCCCTGCAGGAGCTGACCGGTGTACGCGTCCTGCCCGGCATCCTCATCTCGTCACCTGGCACCTCCGGCAACGGCCCACTCCAGCTGACTCTCGACTTGCCCAGGGAACTTGTTGGACCCGGCGCGAAGTCCGCCGTACTGGATCGGGCGCAGGCACTGCTGCCCTCCGGGGATGGACCCTGGAAGATCCAGCAGGCGCTCGAGACCGGCGCAGACACCTGGAACGAAACCGGCGCCCTGCACGAGGGGACAAAACGGAACCCACTGGAAGGCGAGCGCAGCGGACCCCACGCGGCGACACTCCTGATGACGAGGGGGCAGGCAAAGGTCGCCATCGTGGGCGATAGTGATCTCGCGCGCGACACCCTGTTCGGCCGCTCAGGGAACCCCCAGTTGTTGCTTTCGCTGATCAACTGGCTGACCGAAAACCGTCTCGACACGCATGCCGGGGCGGAGGACAAAGACATTACGTGGACACCGATGACAGGTGCGATGCTGGCATCCCTGCATTTGCTGTTCGGGCCACTATTGCTGGGTTTGGGCGGCCACTGGATCCGGCGTCGACGGGAGCGTGCCTGATGCGCCTGTATGGCCTGGATCGCATCATACTGGTGTTGGCATTGCTACTCGCCACACTGCTCGGCCTGCTGTGGCTGACGGGACCCAAGAACCCGCCGCTGACAGCCCTCTCGCCCGACGAGGTGAACGAAATCCGGGTGCTGAAGGAAGGAAAACTCGAGCTCGGACTTCTGCGTGACCGCGAAGGCTGGATGCTGACCCATCCGGATATCGAACGCGCCGCCGCGCAACGCGTGGCGGGCCTGCTCGACCTGCTGCAAACTCCAAGCCAGGCCAGCTGGCCAGCGTCGCCGGACACCCTGGGCCATGGCGGACTGGCACAACCGCGCCGTACGCTGCAGTTCGATACGCTCGAGATCGATTTCGGTTCATCCAGCACACCCCCAGGACAACGTTATGTCCGGGTCGGTGATCACGTGCACCTGATCGATGAGGTCTGGTTCCATATCAGCGGCCTGCCTGCCAGCTATTACCGGAGAACAGATTGATGCCGGAACTGCCGGAGGTTGAAACCACATGCCGCGGTATCGCACCGCTGATCCAGGGCAAAACGATCAGCGCTGTGATCGTGCGCCAGCCTCGCCTGCGCTGGGAGATCCCACCGCTGGATCACCTCGTGGGAGAACACATCCGGGAGGTTTCGCGCCGCGCCAAATATCTGCTGCTGAGCTTTGACCGTGGCACCCTGATCATCCACCTGGGAATGTCGGGCAGTCTGCGTTTCCTGCCAGTGAGCGCGCCACCGGATAAGCATGACCACTTCGAGATGCAATTCGGTCAGCATGCCCTGCGCCTGCGCGATCCCCGCCGTTTCGGGGCGGTCCTATGGAGCCAAGGGTCGCCAATGGAACACGAACTGATCCGATCACTCGGGCCCGAACCCCTGTCGGAGGCGTTTCATGTGGACTATCTGTATCAACAGGCGCGGCGCCGGCGGATCCCCATCAAGCAACTGCTGATGACCGGGAGCGTGGTTGTCGGGGTGGGCAATATCTACGCTACCGAGAGCCTGTTTCTTGCCGGCATTCGTCCGGGACGTGCCTGCAACCGGATATCCCGGAACCGTCTGGAAACCCTGGTTGAACAGGTAAAGAAGGTCCTGGCGCGGGCTATCGCACAGGGCGGCACCACCCTGCGGGATTTCCAGCACGAGGATGGCAGGCCCGGGTACTTCCAGCAGGAACTGCACGTCTACGGGCGTGAGGGCGAGGCATGCACGACCTGCGGATCGACCATCAAGTCAAAACAGATCGGCCAACGCACCAGCGCCTGGTGCCCGGGGTGCCAGCGCTGAAACAGCAGCCGTGTGCGGGGATGCCGGCGTTCAGCAGAACTGCTCGATTTTCTTTGCCAGCTCGAAATCGCGTTCGGTGATGCCGCCTGCGTCGTGCGTCACCAGTTCGATGTGCACCCGGTTGTAGACGTTGAACCACTCCGGGTGGTGGTTCATCTGCTCGGCACAGATGGCCACTGAAGTCATGAAGCCGAAGGCCGTCGCAAAATCCTCGAATGCGAGTTCCTTGGAAAGTCTGCCTTCACGGATCTCCCAGGGGAATGCTGCAAAGTCATTCAGATCTTCCAGCGCCTTCTGCTGTTGTTCATCGGTTAATCGTTCGACCATTTTTTTCTACCTTGGTGCTGATCAAGCATTTTCCGGGTTGATATGCCGGGACCAGACTCGTTTATTCTTGGGGTCAGCTGTTTACGTGCTTCAAAAGAAGCCAAACACGCTTGCGTATATTGTTCACGCGTACCGTCCAACGGTACTTCCTGTTGTCCCTGACGTGGGGATAGCGGATCTTGAGGTCGTTGATCCTCGCGTAGATCGAATCGATCAAGGCCTCGGTCTCCTTTCCACCCCAGGTGGCCAGATCCGTACCGGCCAGCGATGGATAGGCGGAGATCTTCGCCTTCTTCAGGCGATTGAAATTGTAGCCTTCCCGGGAAAGACGCCGGTATTCTGTTACCGAAATCTTTTCGATCACCTCGTCGAGCGCCACCCCATCCTCGGCCACCATGTCGAGGTAGGCGAGATTATCCTTCAATTCACCGGTGAGCGCGCGTGCATCGCCCTTGGACTTCTTCCACCAGGTGACAATCGCCTGCGTGGCGGAGGACCCCGAAGACAGCGCCTTCAATACGGAGGGTACGTTCACTTCCATGAGCAGTTCTTCAAATTCCGGTCCAGGAGATCGATTTGCCCGCACAAGTTAACCGATGCCGGGCCCTTTCTTCCAGGCCCGGGCTTACCAACCGAAAAAGCAGCCTGAAAACCCAGGCCCTTCGTTCTGCAATGACCGCCATCCCGGTTGCCGGCGGTTCATCGATACCGATACTGCAGGGGCAGACAGCGAAAGACCAATGCCGGCTATAGAAACAATGGGCATACAACCCCCGTTCCTGGTTCGGCCCCGGGTTCTCCAGTGTCGCCACATAACCACCGTCGTGAAGTTCGGGGTGACTGGTCACTGAGCTCCTCCACTTCAGAACTGATCCCCCCGCAGCACACCCTGCGATCGCGACATCCCCGGAAAACCGCCTTGCGTACGGACGGTGGTGTCTTACTGGATTCCGCTTTCCTCTCGCTGGAAAACACCCCCTGCAACCCTCCAGCCACGGGTCATTACTGCGCAAGTCTTTGTACGTTTTCCTGAATGCGACGTGTCAGTTCGCCCTGTCTGGCACGCATCAGCTGCTGAATACCCTGATTACTCTCTGTCAGCATGGCCGCCTGCCGCATACGGAACTGCTGATAGGCGTCGCTGGAAAAAATCCCGGTGAGCTCGTTCAGTTGAGGCTCCGAAAGATGCGCCATGTAGCTTTGGATCTTCAGATCGCGGTACTCATCCGAATTGATGATCTCCAGCATGAAATCGAGAAGTATCGACTTGTGCGGCACAAGCTCCGGTGACTGCGAGACCATGGCCGAAACCATCCGCTCCGTTATGGTGGGAGCATCGACCACATTGGTCGCATCATAGAATTTTTCAGCGGCTTTGTAGTGCGACTGTGCATCTGCATGAGCAAGACCGACCATTGAGGCCAGGACCAGCACCATCAGATTGCCGAGTAGTCTTTTCATGTCGTCTCTCCCCGTAATCCCTTTGCATTTCGAACAATGTCCGAGAGCATACAATCAGGCAGCTCTTGTGCCTGCCTTTTCTGACGTTGTATTCGAAACCCATGAAATAGATTCCGCGCACCGCATTCGGAACAGCAATGACTGTCAGCGGGCTGCGGGATTCGAAGGGTATCGACGTGGCGCGGGATGCGGGGCACATGCTCAGGAAAGGTAAAGCGCCATTCCGAGGTTGTTTCTGTTGCAGTGGGCAACAAAGGTTTTCAGCGTATCGAAATACTCCACCAGGTACTCGAAGGCCTCTTCTCCCTCTCTCTCCCATATGTCCGGGTAAATATCCTGGCCTGTCATTTCACAGGGTGCATAGTTCCGGTGCAGTTGATCCCGGGTTATGTGGGAGATGCGCGCATTGATCTCCTCTACAGCGGCACTATCGAATAAACGGGCCGGACCATAACCCACCTCGATATCACCCACTTCGGTACCACCGACAACAATGAAATCCATTGGCGGGGCCGCTTCGTATGTCGTTTTGTTCAAACAGTAGTGGATACCATGCCAGGCCTTGTCGAGATCGTCCGCCAGTTCCTCGCCATCCACAAAATCAAGATCCGGCATTTCCTGAGAGAGATTCTCCCCCTTGCCAAACAAACGGGAAAAGAAACCACGGCCTTTAGGCCTGGTCAATTCCAGGTAGATTTCCGGATCTTCCGGTGCGATGAGTCGCCAGATCAGCGGTGGTGAAGAGAGTATTCTCCCGATGTTCTGATCCGACACGGCGTGCAACGCCAAACACATCCCCATTCACCAACTCTCCCGAAAAGCTGGTGCCGATCCAAAGCGTTGGTATGTTTCACCAGTCACGCCACATACTCACGATGCCTTCCCCATCCGCATAGTCCTCCGGGTTCAGGCCGACGCTCACAGTGACGTCGTTGAAGAGCTCCCACAGTTCCTCCCGTTCACCCGTTTCGATCAGTTCATAGTCCAGCTCTTCATTGAGATCGTTGAAGGCCTCAACTGCCGTTTTGAACAAGGCCTCCTTCGCAGCGGTTTCGGCATCTTCGCCCGCGGCCACCAACGCCTCTAAAAGGTTGTCCATGATTTCACGGGCCCTGGCACAATTCTCTTCCGAGTATTGCGCCAGTCCATCATCAAATCGTTCACGCCACAGATCAAAAGGATAGTCATCCCTGTTGGCCAGGACTGCCTCCCGATAAGTGCTCATAGTCTGCCTCCTCTTCGGAGCCTGGGTGCCGCTGTTTGCATCTGCATCCCATGCCTCTGGTTGCCAAATGGACCCGGTTCGATGTTCACCACCAGGGAAAGCAGGGCAGCTGCCCCCTTACCCGGCAGGACTCACCCCTGGCCAATATCCGCTCCCAATGTGACATCCCGATGGCCTTCGACGACGGTTGCCCGAACCCTTTTCGATACAGTCGGACAGGG